>VFSW01006363.1_pt1 | contig 17371 bp, 12 predicted proteins | sample 5358111 | NCBI WGS metagenome assembly VFSW01 (sample SAMN11554181, study PRJNA540505) | mine drainage metagenome | isolation source: sediment from site ElyBrook_90M | place: USA: Ely Copper Mine, Vershire, VT | collected 2017
ACTCGGCCCAGACCTCGGCGACGCGGCGGTCCAGGTCTTCCAGGGTGCCGGAGTTGTCGATGACGATATCGGCGATGGCCAGCCGCTGCCCGCGGGTCGCCTGGGCGGCCATCCGGGCCCGTGCCTGTTCCTCTGGCAGGCCGCGCCCGGCCAGCCGGGCGAGCTGCACCTCGGGCGGCACGTCGACGACGATGACCACGGCGAAGTCCGCCGCGCGCTGTCCCTCGGCGAGCAGCGGGATGTCGTGCACGACGATGGTGCCCGGGCCGCCCGCCGCGACCGCGGCTTGCTCGGCCGCCTGGATGCGCGCGTGGATCAGCGGGTGGGTGATCGCGTTCAGCTTCGCCCGTGCGGCCTCGTCGGAGAAGACGATCCCGGCCAGCTTCGCCCGGTCGAGGGACCCGTCCGCCCGCACCACCTCCGGGCCGAAGGTCTCGGCGATCTTCGCGAGCCCCGGGGTGCCGGGCTCGACAACCGCGCGGGCCGCCTTGTCCCCGTCAAGTACGACGGCCCCGAGGGCGGCCAGCCGCTCGGACACCGCGCTTTTACCCGACCCGATCCCGCCGGTCAGCCCGACCCGCAGCATGGCGCTCCTTTCGCTCGCGCGCTGTACGTTACACCGCCCGGATCCGTCGGCCTGTCCCGCCGGGATCCGGGTCCCCGCTGGCGCGCGCCGGGATCGCGCCGCCGCCGTCGGGCCGCGGCGCGCCGGGCTCGTCGAGCGCGACCTGGAAGAGGTAGGCGGTCGCCATGCTGCGGTACGGCCGCCAGGGCTCGGCGATCTGCAGGACCTCCTGCTGGCTGGGCAGGTGGTCGAGCCCGTAACTGCGCCTGATGGCCTTGCGCAGCGCCAGGTCGCCCGGCAGCACGACGTCGGCACGGTCAAGCGCGATGATCAGCATGCCGTGCACCGTCCACGGCCCGATACCGCTGATGGCGGTGAGCCGGTCGAGGATCTCGTCATCTGGCAGCCGCCGCAGCGCGTCGTCGCTCAGCGACCCGTCGGCGAACCGGCCGGCCACCGTGCGCAGCGTCGCGACCTTCCGCCGGGACAGGCCGGTGCCGAGCAGTTCGCCGGGGTCGGCCGCGAGCAACGCGGCGGGCGACGGCAGCCGCCCGCCGAAGCGGTCCTGGATCCGGCCGAGGATGCGCGCGGCCGAGCGCACCGACAGCTGCTGCCCGGTCACCATGAAGATCAGCGCGCCGAAGGAGTCCATCGCCGGCAGCTCGCGCAGCCAGCCGCGCGGGTCGAAGCCGGCGTGCGCGTCGATCACCCCGGCGAGCACCGGGTCCGCGCCGCGCAGGTGGGCGAGCGCCCGTGCGTCCGCGCTCGCCGCGGCGGAATCGGTTACGGCGCTCATCGGGCTTCCCTCACGGCTTGAGAGACGAATGTCATCCGTCATCTAAACACCCGCAGCCCAGGCCGGGCATCCCCGCGGGCCTGTGCCCTGACCCGCCGATGCGGCTACCTGACTGCGGTCACCGCCTGGATGATCACCTCGTCTGGTCAGGTGCCGCCCGCGCGATAGCCCAGCACCGCTGAGAGCTTTCCTGCCGATTCCACCACGAGCCGCTGGATTCTGGGCTCCATGCTGGGATGAAAGCGAACCTGGGGGATGGTCACCGTGAGGCTGCCGACGATCCCCGCCGCGCCGAACACCGGGGCGGAGGTGCCCATGGCACCCGGCAGCTTCTCGCCCTCGGTGCGGATCCAGCCGCGCCCGCGGATCATGGCGAGGTAGCCGCGGAACGCCGCCTCATCCATCGGCGGCCGGCCGGCCACGGGCGACGGGTGAGCGGCGCCGAGGACGCGCCGCAGGTCGGTTTCCGCCAGGTAGGCGAGTATGACCTGGCTTGATGACCCCCAGTAGGCGCTGACCGGGGTGTTCAGGCTAATCCGGTAGCTCAGTGCCTGCGAGGAATCCGCCTTGGCCACGAACGCGACCGTGGCCGTCGCGCGGTCGAAGACCGCGAACAGGCTGGTCTCATCGCACACGGCGGTGAGCTCGTCGAGGAACGGCTGGACGGTCGTCGCGAGGCTCGACTTGGCCTGAATCAGCGCCGCCAGGCGATGCAACTCGGGGCCGACCTGGTAGCGCTTGCTGGCCGGCTCCGCGACAACGAACCCGGCGCTGATGAACTGCTGCAGCAGCCGGTGGCTGGTGCTTGGCGGCAGGTCGAGCGCGGCGGCGACATCACGGACCGCGAGCGGGTCATCGGACTCCGCGAGCAGCTTGAGCAGCCCGAGCGCGCGGTGAATCGGCCCGGGGCTCTGACCGGCAGTGGTCTCCTCCAGCAGTGCCTGTGGTCGGTCGGCACGGCTCATCTCGCCTCCCAGTCCGTGCGCACGTTCGCGCAACCTAAGCATTCCCAGACGATACGTCTTGACGGCTCACTCGCCTAGGTTTACCTTAACACCATCCAGCGGAATGACATTCCATTGAGCGGAACAAAGTCGCTTCAACGAATGTGCTCGCGCGATACAGGGAGGTATTCCGTGAAGCTCGCAGGCAATAGACGAACGAGGCACCCCATGGTGCTCACCGCGGTCACCGCCGCAACGGCGGCGCTTCTTCTCGCTGCCTGCTCGTCTGGCGGGTCAGGCGCCAGCTCGACCGCCGGCGGTACGGCTGCGGGCGCGATCACCCTCGGCGAGCTTGGGCCGCTCACCGGCTCGCGCGCCGACATCGGCACGGCGATGGTCCAGGGGGCCCGCCTGGCACTCGGCGTCATCAACGCCAACGGCGGGGTCCTCGGGCACCAGGTGAACCTGGACCCGCAAGACGACGCCTCCGACCCGGCCGACGCGGTGCCGGCCGTGGACAAGGAGATCGCGGTCGATCACGCGGTCGCCATCGTGGGGCCGATCATCCAGACGGCGCCCGTCGTCCTGCCGCTCGCCGCCAAGGCCAAGATCCCCGACCTGATGTACGGGGGCGGCGCCGCCTTCGACAACGAGACAAGCCCCTACTTCTTCCGGCTGTCGCCATCCGACACCGAGCAGTCCGACGCGATGATGGCGTACGCGCACAGCAAGGGCTGGAACACCGTGGCCCTGGCCATCGGCAACACCACTGGCGACACTTCCCTCGTCCCTGGCCTCACCGCCGAGGCGAAGAAGCTCGGTATGACCATCCAGCGCACGGTCACCATCTCCGTCGGCGCGACTTCTTTCCGTAGCGAGATCACCAACCTGTTCGCGGGCCACCCGCAGGCGATCGTCGGCCAGTTCGACATTGCCTCGGCCGGCGTGCTGTTCGGCGAGCTGAAGTCGGAGAACCTGCTGTCCACGCCGTGGGTGGTGAGCAACCTCTGGTTCGCCAAGGAGTTCTTCACCTCCGTGGGCTCGCAGGTCGCGACCGGCCCGATATACATCGCCAACCCCGGCAGTGAGAACGGCGGCTACGCCGACTTCCTCGCGCTGCTCAAGCAGAAGACCGGCCAGACCCAGCCGTCCAACGGGCAAGTGTTCCTCTACGACGCCGTCAACATCTGGGCACTCGGCGCCCAAGTGGCGGGCAGCTACACCTACCCGGCCCTTGAGCAGGGCATACTCAAGGCGGCCAACGGTCCAGGCACTACCTGCACCAGCTATACCAAGTGCCTGGCCTTGCTGAAGGCCGGCAAGCCCATCAAGTACGTGGGCGCAGGCAGCGACGTGTCGTTCGACGGCCACCACAACGTCTACGGCCCGTTTGACTTCCTGCACTACAACGCCGACGGCACTGTCGCGAGCGTGGACACCATGACTCCGCAGCAGATCAACGGAGCGTGACGTCGTGAGCCACCTGCTTCAGGCGGTGGGCTTCGGCCTGGCGACGGCCTCGATCGTTGCCCTCGCCGCGGTCGCAGTGTCGCTCCAAGTCAGCGTCACCAACTTCTTCAACTTCGCCTTTGGTGACTTCATGACCTTCGGGGCGTACGTGGCATGGAGCGTCAACCAGGCGGGCGTCAACTTCTACCTGGCCGTGCTGATCGGCGGGGCGGCGGTGGGAGTCCTCGGCGTGCTGGCCAACTACCTGGTGTTCCGGCCCTTCATGCGGCGTGGCGTGCGCCCCGTCACGCTGCTGATCGCCGGCGTGGGCCTGTCGTTTCTCGTGCAGAACACGCTGGTCCTGATCTGGTCGCCCGAGCCGCGCCGGTTCTCGCTGAACCTCGGGAACGCGATGCGGCTCGGGCCGTTCCTGCTGACGCCCGGTGACCTGATCATGATCGGCGCGTCGGCGGTGCTGCTGCTCCTGCTGCACGTGATGCTCAGCTACACCACGCTCGGCAAGGCCATGCGGGCCACCTCCAACAACATCGATCTCGCCCGGTCGTGCGGCATCGACAGCGACCGGGTCATCTCGCTCACCTGGTTCATCGCCGGCCTGCTCACCGCCGTCGCCGGCGTCGGCCTCGTCCTGCAGGAAAGCACGCTGAGCCCGACAACCGGCTTCACCGAGCTCTTCGTCATCTTCGGTGCCGTCATCCTCGGCGGCATCGGACGTCCGTACGGCGCGATGCTCGGCGCGCTGGTCGTCGGGATCCTCACCGAGGTCGCCGGCGCCTACATGAACGCGGCGTACAAGACGTCGATCGCGTTCGGCGTGGTCGTCATCTTGCTGCTCTTCCGCCCGCACGGCCTCGTCAAAGCTCGGGGGCTGATCAGCTGATGTTCTACTTCCTGACCGACGCACTCGTGCTTGGCTGCATCAACTCCATCATGGTGGTCGGACTCAACCTTCAGTACGGCTACGGCGGCCTGCTGAACTTCGCGTTCTACATCTACGTGGCCATCGGCGCCTACATCGCGGGGATCACCACGATGGGCCCGTCCACGGTGCCCGGCATCTCCTATGCCCTCGGCTGGAGCCTGCCGTGGTGGGCGGGGCTGCTGCTCGGCGGCGCGGTGGCGGCCGTCCTCGGCGCGCTGGTCTTCCTGCTCACCGTCCGCAGGCTGCGCAGCGACTACCTGGCCATCGTCACGGTCGCGGTCGCGTTCATCATCTGGAACCTCATCGACACCTACCAGCCGCTGTTCGACGGCGACACCGGCCTGTTCAACGTGCCGCAGATCACGGGGAGCGCGAACATCAGCACGGAGGGCTACTCGGCGATCATGCTTGGCCTGTCCGCCGCCTTGCTCGCCGTGTTCGTCTGGGTCTCCCGGCGGATCTTCCGCTCGCCGTTCGGCCGGCTGCTGCGCTCCATCCGCGAGGACGAGCAGGTGACGTCCGCGTTCGGGCGGGTCGCATGGAAACCGCAGATCGCCGTGTTCACCATCGGCTCCTTCCTCGCCGGCATCGCCGGCGGGCTGCTGATCTTTTACATCAGCGCGTGGAGCCCGGCGGCGTTCCTGCCGCTTGAGTCGTTCATCCTGCTCGCGGCGCTCATCGTGGGCGGATCGGGGAACTACTGGGGGGCGCTGCTCGGCGCGTTCGTCCTCATCGAGGGCCTTGGCGAGGTCTCCAGGTACGTGCCGAACTTCGGTAACCCGGCGAACGTTGGCGCGCTGCGCGCGGTGGTCATCGGGCTTGTGCTCATCCTGATGCTGCGCTACCGGCCGGAAGGCGTCATTCCAGAGCGGTGGCTCAGGTGGTACCGGAGCACACCCCTCTCACCGGCACGGGCAGCAGGATCATCCGGAACGGGCGCGGCTGACCCCGACGCCGCCATGGCAGAAGGTCCGCCGGGCACTGCGCCAGCGGGCACTGCGCCAGCGGGCACCGCGCCACCGGGCACCGCACCCGCGGACCCCGCGCCACCGGGCACTGACCCAACGGGCGCGGGGCCGCTTCGCGCGGCGGCGCGGTCGCCGGCCGCCGCCCTGGCCGCGGGCTCCGCGAGCCAGCCGGGGGACGGCGGCGTCCTGCTCGACATCAGGGACGTCGTCTACTCCTACGGCGGTGCCCGCGCGGTGGCGGGGTGCAGCTTCAGCATCGACCGCGGTGCCGTCACCGGGCTGATCGGGCCGAACGGCGCCGGCAAATCGACGCTGGTGGAGATCCTCAGCGGGCGGCTGTCCCCGCAATCGGGTGCGGTCATGCTCGACGGGCGCAGCGTCGGCGGCCGCGGGCCGGCCGGGATGGCCAAGCTCGGGGTGGCCCGCACGTTCCAGACCGCGCGCGTACTCGCGCACCTGCCCGTCATCGAGAACGTGATGATCGCCGCGCAGGCGCAGCGGGGCGAGGACCCGCTCGCCGCCCTGTTCTGGCCGCGCGGCTGGCGCAGCCAGGAGACCGCGCTGCGCGCCGAGGCAGCGGAACTGCTCGACTGGCTCGGCCTGACCAGCCATCTCGACCGCCCGGCCGGCTCGCTGTCCGGCGGTCAGCGGCGGCTGATGGAAATCGCCCGTGCCCTGATGGCGCATCCCCGGCTGCTGCTGATGGATGAGCCGACCGCGGGCGTGTTTCCTGAGACGAGCCAGCTCATCGCCCGCCGCGTCAGGGAGATCGCCGCGGCTGGAGTGACCGTGCTGGTGATCGCGCACAACATGGCCTTCCTGTCCTGGGTGGCCGATGAGGTGGTGGTGATGGCAGAAGGCAAGGTGCTGACCCGCGGCACGCTCGAGGAGGCGCGGGAGCACAAGGACGTCATCGCGGCTTACCTGGGGGTGAGCGCGGCCAGCGAGGCGAACGGCTCCCGTGCCTCGATCATCCGCGGAGGTGAGTGAGGTGACGGTAGTGCTGCGCGCGGCGGGGATCACCGCCGGCTACGACGGCCCGCCGGTCCTCGACAACGTGGCGGTGACCGCTGAACAGGGCAAGACCACGGTGATCCTCGGGCCGAACGGTGCGGGCAAGTCCACCCTGGCCAAGGCGATCCTGGGCTTGCTGCGCATCAGCGGCGGTCACGTCCACCTCGCCGACACCGACGTCACCGGGCTAGCACCGCACAAGCTGGTGCGCCGCGGGCTTGGCTACCTCCCGCAGCTCGCCAACGTCTTCGACGCGATGTCGGTGCAGGAAAACCTGGAGATGGGCGGCTACACCCGCAAGCGCGACGTGCGGGAGCGGATCGCCCAGGTGCTCGAGCTGTTTCCCGACCTCGCCGCGGACAAGCGGAAGAAGGCCAGCGACTTGTCCGGCGGCCAGCAGCGGATGCTCGCGCTGGCGCGGCTGCTGATGACCGAGCCGGTGGCCGCGATCCTTGACGAGCCCACCGCGGGCCTGTCGCCGCTGTACGCGGAGCGCGTGTGGACGCAGATCGACCGGATTCGCGGCACCGGCGTCGCCTTGCTCGTGGTGGAGCAGAACGCCTCGCTTGCCATGGAGCACGCCGACCTGGTGTGCCTGCTCGCCCAGGGGCGCAACGTCCTGTCCGGCCCGGCGGCCGAACTGCGTGAGCACGCCGAAGTGGCACGGATCCTCGTCGGATGAGCGCTGACGCCGGATGGGCGCCTGGCGCACGAAATGAAACGAAACGAAACGAAAGGTGACGGTGGCAGATGAGTGACGGCCTGACCGCGAACGTCAGTCGGTTTATCTCCGGTGCATCCCTGGACGCGGTACCGCCCGAGGTGATCCGGACGGCCAAGCACTCCATTCTCGACGGCTTCGGCCTCGCCGTCGCCGGGGCGCGCGCCGAGGGGGTGGCGATCGCCGCCGCCGAAGTGGCCTCCTATGACTGCCGGGCCGGGACCTCGACGGTGCTCGGCCGCGGCACCCGGCTGCCCCCGCGCTTCGCGGCCTTCCTGAACGGCATGGCGATCCACGCGGACGACTACGACGACACGCAGCTCGCGGTGCTGCCCGACCGGGTCTACGGGCTGCTCACCCACCCCACGGCGCCGGTGCTCCCCGCGGTGCTCGCGCTCGCCGAGCGGGACGGCGCCAGCGGCGCGGACCTGCTCCTCGGCTACCTGGTCGGCGTCGAGGTGGAATCCGCGATAGCGGAGTCCATCAGTCCGCGGCACTACGACGCGGGCTTCCACACGACGGGGACCATCGGCACGTTCGGTGCCGCCGCGGGCGCCGCCAGGCTCCTGCGCTACGACGACGCGGTGATCGCGGCCGCGCTCGCCCTGGCCGGCTCGCAGGCCTCCGGGCTGCGCGAGAACTTCGGGACGATGACCAAGCCGTTCCACGCGGGCCACGCCGCGGAAGGCGGCTTGCTCGCGGTGAACCTGGCCGGCCGCGGTTTTACCACGGCGCCTGACATCCTTGAGGCGCGCCGGGGGTTCTTCAGCGCGGCCGGGGGCGGCTACGACCCCGGCAAGATCGCTAACCGGCTCGGCGCCCCCTGGACGTTCGCCGACCCGGGGGTGTCCATTAAGCCGTTCCCTTCTGGCTCGCTGACCCACCCGGCGATGACCGCGTTCCTCGACCTGAAGCGCGAGCACGGGCTGCGCGCGGATGACGTCCTGGAAATCAGCGTGGGCACCAACCGGCACATGCCGAACGCGCTGATCCACCACCGCCCCGCCGACCACTTGGCCGCCAAGTTCAGCATGGAATTCTGCATCGCCATCCTGCTGCTGCGCGGCCGGGCCGGGCTCGCCGAGTTTCGCGACGAGGTGGTCCGCGACCCCGAGGTGCGGGCCGCCATCGAGAAGGTGCGCTTCCACGTGGACCCGGAGGCCGACGAGGCCGGATTCCACACGATGACCAGCATCATCCGGGTGCGCATGACCGACGGGCGGGAGCTGGTGACGCGGGCCGCCTTCGGCAAGGGCAGCCCGGCCAATCCGATGAGCGAGGCCGAGCTCCTTGAGAAGTTCACTGGCTGCGTCGATGCGGGCGGCATCGACGCGGACGCCGGACAACGGGCCGCCGAGCTCATCCTTGACCTGGAAGCCCAGCCGGACGTGCGGGGGATCACCGGCTTGCTGTCCATGGCGGGAAGCCTCAGTCATGGATGAGGTGCTGCGCGCCCTTGAGGACATGGTGGACGCGGGCCGCGCCCCGCAGCCGGCGGCGGCGGTGCACGCCGCCAAGCGGATGCTGCTCGACTCGGTCGGCTGCGTCCTCGGCAGCTACCGCGAGCAGGTGCCGGCGATCGTCAGGCAGGTCAGCCGGCGCCGGGTCAAGCCGGGCGGCACCCGCGCGTTCGGCATCGAGGAACGGCTGCAGCCGGACGCGGCGGCGTTCGCGAACAGCGTGATGATCCGCTTCCTCGACTACAACGACACCCATGGCACCGACGTCGGCGTGGGCCATCCGAGCGACTACATCCCCGCCGCGATGGCGCTGCTCGGCGAGCGGGAAATACCCGGCGAGCTTGTCCTGCGCGCCATCCTCACGGGGTACGAGGTGTTCTGCCGGCTGACCGACGCTACCCGGCTGGGGGTGGAGCGGATCGACCACGTGCTGAACGGCGCGGTGGCGAGCGCCGCCGCGGCCGCGGTGGCGAACGGGCTGTCCCGCGAGCAGACCGGGCACGCGCGGTCCCTCGCGGTCACCGCCAACCTCTCCCTGCAGGCGACCAGGCTCGGTGAACTGTCGATGTGGAAGGGCTGTGCCGCGGGAAACGCCTGCCGCAACGGGGTGTTCGCGGCCGAGCTCGCGGCCGCGGGCATCACCGGGCCGCCGGCCCCCTTCACCGGGCGCGGCGGGTTGTTCCAGGTGGCCGGCGGCGAGCCGGACCTGCGCTTGCTCCGCGCCGCCGACCGCCCCGCGATCGACGGCTGTCACGTCAAGCGCTTTCCCAGCGGGTACTTCTCGCAAGGGGCCGTCCAGGCGGCCCTCGACCTGCGCGCCCGGCTACGCGAGCGGCTCCCGGTCGCGGTCCGGGTGGGCACCTTCGAACTTGGGAAGACGGTGATGGCGGGTGACGCGCAGAAATGGCATCCGGCCACCAGGGAGACCGCGGATCACTCGATCCCCTACGTTGTGGCGTGCGCGCTGGCGCGCGGCTCAGTCAACCGCGACGACCTGGCCGAATCCCAGCTCGCCGACCCCGCGATCCGGCGGCTGCTCGACGTGCTCACCGTCGAGGTAGACCCCGAATGCATGGCGGCCTGGCCGGAAGCCTGCATGAACCGGGTCACGGTCGCCTTCGCCGACGGCAGCGAGGATTCGGCGACAGTGCGCTACTACCGTGGGCACGCGAGAAACCCGATGAGTGACCGCGAGATCGAGGGAAAGTTCCGCGACCAGGCGGCCTCCGTGCTCACCGACGCCGACGCGAACGCGCTCCTGGCAGCGATATGGACGCTGGACGAAGCCGGCTCTGCCGAAGCCCTGTTCGCCTGGACTGCCATCGGCGGCGGTCAGCGCCACCGGGCCGCCAGGGGGAGTGTGGCTGCGGCGGAACCGGCAGGAGCGTAGCTGGCGCGGTCAGGGTCGGCCGTGCCGTCCAGCTCGCCCGCGCAGGCCGTGACCAACTCGGGCAGGTTCAGGTCGACGGTCGCGCGGCGGGCTCGGCGCGCCTCCTCCCCGTCCGCCAGGACCGACCACGCGTACAGGCTGATCGGGTAGATGAAGTAACCGAAGCGCGTCGCCGGTGACAGCAGGAACAGCGCGGTCAGCCCGATGGCCAGCCGTCGCGCGGCGGCGGCGGGGGTGGCCGGAGGCCGCAGCGCCAGCGACGCCACGGTGGCCAGCCCGGCGGCCGCGAGCAGGGCGAGCGCGGCGGCGTGCCCGGCGGGCCCGAGCGTCGCGAGCAGGTGACCGGCCCGCGGGCTCGGCGCGGGGGACTGCGCCGCGGTGAGCCCGAGCGGGTAGGCGACGGTGTGCTCAAGGATCGACGCCGGGTGGGCAAGCGCGGCCGGCGCGAGCGCCGCGACCAGTCCGGCCGCGGCCGCGAGCACGCCGGCGGCGAACCTGACGGCAGGGCGCACGCCGTCCCGGGCGGCGACCATGACCGCGACGATGGCGAACGCCGGCCATGCGGTGTACTTCATCGCGCACGCGACGCCAAGGGCCAGCGCGGCCAGGGCGATGTCGCGCCCGGGCGCGGGCGAGCCCGCGGGCCGGGCCCGGGCGAGCAGCGCGAGCGACAGGCAGGTCAGCGCGATCACTGGCGGGTCGGTGATCCCCATCGTCAAGGGGAACGCCATGACCGGGCAGAATAGCCAGAACGCGGCGTGGCCGAGCGGGGCGCGGCGTGGCCCCTGCGCCCGGGGACCGAGCGTGACGCGGAACGTCGCGTACAGCAGCAGGAACGTCGCCGCGATCAGCCAGGGCCACGTCTTGCCCGGCAGGCCGAGCGCACCCGGCAGCCCGAAGAGCGCCATCACCGGGAGGTACGGGTTGTAGGCCAGCCAGCCGCCCGCGGACAGCGAAGCGAGCGGCAGGTAGGGCGTGCCGTGATGCAGCAGCAGCGGGCCGGCCCGGGCCACCACGGCGACGTCCGGGGGAGTCGGCTCCTTAGTCATCAGCCACAGGGCCGGCGCCACGAGGGCGCCCGCGACGGCGGCCGCGACCGCGAGCCGTGCGCCCCCCGCCCGTCCTGGTTTGATGACCGTGATCACCGCGGCGACGGCGTACCCGCCCGCCGCCCACGCGCCCCACCAGTGGTCAAGACCGGGACCGCTGAACAAGGCAACCCCGGCGGCGTACACCGCGAACCCCGCGTACCACATCGCCCGGCCCCGGCCAGGCGTCGTCACGACCCCGTTTCTCATGGAAAAGAGCCTGCCGGGTACCACGGAAGGAAACGATAGGGCTAATCCCCCAATAAACCCGGAGCCCAGCCACCGGTGGCGGGGGTACCTAGGTACACCCCTATCGGCGGTCATAATTTCTCCGCGGTCGGCAGCGGACAGCTATGGATGCACGGCGATGATGCCGGCGCGGGCGTGGCCGGACGGCTGTCGCTCACGAACAGCCAGGTGACCAACGCGGCCGCGACACACAACCCGGCCATGACGAGCATCGCCGGTTGGTATCCGTGAACCAGCGCCTGGCCGATGCTGCGCCCGCCGGTAGCCCCGATGAGCGCGGGTACCAGTGCGATCACGACTACCCCGCCCACCCGTGCCGTCGCGTCGTTGATCGCGGAGGCCTCGCCTAGGTCGGTATCGCCCACCGCGGCCAGCACCGCTGCGGTCAGCGGAGTCACGCAGATACCGGTCCCGACGCCCCACAGCAGGGCGCCGGGCAGGACCGCCGCCGCGTAGTCCTGGCCGGGATGCGCGGCGGACAGCCAGCCGAACCCCGCCGCCACGATCAGCAGTCCCGCTACCATCAGCCAGCGAGGGCCGACGCGACGAACCAGCATGCCACTGACCGGTGAGAGGGCCAGGAACACGGCCGACTCCGGGATCAGCGCGGCCCCCGCCTGCGTCGCCGAATAGCCGAGCCGTAGCTGGCACTGCAGGATGACCACGTAGCCCACGGCATAGAGTGCGCCGTAGAGCAGGACCGTCATGATGTTGATCGCGTCGAACTGACGCGAGGCGAATAGGGAGAGCCGCAGCATTGGTGCCCGGCGGCGCCGCTCGGCCGGTACCAGCCCGGCCAGGCCGCCGACCCCGATGACCGCCGCGGCCAGCACTGGTTCGCTCAGCCAGCCCGACGCCGGGCCGGCGGTCAGCGCGTAGATCACCCCGCCCAGGCCGCCTACGGCCAGCACGGCTCCCCAGATATCCAGCGACAGCGGCCGCCCGCCCCGGTCGGTTCGCGGCACGAACCAGAGCACTATCAGTCCCGCGAGGATCAGCGGCGGGTTGAGCAGGAACAGCGCCCGCCAGGAGGCGTGGTCGGTGAGCCAGCCGCCCGCGTACGGGCCCACCGTGGTCCCGAGCGTGGCCAGCCCGGCCCAGATTCCGATACCGCGGGGTCGGTCACTTGGCCGCAGGGTGCCGTTGAGCAGGGCCAGGCTGCTAGGGACGACGAGTGCCCCGCCGATTCCCTGGAGCACCCGCGCGGCGATCAATGTGCCGATGGACGGCGCAACGGCGCACAGGATCGAGCCCACGAGCATCACCAGCAGCCCGGCTGCCAGTACTCTGCGCCGGCCGAAATGATCGGCCAGGGCGCCGGACAGCAGGAGCAAGGCGGCCACGGCCAGCAGATAGCTCGTCAGCGTCCACTGCAGGGCGGTGACGCTGGCGTGCAGGCTGCGGCCGATAGCCGGCACCGCTACGTTGACCACGGAGGCGTCGAGGAAGCCGATCAATGAGGCCAGGACGGTAGCAGCAATCAACGCGGCGCCTTGCGTACTGCGCAGCGGCACCAGCGAGAGGCTGGTGATGCCTGGCTGGTCCGGGCGGGCGACCAGCGGGCCAGCACCATGCCCTCTGGGGGGCGACGGGAGTTCGGCCATTTGGCACCTTCACAGGTTGGGCATGGCGACCTTGCATCGGGCCCGTGCTCCTTCGTCCGGTGGAGCACGCACCAGTCTGCCGAGCGCGATGCTGACGTACCGACCGCTCCACACTCGCGCTGGCGACGTGCGGTTCGCGCCTGTGCCAATCCCTGGCTGCTACCCCGGCGTTTCACTGGCATAGGAAGGGGGTCACGCGGTCGTTTGTCCGGCCGCGCCAGCTTCTGGTGCGATAGTGTCCGCTGACCGGGAAGGCGGTGGCGCGTGTCCGAGGGCATCGGCGAGGCTCGTCCGGAAGCCGAGGGAGAGCTCGCGCTGGCCCGGCTCGCGCTCGATGACGGCGAGCTGCCGCACGCCGCCGAGCACGTCGCGAACGCGATCGGGCGCGACCCAACGCTGCGGGCCGCCTACGCGACCCTGGATGAGCTCGCGGACGCCGCGCAGGACGCGCTGGCGCTTGTCCCCACCGGCGGCACGCCGCACGCCGGGGCGGTCGCGGCCCGCTCCTACCTGATGGCCCGCGCCGGCCAGCTGGACGGGGCGTTCCACCTGCTCTGCCGGGTCGCCGAGGTGCGGCCGGACACGCCATGGGCGGCCGGCTGGCTGGCCGCCCCCGGTGCCGACAGCCGCGACCTGGGCCGCCAGCTGAACCCCGTGCACGCGGGCACGTCGGTCATGCGGCTGGCGCTCGGGCTGCCGACCCCGGTGCCCGGGGACACGGTCCACGCGCTCACCCCGTTCCTCGCGGCCGCCCGCGGCGTCGCGGACCGCGGCCCGGCCTCGGTGACGGCGCTGCATTCCCTGTCCGGCCTGGCCCGCCGGATGGGCGCGCTCGATGAGGCGATCGACTGGTGCGAGCGCGCCGAGCGGGCCGACGGTAGCGCCTTCGCCGCCATCATGCTCGGCTACGCGCTCCGCGGCGCGGGCCGCAAGCAGGCCGCGTACGACGCCTGGCAGCGGGCGCTTGGGCGCGAGCCGGGCAACGTCAACCTGCGGGTCGACATCGCGGAGCTGCTCGCCGACCGCGGCGACCTCGCCGGCGGCATCGCCGTGCTCGACGAGGCGCTCGCGATGGCGCCCGATCACCCCAAGGCGTTCCCGTCCTCCTGCCAGATGCGGTACGCGCATGTGTCCGACGTCGCCCACCTCGTGCGGCTCACCGACTGGTGGCGGGAGCACCCGGAGCACGATTACGCCGGGACGATGCTCGGCCTGGCCAGCCAGGGCAAGTACTGGCTGTCCCTGGTCCCGGCGCCCGCCGAGGCCATCTGCAACGTGGCGGTGGCCATCGAGGAAAAGCACGGTGGCACCGGCGAGATCCGCACCGCGACCGGGACCTGCACGCTGTCGGCCCTCGAGGTGCCGAGCGCGATCGCCGCGGTCCGCGCGGTGCTTCCCGGCCTCGCCCTCGCGTCGCCGGTACCCGTGCCCGCACCGGACATCCGGGTGCCGCTGGCCACGGGCCGCTACCGGCTCTGGACGTACCACGGCACCGACGCGGCCCCCGCGGTCGCCGAGCCGTCGGCGGAGGCCGTCAGGGCGCTGCAGGCGGTCGCGGCCCAGGGCGTGTGGCCCCACCCGGTCGCGGCCTACGACTGCGCGGTGGGGTTGTCCGGGCTGAGCCTCGACGACCTGCTCGGCCTGATGGCCCACGGGGTCCCGGTGCCGGACGACAACTTGCTGTGGCAGCGGATGCGGGCGCACAACCCGGTCTACTGGCCGCGCTTCACCCAGGCGTGGGCGTGCCTCGGCGTGCTGCACCACAAGCCGGACGAGCCGTGGCCGGGCTCGGCCCGTCGCACCGCGCTGGTCGACCTGGTCAACGGGGTGGAGGACTGGGCAACGGACGCGGCGGCCAACACGCTCATGGTCGCGGCGTGGACGGACCCGGCCTGCCGGGCCGACGTGGCGGAGATCGTCGGCGCCCGGTTCGCCGCCGCCGGGCAGGCGCGGATCAAGCGCCAGGTGACCATCGCCGAGTCGCTCGCCCACCTGGTCCTGGCCACCCCCGAGATGCCGCAAAACGCCGTCCGCGCGGCCGCGGCACTGATCAAGGACGAGACGGCGACGGCGGTCAAGCTCGCGCCGCCGTCGCCCGGCCAACCCGGCGCGGGCGGCCGCCCTAAGCGCCGCCGCTTCCGCCCGCGGTCCTGACCGCGGCGCCTTGAACGCCGCTGGCGCGGGCGCCGGCCTGAGTCATCAGGGATGAACCGGGGGCTTCCTGCAGGGATAAATCGGGAGCTTCCTGCAGGGATAAGTCGGGGGCTTCCCGCATAGCCGGAACCCGGCTGGTCGGGCAGCCTGGACGTGGACAGCCGGCCGACGCCGGCCGCGGCCCGCCAGGTGCCCGCACCCGACTGCGCGTCAGGTGCGGCCCTGGTCCAGCCAGGTTGTCCGCCGATAGCCGAAGTCCATCCCACGAGAAAGACGGCATAGCCATGGACGACGATGACGAGACCCGCATTGACCGGGCCGAGCGGCTGGCCAAGCACAACCCTCAGGCCGCGGCCGAGGCCTGCTCGGCGATCGCCCGTGACGACGCGGTCGGCGATGAGGTGCGCCGCTCGGCCGCCGAGCAGCTCGCGGCCCTCAGCACCCGCGCTTAGCGAAGCGAGCGCGGCACCGGCAAGCACGCAAGCACGGCACGGCGCCGGAATGTCAGCCCCCCGCCGTAGAGTTGAACCATGGGTAGTCGTGCGGGCTACTGCATGTGCAAAGTCGAGCTGCGCGTCCAGGGGTCGTCCCCCCGGAAGATAGGAGCGTTGTGCGTCCGGTAACCGACCTGCAGCGGAAGGTGGCACCGTTCGAGGTCGTCACCGAGATGATCCCCGCCGGAGACCAGCCGGCCGCGATCGCCCAGATCGCCGAGCGGATCACCGACGGGGAGAAGGACACCGTGCTGCTCGGCGCGACCGGCACCGGCAAGACGGCCACCGTCGCCTGGGTGGCCGAGCAGTTGCAGCGCCCCGTGCTCGTCATGCTGCCGAACAAGACGCTCGCCGCGCAGTTCGCCAACGAGCTGCGCGAGATGATGCCACACAACGCGGTCGAGTACTTCGTTTCCTACTACGACTACTACCAGCCAGAGGCGTACATCCCGCAGACCGACACCTACATCGAGAAGGACTCCTCGATCAACGACGAGGTGGAGCGGCTGCGGCACAGCGCCACCAACAGCCTGCTGACCCGCAGGGACACGATCGTCGTCGCCTCCGTCTCGTGCATCTACGGCCTCGGCACCCCGCAGGAGTACGTCGACCGGATGCTCAAGGTCAAGCTCGGCGACACGGTGGAGCGCGACCAGCTGCTGCGCAAGCTGGTCGGCATGCAGTACACCCGCAACGACATCTCGTTCACCCGCGGCACGTTCCGGGTCCGTGGCGACACCATCGAGATCATCCCGCAGTACGAGGAGCTCGCCGTCAGGATCGAGATGTTCGGCGACGAGATCGAGCGGCTGTCCACACTGCACCCGCTGACCGGCGAGGTGATCAGCGAGGACCAGGAACTGTACGTCTTCCCCGCCAGCCACTACGTGGCGGGCGACGAGCGGATGAGGCGGGCCATCGCCGGCATCGAGGTGGAGCTGGCCGAGCGGCTCGCCGAGTTCGAACGCCAGGGCAAGCTCCTTGAGGCGCAGCGGCTGCGGATGCGCACCACCTACGACATCGAGATGATGCGCCAGGTCGGCTCCTGCTCCGGCATCGAGAACTACTCGCGGCACATCGACGGCCGCGAGGCGGGCAGCCCGCCGAACACGCTGCTCGACTACTTCCCCGAGGACTTCGTGCTGGTCATCGACGAAAGCCACCAGACGGTCCCGCAGATCGGCGCGATGTACGAGGGTGACGCGTCCCGCAAGCGGATGCTGGTGGACCATGGCTTCCGGTTGCCAAGCGCGAGCGACAACCGCCCGCTGACCTGGGACGAGTTCACCGAGCGGATCGGCCAGACGATCTACCTGTCGGCCACCCCGGGCCCGTACGAGCTGCAGCGGACCGGCGGCGAGATCGTCGAGCAGGTAATCCGCCCGACCGGCCTGGTCGACCCGCAGGTCATCATCAAGCCGACCAGGGGGCAGATCGACGACCTCCTCGAGGAGATCCGCATCAGGACCGAGCGCAACGAGCGCGTCCTGGTCACCACGCTGACCAAGAAGATGTCCGAGGACCTCACCGAC
>VFSW01006364.1_pt1 | contig 17370 bp, 19 predicted proteins | sample 5358111 | NCBI WGS metagenome assembly VFSW01 (sample SAMN11554181, study PRJNA540505) | mine drainage metagenome | isolation source: sediment from site ElyBrook_90M | place: USA: Ely Copper Mine, Vershire, VT | collected 2017
CCCATACCGGTCTGCGGCTGGCGCTGGTGTATGGCGGTACCGGCTACGAGTCACAACGACGATCTGTGGAAGAGGGAGTCGATGTGCTGATCGGGACTCCCGGACGCATGATCGATTACTTTAAACAGCATGTGTTCGATCTCAATGCGGTGCAGGTCATGGTTCTGGATGAGGCCGACCGCATGTTTGACCTTGGTTTCATCAAGGACATCCGCTTTCTCCTGCGGCGCATGCCGCCGCCGGACCGACGCCTGGGCATGCTGTTTTCCGCAACCCTGTCATATCGTGTGACGGAGCTTGCCTATGAGCACAAGAACAATCCGCGCCTCGTCAAAATTGAGCCCGAGAAGATCACTGCGGAAAAAGTAACCGAGGCGCTCTATCACACCGCCAACGAGGAGAAGATACCTCTGCTCGTGGGGCTGCTGCGGCAGATGGATCCACGGCGCAGCCTGGTGTTCATCAATACCAAGGGTGCCGCAGAACGGGTGCAGGCCTGGCTTGTCGCGAACGGATTCAATGCCGAGGTACTTTCCGGAGACGTGCCCCAGACCAAGCGTCAGCACCTGTTGCGTGAGTTCCAGGAAGGAAGGCTCCCGATCCTTGTGGCTACCGACGTTGCCGCCCGCGGGCTGCACATCCCGGATGTGAGCCATGTGTTCAACTTCGATTTGCCGCAGGATGCCGAGGACTATGTGCATCGCATTGGCCGTACTGCCCGCGCCGGAGCGAGCGGTGACGCTATCAGCTTTGCCTGCGAGGAATATGCGTTCTCGCTGATGGACATAGAACAGTACATCGGACACAAGATTCCGGTAGATCGCATCAGCGACGATCTGCTGCCGGTGCTTGAGCGCCCTGTTGGATATGTTTCTCGCGCCCGGGGCCGACCGGTGCGCCGCGACGCACGTCCGCGCACGCACGGCCCGGCCCGGCCGCAGCGCCGCGATAGCACGCGGCCGAAGAGCCACACGCATGATCATCCGGCCGCAGCGCCGTTACCTCAGCCGCCACCAGCGGCACCGCAGCCGGTTGCGCCGAATGCCGCCGCCCAGGACGACTCCATGCGCGGCCCACGGAATCGGCGCAAGCAGCCGGAGAAACCGGCGATCGGATAACTGCCACATCGTTACGACGCGTAACCCCTGGAGACTGCCAGAATGGCCAAAATCATCTCTTCCGACGGGACCGAAACAACGGATTTCCCCGTTATCCAGCGCCGGCTCGCGCACCTGGGCATCACTTTGAACTCGTGGGCTGCGCCGACTGATCCGGAAATGCAGGCTTTGCTTGAAAAGCAGGGTCTCAGTGATTCGGAAAAAGCCCGACTCCTCGAATCAGTCGACAACCGCTTCCATGAGCTCAAACGCACAAAAGGCTACACGACGCGCGACATGATTGTGATGCACGAGGACATTCCCGGCCTGGCAGACATGCTCGCGAAGTTCGGAAAGATCCACTACCACACCGATGACGAGGTGCGATACATCCTGGCTGGCCGCGGTTATTTCGGTTTTGTCGAAGCCGACCACGAGCAGTTCCTTCTCGAAGTCAGTGCCTCGGACTACATCAACGTTCCGGCAAACACCGAACACTGGTTCGAGATGAAAGACTCATCGCGCATCAAGGCGGTGCGCTACTTCATCGACACCGCGGGCTGGACGCCTGTGTACACGGAGCGTGAGCTGGCGGAATTCGCGTGACTTCCTGACTGGCGGTGATTGTCCGGCAGGATTGATGCCGCGTCTGTCCGCAGCCGGCTAGCGGGTTCCGATTATTTCAACATCGGGAAGGTTCCGGTGGGCGTCTTCATGGTCCTTCGACGCCTTTAGTGCTGCTACAACGCATTCCAGCGGTTCGGCCCAGATTTCAGGAAAATCCGCTTCCAGCTGATCGCTTGCAGCGAACGCCAAGTGTTCCGCCGGCGGATCAAATTGAGCATCGATTCCGACTTTATTTCCACGCGCGTCGACCCGGTACCATCCAATTGCAGGAAGGTACAGCGCGTTCAGGCCATGCAGGCAATAGCGGGCACCCCCACCGTCCAGGCTGAGGCGCTGATAGCAAAAACCCGCGGGAATGTCGTTTGCCCGTAGCAATGCTGCGAGCAGGTGGCTTTTTGCGTAACAGTAGCCGGTCCTGTACTGCAGAACATCCGATGCCTTCCAGGTAACCGGATCGAGCCTGTGGTCCCAGCTGTGGAGCACCTTGTCCCTCACCCACTCAAAACAGTGTCTTGCGATCTGCTCTTGCGACCGGCAGCCAGAGGCGAGCTCCGCGGCCAGCGTCAGGATCCCGGGATGGCGCCAGTCGATTACTTCCGAATCTGCAAGATATCTTTTCATGTCCATCAGCGATAACACGCCAATTTCCGTCGAAGGCCGGGATGGCGTTCCGCAATATCTGTCGCAGCGTGCTGTAACTTTGACTCCGCCGCAGCTGTGCTGATTGTCTGGGTATACTAATCGGTTACTCGTTTGACGCAACCGGAATTTTTCTTGCCCCGCGCGCCGGGTTTGTAGACCATATATTAAACGGACGTGCTAGATTCGGAGGAGTTCCATTGTTAGAAACCAAATGGTCGAGGTCAGAAACTCATATCACGGCTGGTACCGGATAGGGGAGCATTTCGTTAGCATCATGACTCAAGATGCCAGTAGTTTGACGCCAGGGGGCCGGTTATGAGTGCCCCGGGTCTTGTGCAACGAGTTTGATCAGCATGGCAGAATCTTTTGATAGTCTATCCCCGCGCGCAGCGCTCGTCGAAATCGCACGTGATTTTCATGCACGTGGCTGGATGGCTGGCACCGCTGGCAACCTCAGCGCGCGCGTGGACCACAAGCACTTCTGGATAACCGCGAGTGGCAAGCCGAAGGGCCGTCTGCAGGAAAAAGATTTCCTCCTGATTCGGATTGAGGACGGCACTGTGGTCGAGCGACTGGCGGCGCCCGACAAGCCCTCGGCTGAAACATCGATTCATCGTGTCATTTACACACTGTTTCCCGATGCGCGCGCCTGTCTTCACGGCCACAGCATTGACGCCTGCCTTGCGGCGGACCGCGCTGTCAGCGCGGCCATGGGCCTGCTGCTTCCGCCGCTCGAAATGGTCAAAGGCTTCGACCTCTGGGAGCAGAACCCGAAGGTCGAGTTGCCGCTGTTTGAAAACCTGCTGGACGTGACGCAAATCGCCGAGTCAGTGCGCGCACGCTTCCGTGAGGCTGCTCCGGCGGTGTCGGCGCTCATGGTGCGCTCCCACGGCGCGACCGTCTGGGGACGCAGTCTGCAGGAGGCCTATAACCGCTTCGAGATACTCGATTTCCTGTTGGCATACATGGCGAGGGCTGAACGCGCCGGTTGAAGCTGCCCCTCCGTCGCATCTACAGGGCGCGGGTCATCTTGTAGTGCGCAATGCTGGCCTCAAGAAATTCGACACCGACCTGGAGGAAGCCGTGAGTCCGATAGAAACCGATAGCCTGGGTCTGAGCCGTGAGCCACACTTCCGTCAGCCCCAGCTCGCGCGCGACCGGAATCAGCGATTCGATCAGCGCTCCCCCGACGCCACGGCCGCGCCACGGCTGAAGAACCGCCATGCGTCCGATATGCCCGTCTGGCTGCATGCGGACTGTGCCTATCGGCAGCTCCGGTGTGGCCATTGCAACCACGTGGATGCAGGCGCAATCCCGGCCGTCCCACTCAAGTTCCGCAGGGATGCCCTGTTCGACCACAAAAACCGCATGGCGCACGCAGCGGCTTGCCGGCTCCGCGGCATCCCAGTTCATCTGCCGAAGCTTAAACGCAAATGTGTTCATCGATCCCTGGATTCGGCGTATTTTCGGGAATACCCGGCGCATCAAAGTGCTTTGCGTCAGTTGCCCGGGCGTGCCGTGTTTTGCCTGTGCGACCCTTGGGGTGCTCGGAAAATATACTCATCACCAAATATTATCTGGTAAGGTAAGGTCATGTCGCGTCGACGCCTGTTTGTCCTGTGTGTGCTCGCTGCATTGCCAATGATGCAGTTCCGGGGCAGCTGCGCAGCGGAAAAATCCGTCGTGCAGCTCGATATCAACGGGCCGATCGGTCCTGCGACGAGCGACTACATACATCGCGGCCTCGAGCAGGCAAGGCAGATGAAAGCGGTGCTGGTGGTGCTGCGCATGGATACGCCGGGCGGGCTCGATATCGCAATGCGCCGGATCATCCGCGATATCCTGGCTTCGCCCGTCCCGGTCGCCGCATTCGTTGCGCCAAGCGGTGCACGCGCGGCGAGTGCCGGCACCTATATCCTTTACGCCAGCGAAATCGCGGCAATGGCCCCGGCAACCAATCTGGGCGCCGCCACGCCTGTGCAGGTAGGCGGGTTGTCGGGGCCGGCACGAGCGCCGGAGCCAGGGAAATCGGCCGACTCGAAGTCCGCCAGTGCGGAACCGCGCGCAGACCCGATGACCCGCAAGATGGTAAATGACGCCGTCGCCTATATACGCAGTCTTGCGCAACTGCGCGGGCGCAACGCCGATTGGGCGGAGCAGGCGGTGCGTCAGGCCGTCAGTCTGCCTGCATCCGAGGCGCTAAAACTCGGGGTTATTGACCTCATCGCCAAGAACGTGGACGACCTGCTGGAAAAGGTCAACGGTCGCGCGGTCAACCTGTCAGGACAGACCGTAATCCTGGATACGGCCGGCGCGCGTGTATTGCGAATCGAGCCCGGCTGGCGCAACCGTTTATTGTCGGTAATCACGGATCCAAACGTAGCCTATATTCTGATGCTGCTCGGTCTGTACGGGCTGTTCTTTGAGTTGTGGCATCCAGGATTCGTTTTGCCGGGTGTCATCGGGGCGATATGCCTGCTGCTCGCCCTGTTCGCGTTCCAGGTGCTGACAGTGAGTTTTGCCGGCCTGGGCCTCATGCTGCTTGGCGTGGCTTTCATGGTGGCCGAAGCGTTTGTGCCGAGTTTCGGCGCGCTTGGCGTCGGAGGCGTGATCGCCTTTGTTGTCGGCTCGGTTATGCTGCTCGACACGGAATCGCCCGGATTCGGCGTGTCGTGGTGGCTGATCGGGAGCGTCTCGCTGGTTAGTGCGGCGTTCTTCATGACCGTTGTAACGCTGGCACTCAAGGCCCGCCGGCGACCGGTTGTCACCGGACGCGAGGAATTGATCGGCGCCGACGGTGAGGCGCTTGCCGCATTCAAAACGGACGGACGGGTGCGAGTGCATAGTGAGGAGTGGCAGGCGCATACCCACTTGCCGCTGGCACGTGGTCAGAAAGTGAGAGTCGTTGGGATCAAGGGTCTGGTGCTGTCAGTTGAGCCATACGATCGGGAGGGTGCTTAGCATGGAATTTCTTTCTTCGGGTTTTATTATCGTAGTTGTCCTGGTGCTGCTTTTTTCGTCGATTCGCATTCTGCGTGAATACGAGCGTGGTGTTGTGTTTCTGCTGGGACGTTTCTGGAAGGTCAAGGGGCCGGGCGTCGTCATCATAGTTCCGGCCATCCAGCAGATGGTGAAAGTGGATCTGCGTACGATTGTGTTTGAGGTTCCACCGCAAGACGTGATCTCGCGTGACAATGTTTCGGTCAAGGTCAGCGCCGTGGTCTATTTTCGCGTCATCGACCCGCAGCGCTCCATTATCCAGGTGGAGGATTATTACGCCGCAACCAGCCAGCTTGCCCAGACCACGCTGCGCAGCGTGCTCGGCAAGCACGAACTTGACGAAATGCTGGCAGAGCGTGACAAGCTCAACACCGATGTTCAGAAAATTCTCGATAGCGCGACTGATGCCTGGGGCATCAAGGTAGCGAATGTCGAGATCAAGCACGTCGATATCGACGTCACCATGGTGCGCGCCATTGCCCAGCAGGCCGAAGCCGAGCGCCAGCGTCGCGCCAAGATCATCAATGCCGAGGGCGAGTTCCAGGCGGCGGAGAAGCTGGTGCAGGCAGCCCAGCTGATGAGCCAGAGTCCGCAGGCCCTGCAGCTGCGTTATCTGCAGACACTGGTCACGATAGCGGGCGAGAAGAGTTCCACGATAGTTTTCCCGCTGCCTATGGAGATCCTGACGCCGTTCCTGGATATCGTAAAGAAAGCAAAATCGTGAATTGCCCGGGTGCAACCCAGTGGGGCGCCCCCAATGGCCGGCGCTAAAGCCAGTTGCGCGGCTTGAGAAACTCGGCGTACAGGCGTGCCTCGGGTGTGCCCGGTTCCGGGTGCCAGTCGTAGCGCCAGCGGACGAGCGGCGGCAATGACATGAGTATCGACTCGGTTCGCCCTCCTGACTGAAGCCCGAACAGGGTGCCGCGGTCGTAGACGAGATTGAATTCGACATAGCGGCCGCGTCGATAGAGCTGAAAATCGCGTTCACGTTCGCCATAGGCCATATCCCTGCGCCGCTCAACAATGGGCAGATATGCGGGCAGAAATCCGTCGCCTACCGCGCGCAAGAAGGCAAAGCTGTGGTCGAAGTCCTGTTCATTGAAATCATCGAAGAACAGCCCTCCGACACCCCGGGTCTCGCCGCGGTGTTTCAGGAAGAAATATTCATCGCACCACTTTTTGAAGCGCGCATAGTAATCCGGTCCGAATGGTGCGCACGCCTGGTGCGCAATACTGTGCCAGTGCGTGGCGTCTTCATCGAAACCGTAGTACGGCGTCAGGTCGAAGCCACCGCCAAACCACCAGACCGGCGGCTCCCCGGGTCTGTCGGCGATGAAGAAGCGCACATTGCAATGCGAGGTCGGCACGTACGGATTACGCGGATGAATCACGAGCGACACTCCCATGACCTGGAAGGACCTGCCAGCCAGTTCCGGGCGATGTGCGCTCGCTGAAGGTGGCAGACGTTCGCCATGAATGTGGGAGAAGTTCACACCAGCCTGCTCGAACACCCCGCCTTCGGCAAGTACACGCGTGCGTCCGCCACCACCGTCGGTGCGTTGCCAGTCATCGGCGCGAAAGCCCGATCCGCCATCTTCGCGTGTGAGAGAGCTGCAGATACGCTCCTGCAGATCGAGGAGGTATGCCCTTACGCTGTCCGTATCCACCATGTTCGCCGATGAGCCTCTATCCTGGACGCACGACGCAGCCGGTGCCGGCATCAATGATCGTCGTGGGACGCGCAAGATTGCCGACCTGCCCCGACAGTACATAGTCGACAAGCCTGCCGAACCGGCGCAGCACCTCGGCACGGGTGCGCGCGGGTCGCTGCCTGGAGCGGTTGGCGCTGGTCGAGACGATGGCTATGCGTGCGGCGCGACATAGCGCCGCCGCCTGACGATGGGCAGTTACGCGCACTGCGATGCTCGATGACCGTCCGGTTATCCAGTGGGCAATTCCGGGCCGTGCCGCCAAAAGCCAGGTGCGCGGGCCGGGCCAGCTTGCGAGCGCCTGCGGGGGGAGGTCGGTCACGTACGGACGGAGCTGTACTACATCCGCGGCGATCAGAATGAATCCTTTGGTAACACTGCGTTGCTTGATTTTGCGCACACGCTCAACGGCGCGACGGTTTCGCGGGTCGCAGCCGATGCCAAACACCGCCTCCGTGGCATAGGCCACGATACCGCCGCGCCGCAGGATGGTTGCAGCGCGCGCCACACCCTTCCCCGGATTCATCATTTCGCGCGGCGTTGCTGTAAAGCCCTGTCCTTCGCGATGATTTCCGCCGCGTTGGCGGCACGCTCCTTCGCCAGTTTTTCCCCAAGGACGGGGTTGGCTAGAGCCAGAATCTGGGTTGCGAGGTAGCCGGCGTTCTTGGCCCCGTGTTTTCCGATTGCCACACAGGCGACCGGAACGCCGCCCGGCATCTGTACCGTTGAAAGCAGGGCGTCCTCGCCGTTGAGCGGGCCGCCTTCCATGGGTACACCGATGACGGGTTTCATGGTCAGCGCAGCGACAGTGCCGGCGAGATGGGCGGCCAAACCCGCTGCCGCAATGAATACTGCGCACCCGCGCGCATCGGCATCTTTTACGTAGGCGTGGGTAGCATCGGGCGTGCGGTGCGCCGAGCTGATCTTGATTTCGTAGGCGACGCCGAATTTGTCGAGCACGGCGGTAGTCGTCTCCATTGTCGGCAGGTCGGAATCGGAACCCATCAGGACTGCAACAAACGGTGTACTCATTCTCGTTATCTCCTAAAGCTGAACCCGGCCGGTGGATACGGCCGCATCTCGTTATCTTCTCAAACACCGGACCCGCGTGCGATAGCCCGATAACCGATGTCCGTGCGAAACTGCACACCATCCCAGTGTATCAAGCGTGCGAGCGCATAGGCATGTCGCTGCGCCTCGGCGACATCGGCGCCGAGGGCGGTTGCGCACAGCACGCGACCGCCGTGAGTGAGCACCCGGTTGCCGGACAGTAGTGTGCCGGCGTGAAAAACCTTCTGCCCCGGCTCAGGGTTGCCGGGAAGACCATGAATCGTGTCGCCTTTGCGATAGCTTCCTGGGTAACCTGCTGCCGCCATTACGACGCCAAGCGCCACGCGCGGATCCCAGTGCGCCTCGACATGGTTGAGGCTGCCGGCAAGCGCAGCTTCAACCAGATTCAGCAGATCCGAGCGCAGGCGAAGCATGATTGGCTGGGTCTCGGGATCGCCGAAACGGCAGTTGTACTCCAGCACCTTGGGCGTTCCGTCGGCAGCGATCATGAGCCCGGCGTAAAGATAGCCGGTATAAGGATGGCCGTCCGCCGCCATCCCCCGTACTGTGGGATCGATCACCTCGCGCATGATGCGTTCATGGATTTCCGGCGTGACCACAGGCGCGGGCGAGTAGGCCCCCATGCCGCCGGTGTTCGGCCCCTGGTCGCCGTCGTTAAGGCGCTTGTGATCCTGGGACGTTGCGAGCGCGAGCACATGCGCGCCGTCGACCATAACGATGAAGCTCGCTTCCTCTCCCTCAAGAAATTCCTCAATGACCACGCGATGGCCGGCTTCACCGAAGGAGTTGCCGGAAAGCATGTCGCGTGCCGCCAGGATCGCCTCCCCGGTCGACTGGGCAATGATAACGCCCTTGCCAGCGGCAAGCCCGTCGGCCTTGACCACAACGGGTGCGCCGCTCTTCCCGATATAGGACTCGGCGGCGGCAATGTCCGTGAAACTGCCATAGGCTGCAGTCGGAATACTGTGACGTGCAAGAAAATCCTTGGCGAAGGCCTTGGAGCCCTCAAGCCGCGCGGCCGCCTGGCCGGGCCCGAAGCAGCGCAGTCCCACCGACGTGAAACGGTCGACAATGCCGAGAACCAGCGGTGTTTCGGGGCCGACGATGGTGAGACCGACTCCGCGGTCGAGCGCGAAATGCACAAGGCCATCGATATCTTCCGCAGCAATGTCGACATTCTCGCATTTGGCTTCACGCGCAGTGCCGGCGTTGCCGGGCGCGACGAAAACCATTTCCGCCCGGGGCGACTGGGCGGCTTTCCATGCCAGCGCATGCTCGCGGCCGCCGCCGCCAACGATCAGGATTTTCACGAAGCCTCGTCCAGGCTTAGCGCGAAATGATGGCAGGAAATCTGCATGCGCTTGGCCAGGTAGAAGCGATGTGCGGCAAACCGGTGCACACCGCTATCAAGATGCAGCTGCGCGCATTGCTGAGACCTGGCCTGGCCGACCAGCCAGTCGAAGAGGCGTCCGCCGTAGCCTGTGGATCGGGAGCCATCGGCCGTAACCAGGTCATCGACATACAGGATCTTTCCGAACGCCAGGTTTTCCATGAACCGGAATCCAGCCAGCGAACGCACCTCGCCCCCGTCCTCGAGATACGCAAGCTGGTAGCCCTGCTGTTGCTGGTTTCTAACCTGGCGCGTGAACTGTGCCCGGTCGAGGTATGTGCGCAGCTGCGCCATGACCGGAAAGCAGCGTTCAATCTCGATTTCGGAAGTGGCAATGGCGATATTCATGTCGAATTGTCTGTCGTTTCGCGTTGCACGCCAAGGTCTCAGTGCCGGAAATGGCGCACGCCCGTAAAGACCATTGCGATACCGTGCTGATCGGCCGCCTCGATGACCTCGGGATCACGCATCGAGCCGCCCGGCTGGATCACCGCAGTGACGCCGGCCTCGGCTGCCTGATCCAGGCCATCGCGGAAGGGAAAGAACGCGTCTGATGCCATGACTGAGCCGCGCACCTCAAGGCCGGCATCCGCCGCCTTGATCGAGGCGATGCGCGCGCTGTATACGCGGCTCATCTGGCCGGCGCCGACACCCACGGTGCGGCCGGCCTTGCAGTAGACGATGGCGTTGGATTTGACAAACTTGACTACGGTCCAGGCAAACAGCAGGTCCTTGAGTTCGTTCGCCGTCGGCGTGCGTCGCGTGACAACCTTGAGATCCGAGGTGTCCAGGGTGACATTATCGCGGTCCTGCACCAGAAGGCCACCGCTGACCCGTTTGAAATCAAGACCGGGCGGCCGCTGTCGCGGCCAGGCGCCACATTCGAGCACGCGCACGTTCTGCTTGCCGGCAAGAACGCCGCGCGCATCGTGCGCCACGGATGGCGCAATAATCACTTCGACGAACTGGCGATCGATGATGGCGCGCGCGGTGGCGGCATCGAGCGGGCGGTTGAATGCGATAATACCGCCGAACGCGGAGGTCGGATCGGTGATATAGGCGTTCTGGTAGGCGTCGAGCACAGTGTCGGCGACCGCGACGCCGCAAGGATTGGCGTGCTTGACGATCACGCATGCCGGTTCTTCGAATGATTTGACGCACTCGAGCGCGGCGTCGGTATCGGCGATGTTGTTGAACGACAATTCCTTGCCTTGCAGCTGTGTTGCCGTTGCAACGCACGCCTCGGCCGGGTCGTGTTCCCGATAGAATGCCGCCTGCTGATGCGGGTTCTCTCCGTAGCGCATGTCCTGGATTTTCACGAACTGCGAGTTGAAAGTCGCGGGGAAGCGCGCGCGCTTCCCGTCTGGTTCCACTGTGCCCAAGTAATTGGCGATAGCGCTGTCATAGCGCGCCGTGTGTTCGAAGACCTTGACCGCGAGGCGAAAACGCGTCGCGTCTGATACCGCTCCGGCGTGTGCCTTCATTTCGTCTAGTACCGTATCGAAATCACGGTTGTCGACGACCACTGTCACGGCTGCGTGGTTTTTGGCGGCGGCGCGCAACATCGTCGGGCCACCGATATCGATATTCTCTATAGCAAGCTCGAAGTTGCAGTCCTTGCGCGCCACGGTCTGTTCGAACGGATATAGATTGACCACGACCAAATCTATAGGCCGGATGCCATGGCGATCCATGGCTTGCCGATGGCTGTCGAGATCTCGGCGCGCCAGTATGCCGCCGTGAATCACGGGGTGCAGTGTCTTGACCCGGCCGTCCAGCATTTCCGGAAAGCCGGTGTAATCCGAGACCTCGGTCACAGGGATGCGGTTTTCCGTGAGCAGCCTGGCAGTACCACCGGTGGAGATGATCTCGACGTCGTATGCGCGAAGAGCTCTGGCAAACTCGATAATACCGCTCTTCGCCGAGACACTGATCAGGGCGCGTTTGATTGTCGACATGCTGCCTCTTTACAGGTTTTTGCCACGCCACGCCATGCCACGGACCGTGGCCCATTGCCCGTTTGTGGCCGGAGACTCGAGGCTTGTAGGTAGTACCGGCCGCCGGTGCTTCGGCAGCTGCCCATTGCCTCGGCGATTCTACCTTTACTGCGGGTGATTGTTTAGATATCTCAGTCGAGACCGTGAAGTTTGAGCTTCTTGCGCAAAGTATTGCGGTTGATTCCAAGCATGCGTGCCGCCTTGCACTGATTGCTTTGCGCGTGATGCATGATCGCTTCGAGCAGCGGCCGTTCGATCTCGCCGATAACCATCGCGTAAAGGTGGCCCGGTTTCTCCCCGTCCAGATCGTGGAAATAGCGCTCGAGCGCGCTTTTGACGCAGACGGCGAGCGGTCCTTTGCGGTGATGGGGATCTTTCATGCCGCGATTCCGGTGGTTTGCTCAGTCTTGCCGACCTGCCGGCCGAAGAATTCATCGATCATTTCGATCTGCGCCGGGACAGTTTCCACCTGGTTGATGGCGTGTCGGAAAGCGCCACCTCCGACGAGACCCTTGCTGTACCACGAAATATGCTTGCGTGCGATGCGCACGCCCAGATGTTCCCCGTAGAAATCATAGAGATTGGCCAGGTGTCCGAGCAGGATCCCGCGAACCTCTTCGGGGCCTGGATCCGGCAGGTGTGTGCCGGTGCGCAGAAAATGGTCGATTTCGCGGAATATCCACGGTCTGCCCTGGGCCGCCCGCCCGATCATCACGCCATCCGCGCCAGTCCATTTCAGCACCTGTCTGGCCTTCTCCGCAGAATCGATATCGCCGTTGGCAATGACCGGGATGCAAACCGCCGCCTTGATCGCGGCGATTGTTTCGTATTCGGCTTCCCCCTGGTAGGCGTCCGCGCGCGTACGACCGTGCACGGCAAGTGCCTGAATTCCGGCGGCCTCGGCGATGCGCGCGACCTGAATGCCATTGCGGTGATCGCGGTCCCAGCCGGTGCGAATCTTGAGCGTTACCGGGACGTCCACGCTGCGCACCACTGCCTCGATTATGCGTGCCACCAGCGGTTCGTCGCGCAACAACGCCGAGCCGGCCAGCACGTTGCAAACCTTCTTTGCCGGACATCCCATGTTGATGTCGATAATCTGTGCGCCGTTGTCGACGTTGTGGCGCGCGGCGTCGGCCATCATTGCCGGATCGGCGCCGGCGAGCTGCACGGATTTCGGTTCGGTCTCGCCGTCATGATTGGCGCGCCGCAGTGTTTTCTCGCTTCCATACAAAAGCGAGTTAGACGAAACCATTTCCGATACCGCCATTCCTGCACCAAGCTTCCGGCAAAGCTGCCGGAACGGCCGATCCGTGATTCCAGCCATCGGCGCGACAAGCAAGTTGTTTTTTAGGGTATAAGGACCGAGCCGCATGGAAATTGTTATTCAAATCAACTCAGGGGAAGGGCGGCATGATACCCATAAATCGTGGATGCAGGGAAGGGGTGCTGGATCGACGCGTAATCCATTCGGACAGCTGGCGCACCGTCTGCGGTGCAAAGACGGCGCATGTCAATGGTTTGAGCCAGTCTACGCATCATTTCCGGTGCAAAAAGGGCCGAGGCAGCGCCCGGCGATTTTCTGCGTCATTGTCCCTGTCAGGGTGACGCGAAAAGCTGTATCTCGTAGCCAACCGCGCGCCGGTCGGGACTTGTTATGTCGAATGACACCCTGATTGCCACTTGCGGCGGCATGCCGCCAGCCTTCTGCTGCCCGTTCAGATATTCGTCCGGTCGGAACACGCGCCGCGCAAGGACGGCGCCGCTATTATCGCTTAGCGTAACCTCAAGCAAAGGATAGGGCTGGACATAGCTCGCACGATTAACAAGAGTTGCCTTAACGCGCAGGGCATTATCGAATTTGGGGTGTGGTGCTACTTGCGCCTCCTCCAGATCAATTAGACCGACGTCCTCGAGCGGCGTGATTTTGCATCCAAGCAGGCGACAGGCGTCTGCTGCCATAGGGCCAAGCGGCGGATAGGCCCTTGCAATCGCTGCGCTGTAAAAATACAACAGCTGTGCACCAAGAACGAGCATGAGCAGGATATTGCCCGCAATCCAGAACGGGAGGCGAGTACGCGGCTGGGGGGTGGAGTTGAGCAACGGAAAGTCGAGGCCGGAGTCGTCTGGCGTCCCGTGCAGCATTGACGTGTTCGTGCTTGCGCTGCGAATCCTGTCGCCAGTCTGCAGCGCAGCCGACTCTTTGGCGCCGGAATTTTCCGTGGCGTCCGCCACGGTCTTGTCTTCGACCGGGAGTCTGTCCATCAGCGCATCATTGCACTGGAATACCGCTGAGCACCGACCGCATCGCACCAGTCCGCCGCGCGCAGCGCGTTGCGTTTCAGTCAGGCTGAACAGGGTCCGGCATTCCGGGCAACGAGTGTACATGGCTTGATCGGGAGAACCTTCTAGGTGGCTGTCGCAAGCTTGCGACATTCGAGCAAAGCCCAACCATCGCGAATCCGGGTCTTTATGGCAAATCCGCGGTGGTATAGACGTTCGACCTCGCAAACCTGTCCTTCCAGCATTCCCGACAGCAGCAGAAATCCGCCTGTCCGTGTCAGCTGTATCAGGCGCGGTGCGAGCTCGATCAGAGGTTTGGCCAGAATATTGGCGATGACGACATCAGCGACAATCGTATGCGGCAGCGTCTCCGGTGAACCGATGTCAAGGCGCTCGCCTACGCCATTGTTTTCCGCGTTCTCGCGGGTTACTGCCAGTGCACCGCGGTCGACGTCGACCGCCCACGCGTGTGGCGCGCCGCGCCTGAGTGCGGGGATGGCAAGCATGGCGGAGCCGCAGCCGCAATCGCTGATCTCCGCCTCGGAAAGCGGATGGGTCGCCAGCCAGTTGAGACATAGTGCCGTCGTGGCGTGGGTGCCGGTGCCGAAGGCAAGACCGGGGTCGAGGGTGACGGCCACGGCCGGGGGCGGCGGCAGCGGCAGCCAGCTTGGACAGATCCAGAGTTGACCGCCAAAATGCATCGACGTGAACCGGTCCATCCATGCGCGCTCCCAGTCCTGGTCTGCCAGCGGCTCGGCCTCCCAGGATGGCGATCCATCAAGGCCAAGTTGATCGGTCACTTCCCTTATGAATGATGCCGGTTCGGTGCCGGCGGGAAGCAGGGCGCTCACGCTGGTCCAGGCCCACAGGCGCGGCTCCTCGCTGCCTGCCGAGTCGAACAGCGCTTCGTCGCCTGCGTCCTCAAGGGTGACGGCGACGGCGCCGCACTGCTCGAGCGCCTCGGACAGGCTGTCAACCTCGCCCCTGTTAACGCGGAGTCGAATGCGCAGCCAGGACATATCGTTTTACGAAACCCCGCAGAAAATGGGACCCGGGCCGGATCGGTGGCGCAAATCATAACCGGTATTTGCCTTCGGTCACCCGGCGTCTGTGTTTCGGCAGACACGACTGCGCAATCAGAGCCCGAGTTTCTTTTCCAGGTAGTGGATTGTGACTCCGCCCGCATTGAACGCGGCATCGTTCATGATGTCCTGATGCAGCGCGATGTTGGTCCGGATCCCGTCGATCACCATCTCGCTCAGGGCGATGCGCATCCGCGCCATGGCGATCTGTCGATCTTCTCCGTAGGCGATTACTTTGCCGATCATGGAGTCGTAATAAGGCGGCACGACGTAGTTGTTGTAAACGTGCGAGTCCACCCGGATCCCCGGGCCACCGGGTTGATGAAACTGGACGATGCGCCCGGGCGAAGGCATGAAGGTCCTCGGGTCTTCCGCGTTTATGCGGCACTCGATTGCATGTCCGCGCCACTGAATATCCTTTTGCCGGTATGACAGGCGCTCGCCGGCGGCAATCAGAAGTTGCTCGCGGACGATGTCGATGCCGGTCACCATCTCCGTGACCGGATGTTCGACCTGCACGCGGGTGTTCATTTCAATGAAGTAGAATTCGCCGTTTTCATACAGAAACTCGAAAGTGCCTGCACCGCGATAGCCAATCTTGCGACAGGCCTCGGCGCAGCGCTCGCCCATGCGCTGGCGAACCCTGTCTGAGATGCCCGGCGCTGGGCTTTCCTCGACGACCTTCTGGTGTCGCCGCTGCATGGAGCAGTCACGCTCGCCCAGATGGATCGCGTTGCCGTGCTCGTCGGCAAGCACCTGAAATTCCACATGGCGCGGGTTCTCGAGATACTTCTCCATGTAGACAACGTCGTTGCTGAATGCTGCCTTGGCTTCGGCGCGGGTAAGAGAAATCGCACTGCGCAGTGCCCCCTCGCTGTGGACCACGCGCATGCCCTTGCCACCACCACCACCGGTTGCCTTGATGAGCACCGGATAACCGATGTTTGCAGCCAGCCTTAGGTTTTCGTCGTCGTTGTCCGGCAACGGTCCATCTGAGCCCGGAACACAGGGGACCCCGGCCTTTTTCATGGTCTTGATCGCAGAGATCTTGTCGCCCATCAGCCGGATCGTCTCGGGGCGCGGACCTATGAAGATGAAGCCGCTCTGCTCGACACGTTCAGCAAAGTCGGCATTTTCCGACAGGAATCCATATCCAGGATGGATCGCGACGGCGTCGGTAACCTCGGCGGCGCTGATGACAGCGGGGATGTTGAGGTAGCTGTCTCGCGCCTGGGCCGGCCCGATGCAGACTGATTCGTCCGCGAGTTTCACGTACTTCGCGTCCCGGTCTGCCTCGGAGTGCAGCGCAACGGTCCTGATTCCAAGCGCTCGGCAGGCCCGCTGTATGCGCAGCGCAATCTCGCCGCGATTGGCTATAACGACTTTCTCGATCATGGAGTTGTTGGACGCAAAAGAGTCATTCGATTACGAAAAGGGATTCGCCGTATTCGACCGGCTGGCCATTCTCCTTGAGGATGGCCTTGATGGTCCCGGCTTTGTCAGATTCGATGGGGTTCAGCATCTTCATGGCTTCGATGATGCACAGCGTATCGCCTACCTTTACCTGGTTGCCAACTTCAACGAACGGTTGCGCATTCGGCGTCGGCGAACGGTAAAAGCTGCCGACCATCGGCGACGTCACCACGTGACCTTGCGGAACCGCACTCGACTCGGCAGGCTTCTCGGTGGGGATGCCTGATGCTGCTGCGGCCGGGACCGGCGCGTGCGCTATCATCGGAGTGGCTGGCAGCGGGGCAGTCATCACGCGGCTCAGGCGGATCGTTTCCTCCCCTTCCCGGATCTCGATTTCCGAGAGATTTGATTCCTCGAGCATCTCGATGAGTTTCTTGATTTTGCGTATGTCCACGATGGATATCCTATTTTTTTAAATGCTGGATCGCCGCCGCAAGCGCAAGCTCATATCCCTGCGCGCCAAGGCCGGTAATGACGCCAACCGCCAGGTCGGAAAAGTAGGAGTGGCGGCGAAACGACTCGCGTGCATGGATATTGGAAAGATGCACTTCGACGAAGGGAATGGATGCCGCGGCGAGAGCGTCGCGCAAGGCAATGCTGGTATGCGTGTAGGCCGCGGGATTAATCAGGATGAACGCTACTTTCTGCTCCATCGCCTGATGCACGCGTTGCACCAGTTCATGCTCGGCGTTGCTCTGGAAGAAACTCAGCCTGTGGCCGGCTGCCGCTGCGATACTTGCAAGTCCGGCATTGATGGCCTCAAGACCGGTGGAACCGTAATGCTGCGGTTCGCGCTTTCCGAGCAAATTGAGGTTCGGTCCGTTGAGTACCAGTATTTCGGCCATAGTCTTCTATCTTGCGCCCATTTGTGCACGAAATCTGACAAATTCGCTGACAACGGCGCCGAAGTTGATCCGGCCACGCATAGTACGCAGGCACCGGGGCTTTGTCCAGTTTAGTACAAATTCCCGGAAAATCGACGGAGTTCGCCCCTAAGAA
>VFSW01006365.1_pt1 | contig 17369 bp, 19 predicted proteins | sample 5358111 | NCBI WGS metagenome assembly VFSW01 (sample SAMN11554181, study PRJNA540505) | mine drainage metagenome | isolation source: sediment from site ElyBrook_90M | place: USA: Ely Copper Mine, Vershire, VT | collected 2017
ACCCCGAATCCGTTCGCCGACATGATGGTTTCGGCTCATCCGGCGGGCGAGGCCCCCGCTCAGGACGCGGCCCAACCCATGACCTCAGAGGCGTCAGACTCCGGCAATCCGTTCGCGGATATGATGGTGGCTCCGAAGCCCCTGGAGGGGAAGGCGGCGGAAATGCCGGAGGCCGAGGAAGATGAACCGGCGTATGAGCGGGCGTGGGACTGGGCCAACACGCCGTTGGTGACGCTGAACCCGGAGCATCGGGGCGGCTTCGTGGGAGGGGCCGAGGATTTGGTGTCGGGATTCACGACTCCCCTTAACGCGGCTCTGGCCTTGGCGAGCTTTGGTGGGGACGCGATCGTGGGGCCGCTGGCGAAGGCGGTGGGGCTCGATAAAGCTCCGATTGCTGCCGCCACGGTGAGAAAGCTGGTGGCGCTGGGCGAAGGGGCGTTCCAGGTTGACCAGTTGATCGACGCGGCCAAGACCAGCGTGAAGATGGGAACCGCTCTGTCCGAGGGAGATTACGAGACGGCGAAGTCGGAGGGCCTGAAAGCGCTGGCCGGGTTCACGGGTGTGGCGCTGGCCGCAAAGCAGGCGCACGTCCTGGAGCATGAGCTTCCGAAGGCGCTGAGGGCGGCGGGAGGCGAGGAAAGAACTCCGGTTCAGCAACTTCTGGATGACCACGACGCGAAACGCTTTCAACTGTTCGGCAATCGGCAGAAGTTGGAGCGTTTTTTGACTGAGAAAATTGACGCCGCCGCGCAGTCAGTGCCGGGGATGAAGCGGGAGGAATTCGAGCGAGCGTTTTTCTACCGGATGGAACACCCGGAGGACGCTTCGATTGACGGCGCGATCCGTGCGCTTCGTAATCCCGAGCCCGGCAGCCCTCTTGAAAGAGGGCGGCAGGAAGAACTGTTGAAGGATTATCAGAACGCCCGGAGTTTGAGTGAGAACAAGCCGGTGATGGATCTTGCTCAGAGATTGAGAGAGAACCTGGATAAGATCCGGAAGGACGCTCTCGATCGCGGCCTGGAGGTCGGTTACGTCGAGGACTACATTACGCACCGCTGGAAAAGGAAGATGCCTACGTTCGAGGCCGAGAACCTGGCGCGGTTGAAGACCGGCAACTTCGAACTGAAGCCGGGCGAGATGCGGGCGCGCGTGTTCCAGAAGGCGGTGGACGGCGAGTTGCTCGGGTATGAGTTGGCCTCTCATAATGTGGGGGCGCTGGTGGCCCGCGAAAATTATAACTTGAAGTTGGCGATCCAGAATCGCGCGGTCCTGGATAACTTGCTGGGCACTGACCTGGCGATCGGAGACAAGACGGTTCCGGCCGCCGTCCTTCAGGGATCGGCGAGGGTCGTAGCCGACGATAAAGAGCGGAACATCCTGATTGATCCGAAACGCATCCAAGGTTCGAAGGCGCGGCCGATCCCGCCCGACGAACTGCACAACTACATGGGAGTCGAGAATCATCACTTCCACAAATGGACGTACTTGACAAGCGTGCCGAACGAACTGGAGAAGGCTGTTAACAGCGCGATGCAGGGCGACGTTACGATTCACAAAGCCATTGTGCATGAAGTGCTGAATCGGATGCAGTTAGAGGCTGAAAACCCAGCACTCACCACCGAACTTTCTCAGGCCCTCCAGAGAATAGGGACTGCTGAAAGTGTGTTGGAAGACGCTCCGGTGGCGCTCCACTCTACCATTAACGAGGAAGTGTTGGACCGGCTGGAGGCGGAAAAGCTGAACCCGGTCTTCAAGAATGCGGCGGTGAAGTCGTTCCAGAGAATCGGGAGCGAAGCAAAATCCGCCGCGTTCTTCATCTCTCCGTTGCATATCATTCGAGAGGGGATGAATGCGATGATGCTCGGACGGAACCCATTCGTCAAACGGCTGGTGGACTTCGAGGGAGATCCGCTGGTGTGGGACGCGATAAGACATGGGGCCGCTTTCGCCTCTCGGCATCCCGACCTGAATACGATCAGTGTGCTAGAAGGTGAAGGCACCACTCACGGCAGCTTGGTATCGAAGATACCGTTGATCGGGCGCGCGTCAACCGAGATGCACGACTTCCTGTGGGAGTACACGAACACGCTGAAGCTGGAGGCTTACAAGAACTCGATCGGCCGGTTCAAGCGGATGTACCCAGAAGAGACGATGGGGATGGCGAAGCAACGGGCCGCCCAGCACGTTAACGATGTATTCGGCGTGCAACCGTGGGCGCGGATGGGCCTGAACCGAAACTGGCGGAGAGCGGCCAGCATGGTCGTGCTGGCGCCGGACTGGTTTTTGACCCAGTTGAGAGTCGCTTCGACGGCTCTCACGCCTCAGGGGTCCGCCATGCGGATGGACATGGCGAAGATGGCGACCGGCATCTACCTGATGAGCCGCCTGGTGAATACGCTGGTGTCCGGGAATCCTCGGTGGGACGTACCGATGGGGATGGCCTTACCCAACGGCCGCGTCTTCAGTATGCGAACCACTCCGGAAGACTTGCTGAAGATGGCTCAAAGTCCGCGCCAGAACTTTGTGAACAGGATGAGTCCGGGAGGGACGCGGCAACTCTATACGCTGTTGACGGGCCGCGACACGCTCGACCGCCGCATGACTCCCACCGAAGAAACGTGGGAGATTTTGAAGCAGTTGGGGCCGGAGTGGATGGAAGATCTGTGGCCCGACTCGAACAATGATTTGGATGCCGCTGCATCCGAGAGGCTGCTGAGGTCGGGAGAACGGTTGATCGGACGGGACACGAAGAATCGGTCGTGGGCCGAGCAGGTCGCCATGAAGTATGCGTTCGTCCACAGAAACGAAGAGCCTTTAACCGGAGCTCAGTTAAAGGCTCATGTTCTGAGAATGCAAGTGCTGGAAGGTTTGCGGAACAATAACCCGGCTGCGTCAGCCGAGTTCGACAACTTGCCGGTAAAGGATAAAAAGGCCGTCCTGTCGGCGTACCGTTCCACCCCGCTCCAGTCCTATTTCCGAGAGCTCCCGTTCGAGGAGTCCTTTGATGTGTGGCAGGCCGCAACTCCCAAAGAGCGGGAGAGCATCGAGCGCAATATGAGGCAGAAGTTAATCCATTGGCGCCAGGCCGGAAGTCCAGGCCCCAAAGGAATGGTCAAAGAAGTCAGTGAATGGTTCCCTCAGTGAGCGGGGAAGACTGGAACTCTCGGAGATTGTTCTGCGTCTCCGAGGCTTTTGACGGCGGCGCGGGGGGCCGGTCGTCGATGAGGGTGCCGCAGGTGTCGGCGTCGATCAGGATGGCGGCGTTCGCGGCGACGTGGTAGGCGTGGGGCAGACCGCTCTCGGGGTCGCACCACTCGCCTGACGCGATCGCGTCCGCGTGACGACCGAGCGCATTCAGCAGCGTCATGATTTTGATGGGTTCTTCGCGCCAGCTAAAAGGGCGCCGCCTCACTTTGGCGCCATATTCCAGCGCCCTCCCGATCGCCGCCCGCGCAGTTCCGGGGCACAACGCCACTGGCGCCTTCGTGGATTTCTTTTCCTCGACTTCTTTAAAAGCGGAAATATCCCGGATATTCCCCGCATTTTCTGGTTTATTCATCTTTTAATCCTTTTCATCAAACCCTTGCGGGTCGGTAAATTCGATGATGAGGGCCGTGATAACCCCCATCAGAAACGCGGGCCAGAGGCGTCTGACCAAGAACCCGATGAAGAGCCAGAAGCCGAATAGGAGAAGCGCCGTGCGTCTGCGCCGGAGCTTACTTGGGGAAGTCATAGGTATATCCTTCTTTCATTTTAAATGGGAATGGGACGCCTTGGAGTTCGGACCAGCCGTAGGTGTCGGCCAGGATCGCGTCAATCTTCCGGACCTCGGAGCAGCCCTCCGGCAGTTCATAAGCTAACTCATCGTGGACGATGTTGAATGGCCGTAAACCTAACTCAGACTGAACCCGGAGGGCCATCCGGTTGACCAGCCGGGCCGAGGGAGAGCAGCCGAGAAAATGAGCCGCCCGCTTCGCCCCTCCGTGTTCGTCCATCGCGTAGATGAAACCGGGCCTTCCCCACAGGTTCGTGAAGAGGGAATCACCACGGCTGATCTGGGAGCGCAACTGTTGATGCCAGGCATAAATCTCCGGGTAGGCGGCAAAGTAGGCCCGTTGGATTCGGTCAGCCTGGGCCACGCGCTCCCGGTGAACGCCGCCCAGCATTCGCCGCGCCAGGTTCCACGGCGTCTCGATGTAGTTGGTGGCGTGCGTCACCGTCTTGCCCTGGTTGCGCGTGATCGGCCGTCCCAGGAGCGCTGAGATACGATCGGTGTTGCGCTGATGGAAGTCGGCGCCGCTCTTGAAATCCTCGATCATCGAGGTGCAGCCTGCGACCAACGCGACCATCCGGTTTTCGATCTGAGAAGCGTCCCAAGCGTACAGTTTGTAGCCTGGGCGCGCTCGGATGAAGCGCCGGTAGTCTGGGGGCAAGTTCTGGACGTTCGGGCCTTTCGAAGAGAAACGGTCCACGTCTGTTCCCGTCACTTTGAATTCGGGAAAGATCCGGTCAGCGTCTTTCGGGAACCACGCCTTCAGAGACTTGCCCGCGTCCTTCAGTTCCGCCAAGATAGGGAGTTCGGGAATCTCCGGCATCGACACCGCCGCCTTCTGTATTGATTCAGCCGTCGTATCCTCAAGGAAGAAGACGCCCCGCTCCTGAGCCCAGGCCAGCACCTGCTTCGGACTTCGCCAGTTAAACGGTAGCTGAGCCGCCAGCCGGGCCTGGCGCTCCTCATAACTCGCGTAGAACTCGGCGACCGCCTGCTCGTCCACTCCGATCCCTTCGCGGTGCATTTCTTGCGCCATCCTCGCCAGAGCGTCCTGCTCCGGGTACAGCTTCAGGCAGCCCAGTTCTTCCGCTTCCTGCTTCAGCTTCAGATACAGCTTCGCGGTATAGGCCGAGTCCAGGCCGCTGTACTCTCGCGCGTCCACGATCACGTTCTTCCAGTCCGTCGTGGGAAAGTAGTAGCGGACCAGATCCCCCAAACCCAGGAAGCCTCCAGCGAAGTGCGGGTTCACCAGATGCGCCAGCACCATCGTATCGACGGTTCGCGGCGGCGCCCAACCCATGACCTCACAGTCCGCATTGATGATGTTGTGGCCGATGAGCGGCCCCAGCAAGCTGCGATTCTTGAGCCAATGGCAGCTTCGAACGTCCCAGTGCACGCTGTAGGCGATTGCGGGTTCGTAGGCAGCGGACAGCAGCCCGATCTCGCGCGTGTCCCGATTCCATTCCAGGTCAAATACTGTACCTCCGCTGAGGTCATGGGTTGGGTCCGCCGCGTCCGGCAATTTGTCGAGGATCACGAGAGGACGGTCAAGACAGGAAGGATCGCGGGCGGCCTGAGCGAAGTTTTCGAGTTCTTGCTTGACCAGGGGTGCGATCCTTATATTCTTGGTAATATCGCTCCCGCGATAAGTGTGACCGTGGAGCTTGCCGTTTCGGAAATAACAGTGGCCGTGCCAAGAATCCATTGATTTCCGGCCCGTCATCACCCATTTGGGCGCCTCGTGATGAAGCTCGATATTCGGAGGCCAGTCCGCTGGTCTCAGTTTCTTGAGGATCGCCGCTTGGCCGGGAGTGTCGTATGGTTTCATAAAAGTTGTGTAAACGGTGAAGAAGTTCGGGGAGCGCGATGATGGCCGCTCCCACTGTCAGAGCCAGGATCGGTTCGATCATCTCGGTCCTCGTTAATAGACGCGGACGATTTTTTTGAGGTTGGGGCGCCGGAGGATACGTTCGGCGGTGCGAATGAAATCCTCGGCGGTGATGGCCGAGACAGCCATTGTGCGCCAGCCCGGAGCCGGGAAGTAGGCGTAAGGGATGCCGCAGTACTCGGTTACGCTGAGGCCGAAGGTGAATCCGTCCGGGCCGAACTTTGCGTGCCGGATTTTTTCGAACGCCTCGACGCGAATGATCAGAGTGAAGAAGCGGCAGGGCTTTCTCTTCCACTCATCCGTGACCAGAATGTAGTTGAGCTCGGGGTGGTCCGAGGAACATTCCTCGACGATTCGGGCGTAATCGGCTGGATGCTCTGGAGTGGGATAGAAAGAGTACTGGGACTTGGGTTTGAGGAATTTAATCTCCCGATCCTCGACCGGCTGAGTCGCTGAGGGCGAGCCGGAGGGTTCCAGTTTTGAAGCGGAAGCGCCAGGGTTGATCGGGTTCGGGACCGTGCCGCAGGACTGGCTGCACGGTGAGTCCGTTGGGTTGTCGTTGGAGCATGAGCGCTGAGTCGCAGTCCGCAAAGAACTCGGAAGATCCGCGTAAATTTTCGAAGTCGAGGGCCGGCCGGCCTTCTTTTCGTTTTCCGGCGTGATGAATGATGATGACACCTGATTCTCCTTGTACGGATTGAATGAGTTGGTTGACTCTGAGTGCGTCTTCGCTCTTGTTTTCGTCGAAGGCGTGAAACTTACGAAGCGGGTCGAGCACGATGATGTCCGGCTTGGCGGCGCCGATCACCGACCGGATCTCGGAGCCGCTCAACATGAGGCCCCGGCCGGAGTGGAAATGTAAGTTCTCACCGGCCAGCGCCGCCGCCCTTGCACCACCATCCGCCGCACCTGCAATCTGGGCCATGCGGCGACTCAGGCTGTACAGGCCGATCTCTTGTTCGATGTACAGGATTCTCTTCGGCGCCGTCTCCAAACCGCTCAACGGATCGAGCCCGCTTGCCAAGTCGTACACGAGGTTTAGGGCGAGCAGGCTTTTGTAGCTTTTTGGCGGTGCTCCGAGGATCATTCTTCCTCCGTTTGGGAGGAACGGATGCCACACGAATGGGGGTTCCGTCCACTCCTGGGCCAGCAGTTCTTTCAACGTCATTCATTTACTTCGGCCTCCAGGCGTCCACACTCATAAGATCACCAGATTCATTTCAGGCTGCTTAACGCCTTCGGTGTCGTAGGCGCCCCAGCCGAAAGCGTTTCGCCAGCCCAGAAGCTGCGGAGACGACTTCGCGTAGTTGACGCCTTCGTGGCCAGGATCTCCCATCCAGCCCACCGTCATGGCTGTGGCCCGGTCAAACGTCTTCGCCGAAAAGAGAGAGGCAGTGTGTAAGTGGGCGAAGACCGTATTGCCAAAGGTGGCCGCGTGCTGCTGAAGGGCTTGCGCTCCGTACATGAATCCGTGCATGAACCAGACATTGCCAAGACGAACGCCCGGCTTGTCAATCCGGTATTCCCTATGATGACTGACTCGGTTTCGCTTGAGAATCCGAGACACCTCCTCGACGATTTGTTTGGCGGCGTAAGCCTTGACGGAATCGGCGCTGTAAACCCCGCGCCAGTAACGGTCGCAGTGATTGCCGTTCAGATAGAAGTGGGGCCGGAACCGCTCGATCACGGATTCGAAACTCCGAACGTCGAGTTCCATGTCTTCCGGTTCCGGCTTCTTCGAGTAAAAGGCTCCGGCGTTCAGGCCGTCGCCCAGATGGATGCGCATGTTGGGTTTGAGATCCTCGATGCGTTTGAGAGCCGCAGCGAAAGCAGGCTCGTTGAGGAGCCTGCCGTGCGTGCAGCCGATTACCGCGTAAGTGCGCCAGGACAAGGGCTACTTCTCCGGGTAGAAATTTTTGATCTGGAGCCGGTCAGGCTCCTTCTTTGAGCCAGCCGCCTTAAAGCGCACTCGCTTTCCTTCGATTGCCTCGAAGTCAATCTCAGCCATGCTGAGAGCCTTGAAGAGGCCGCGCACGGTCCCGGCGAAATTGATCTTGTACTGAACGTATTCGTCCGGATTGTCTTCCTTCAAGTTACGCACGTAATCCGAGTCGAACCATTCCGGCCGAATGTTCATGCGGGCGGTGAAAGTGGATGGAACCGAAGGCGCCGTATCGCTGTCCGGGTCCTCGGAATTATAAAGAAGAGGGAAGGCCACATGAACGTAGCCGGTCGGGGTTGTGTGAGTCTTCACCTCTCCGATGGTGGCGTTGGCAATGATGGGCTCGGCCGCCTCGACTTGTACGTCGGCCAAAGAAAGTTTAGGAAGCATAAATCTCCGTTCTAGGGTTTGGTGTGGGAGGAGACCAGAAGTATTAACGCCCTCTGAGGAAGAAGTGGTCGCGTTCAAAATGCCTTCTGGTCTCCTCTATTTCAGGCTACCACAGAATACTTACTCTGTCAATAGCCTGTGAACTATTTTGATTCGAGATTACGGGTCGCCTGGATGATGCTCCAGAGAGTGCCCGCGAACTCCCCCGCCTCCATGCGAGGCCGCAGATAGTTCGTTTTCTCATCTACTCCCAGCAGCTTCCGGAGTTCCGGGTGCTGTCTGAGAGGGACCGTCAGTTTGGCTGAGTAGGTGACAGTCGCAACGTCGGGGTCCGAGTGGTTGTCAAACCAAAGGCGGCGTTCACCCTTCTCGAAGTCCAGGTGCAGGAGGGTGCCGCAATACTTCTTGATATTGGCGATGCCTTTCCGTCCGACAGTAGCCGGGCCGCGAATCCGGCTCACCCCTACTTCAATCACGCGCGTACCTTCGCGCACCAACTGAGTAGCGCCGTCAGTTGAGGCGCCCTCGTGAGCGCTCCACAGCACTTCCTCGATTCCCGGCAGGGCGGAGAACCGGCGCATGGCGGCAATCATCTCCATTTGGACGAAGTTGTAGGAGAATTGGCCGGGCAGCGCCAACACCGTTTTGAAGTCGCCAATGTTCTCGACGAACGAGTTTTCACCTTGTTCGCCGAGGAACCTTTTCTTCTCCCGGTTATCTTCCTGGATGCCCTCGGCGATGGTAGTTAGTCCCTCGACTACCACCGCACAGAACTCATTCTTCCAGGGTTCCCACTCCCCCTTATCGTTGGGCACCCATCCAGCGCTCAGACGACGGAGAGTGGCGACGGGGGCCTGAACCTTGTTGATCCAGACCGCTTTCACGATGCCTTCGCGAATGGCCGAGGCGAAGATTCCGCGCGTCGAGTCTTCGGCCGAGATTAACCATACCGGCTTCCCGTACTGTTCGGCCAGCTTCCGAGCGCAGTGTTCCAGTTGAGTGGACTTGCCCAGACCAGAGTCGGAGTAGATCATTCGAGTCCGGGACGTATCATCGTCCAAGAGCAATGAGTTAGAGTTTGTCATTGTCAATTACCTCGATCTCTTCTTCGAGCAGGCGGTAAACATCCTTGTCTGCGTGCGCCCGACGCCCGGTTGCTGTATACCAGACGTAATAATCGCCCGAGTCTGCCGTGCGAAAATACTCGTGGGGGTTCACGATATCGCCGCACTTTACGCGCCGATCAAATACTAGACGCGCCTGCTTGACTTTGCGCGTCTTCACCTGCGAGAAGATGCCCGGCAGCTTCGATGGGTCGAGGTAGACTCCCAAGCCCTTCGACGTTGCTCCAGTTATGAACACGTCCCCGTCCTTGTCGGTCTCGAACAGACTTCCTTTGGGTTCTGAACCAAAAGGTATTTCCAGCTTCCACTTAATCATCTTCTTCGATCTCCTCCTGGGTTGTGTACTCATGGAACACCGTCCCAGAACTAGACGTAAGAAAGTCGCCAAAAGTCCTGAACAGTGGCTGGTTCTCAAGGGACCGGTACCACTCTCCGGCCAGTATCTGCGCGCCCTTCTCAACTTTCCGGACCTCACGAAGAGTGATAACTTCCCGAGTGTTTCTGATGCGCTCGAAAAGTTGGGGGTCAAGTTCAGGATTCAGCCGTGGAGTCCAGGTGTCTGTGATCTCGACGTACACGCACCCATACTTGTCCGTTTCAAATTCCGAGCCTGCGGGCGTTTTTCCCAGAGCTATTTTCGTTCTCCATTTACTTCGGTTCATACAAGGACCTCCAGTCGTTTCATTTCCGCCTTGACGGCTTTGAGATAGTCCTCACGGGTTCTGAAGCCCGGAGGGGGTTGGGTGAAATCAGAGGTAATGTGGCCGCACACTCCCCGGAAGGGGCAGTTCTCACCGCACTTCCAATTCTCTAAGTGAGGCCAGGGATGGTCAATGCCCGGCGATTGGATGAGCCCTTGAATCATTGAGGCGGTAACTTCGATGTTGTTCCGCATGACTTCTAATTGAGCGGGAGTGCGAACCACCGGCACCGGCTCCCAAACTTTCCAGTCCTCGCCGCGCTTCGAGGGCTCCTGAACATACTGGACGATGAGACGGGGACGCTTGATGCCGAGGGCCGCGGCCCCGAGCAACTCGAAGTCGGCTTGGGGATCGGTGTTCCAGTCCTTTTCTTTCTGGGAGTAAGATGCTCGCGGATTCACCGACTTGAACTCCACAATTACTTCGTCGGCGCGAATGAAGTCGATGATGCCGTGCCCGGAGTTGTGAAGACTCACGGGAAACTGGAAGTAGGCTTCGCGAGCCAGTGCGGCAGGCAGCGGCAGCAGCGCCTTCGCCATCCCGACGCCTTCAGAGAGCGCGCGAGTGTTCGTGAGGGCTTCAACGCGGCCGTCGGGCCGAGGCTTGGCCCCGATCAGCATGTCTAGCGTCTCTTCTTCGGTGCCGCCCGCGCCCATCACTTGAAGAGCGACGTGCATCGAGATGCCTCGCTCCAGGCTGAATGGGGTTTCGGCCGGGACCCAGTTCTTCTGGTGAACGAGGCGGTAGCGCTCGGGGTTATCCCAGAACTCGCGGAAGGATGTGACACTGAGGTTCATACCAGGACCTCTTCATTACTCGGCGATTCCTTCGGCGCAGCGCTCGAATACAGTTTGTTGAGGGCGGCGTGCCACAAGGGTGCATGGATCGAGAGCATGACCCGGTTCCCGTTCCGATCGAGAGCCGAAATTTCGAAATAATCGTAGGAGGCGATTTTCAGTTTCCGGACGGAAAAGGTATCGTCTGCTTCCTCCAGCAATGTTATTCCTGCGTACATGGGTTTTTCCTTTCTTTTCTTTGGTTTGTGCGGACTCTTCCAGGTTAGCACAGAGTTCTGTGCATGTCAAGCAACCTGCTCGAATCGGTAGCGCGCTTCTTCTTCGGCTTGAGCTTCGCGCGTCTGGGCGAGCATGATGTCGGTGTATTTCTCGAGCAACAGGGGCATCAACTTCCTCAGTGTTGATTCATCGACATAGAGGGTGAGACCTACGCTGTCGCGGTTGTCTCGGAACTGAACATTCAGACCACCGTCCCGGACTTCCACGAAAGGGACGGCTCCGTACTGGCGCTTCGCTGTGTAGCTGACAAACATTGTGTACTCCTCGTTTCAATCCACGCCGTCTATTCGGGTGACGGCTTAACCCTTACACTCACAGCATACATGTACAGTGTGCGGCTTGTCAAGTCCAACGTCTGAGGTCATGGGTTGGGTCCGCGCGGACGCCACTGTAGTCCCGGTACTGAGAGGAGTACCACCTTAGGTTGGGTACAGTATTGCGGAATAGAGTGGAGTTGTGCGACGGTAGAGACAGAAAGGAAGAACTATATGGTCTTCACAGAAACGAAAGAAACGAGCCTGTTGGATCAGGCTCGGGGCATCAAGCGGGCGTCGAAGGTGCAGGCGAAAGATCTGCGCGAGGAGTTGGACGTGGCGCTGGCGTGGCTGCGCGATGAGTTAACGGACGTGCAATGCGCCATGGTGCTGCACACGTCGGGAGGGTCGAGTGTGCGGAGCCGGTTGGCTGCGACGCTGCGGCGCGCCTGTGCCAAAGGGTGGCTGGAAATCCAAGCGAGCGGCCCAACCCATGACCTCAGCCAGTTGGGAGATTTAGAAAAAACAGGCTAGTTTTTCTCAAGCGGTTTTGGAGCATGTGTTGATCACCTCTCCTTTCGCTTCAAGATACGCTTCGATGAATGCCGCAGCGAGCGGGGCAACGATGCTGTCGCCGTAATTACGCAGTCGTCGAACTCTTGCGGGAGACCCATGAGCCAGGACGTTAAGGCCGGATTTAATTGGCCTCCACTTTTCATCGCGGCAGAAGATCCAGTCCGCAGTTCGCCAGAAGCCGTTAACCGGGCCGGCCCAGATAGCGCTGCTACCGGCCAGGTCTGTCCGCCGCTCGGGGTCGTCGGGTTGGGCCAAGCGGCTAACTGCACCGCCTGGTCGTTCAACGGTCGCGAGTTGCGTTCCATCGTCTCCTGACTCGCTCTGCCATCCTTCCAGTCGCGGGCCTGCGGCGTTGCCCAACTTGCCAGAGCGACCGTCTTTCGGCTGCTGTCCGTGCTGCCCGCTTCGTTGTAGTCCTCCGTCGCCGGAGATCCGGCCATCGGCGTCGGCCATCCTGCCAGCATCGCGAAGTCGTTCAAGTTGTTGGACCGCTCCGGGTTCGTCGCACGTTTCGCTTGAGCGCCTCCGCTGCCGTCGCGGGCCTGCGGCGTCGGCCACGAAGTAAAACCGCTGCCGGATGTGCGGCGCCCCCACGATCGGAGCGCCAATATCTGCCGCCCAGACGGTGTAATCCGCACCCTCCATGTCATCGAATACAAGGTCGAGCCAAGCGAGAGCGCTTTTTGATGCAGATTGCTCGCCAAAGACCACGCCGGGTTTGAGCGCGGCAATAAGTCGAAACCAATGGGGCCACAGATGCCGGGGGTCGCCGAAGGCCTTACGCCGCCCCGCGACCGAGAACGGCTGACACGGGCACGAGCCGGTCCAGACGGGGCGGTCGTCGGGCCATCCGGCGAGCCGCAGGGCGTAAGACCAAACTCCAATCCCGGCGAACCAGTGGCACTGGGTGTATCCGCGAAGGTCTCTTGGCTTGACTTCTGCGATTGACCGCTCATCTACATCTCCCTTCGCTACCAGGCCGGCGGCGATATACGTTCGCAGGTCGGCCGCCTTCTTTGGGTCGATTTCGTTGTAATAAATCATTCATGATTTCTCAAGCGGTTTTGGAGGTTGGGCGCGTGAGGTGGAGGGCGCGGGGGATCAGAATGTGCTGCTTGATGGCCCGGCGAATCTCGCGGGCGCCGTAGATGGGTGAGTAGTTGGCGAGGAAAATGGATTCGAGTTCGCTGGGATCGAGCCAATCACATTTCGAGCGCATGGAGGCTTCGGCTTTCGCGAGCTCGATGTAGAAGATGGTGCGGGCTTCCTCGATGGTGAAGGGCTGGAAGTATTCGATTGAAGTGAGGCGGTTGAGAAACTCAGGAGTGAAGTGTTTGCGGATGGCCTGTTCCGCGTAGACTTGACTCCAGGAGGAGGCGCGCGGGCTGGCGGAAGGGGCGAGTGGAGAGTTGAACAGTCTCTGGTTGCGCTGGCCCAGGTTTGACGTGAAAAAGATGAGGGTGCGATCCCAGTTTACGGGAGTGTTGAGGGCTGTGCGAGTGACGCCGGAATCGAGAGCGCCCAGCAGGTAGCGCATCATGTCGGGGTGCGCCTTTTCGATTTCGTCGAAGACCACGACCGAGTAGGGTACGTCGGGGGTGAGATTGGAGTCGAAAGCCGCTTGGGTTATGACGGGAACAGTTTCCCGATGCCCGAGGTAGCCAGGAGGCGAGCCCTGGAGTTTGGCGAGTTCGTGGCTCGCCTGGAATTCTCCGCAGTTGATGACCAGGGACTTGGGAGAGTCGTGGAGGGCCTCGGCGAAGCTGAGGGCTGTGTAAGTTTTGCCGGAGCCGGTGGGTCCAACCAGGAGGGAGGCTGCGACTGGAGCGGCGTCGGGGCGGAATCCGGCCGCATCGATCGCGATCATTTCCCAGGTAGACTTCCAGTGAGGGGCGCCGACTACGAAGTGTTCGAGTTTTCGCCGGAGTTTTTGGACATCAAAGGGCACGGGTTTCTTCCTGCGGGGAGGTTTGAGCGGTGTCGGGGGTTGCAAGAGTCCTAAGGGACGTGTCGAGAGCTTTTCTGACAGCATTGATTTGAGCGCCGGGCATGAAAGAAGTGCGGATCATTCCTCGCGGGGTCCCGACGGCGCCCAGCACAATTGAGCCATTGTGCGGAAAGTAGTAGCAACAGGTTACGGTGAGGCATCCGTACACCAAATGAAAGCGGTAGCCGCCGGAGATGGGAACGAGCCGTTTGACCTGGAGTTTGGGAGTCTTGGGCTGGGCTGGAGGTCTACCCCCACGCCGGGCCTGAAGTTGGGAGAGGGTATGAAGGGGGCGGTAGCGGGCGTCCCTTATTGAAGGGGTCTGAACGGCTGCTTCTTCCATGCTTCAAGGATAGCACAGGAACAGCACAGTGTCAAGTGGTTCTCTATTTAAAGGTTAATAGCTTAAAGCGATAGAGCGCTTTTCGCGCTGCGGCCTCCGCTTGGGCTGCGGCCCGCGCGCGGCGCTCTCAAACACCACCTCTTCTGACGCTGGAGCAGGCCCCAGAGGTCCTGGAGGTCCCAAAAATGAAAGCGACTAAACTCGGACATAACCGAGCTCCGGAGCTCCGCCTCAACCAGCCGCTCCGTAACCTAACAGGCGTTAGGTGACGGTAACGCTCGGGTAACGTCCAAACATCACATGACAATGCTAAGTAACTGTTACACTCTGGTCTGTCCGAAACTTTCCTCACGCTGCGGACATCTCACGTTCGGGCGAGCAATCGCCCTAAATCAACTCTGAGGTATCACGATGTCTTATGTATTCGACACACCACAAACTCCGGCCCCGGTTCCGAACCGGATCACGGTCACAACCAATGATGGGCGGTCCTACACTTTCGAGGGGCTTACCACCTACAACCAGCTACTCGATGCTCTGCGGGCTGAAGGATTGGCGTCCTTCAGTCTGACGGTGGCTGGTTCGCCGATCTACCCCGAGATGCTCGGTAGCACCCTGCCATCCGGCGAAATCACGGCGCGCGTCACACTGAAGAACGCGCATGGCGGCGCAGCTAATACACTACCGCAAGGTGTATAGCTCCTGACTCCAGGTTATCGCTTCCGGTACACCACCGCAAGGTGTATCGGAAGCTTTTTCAATGAGAGAGAGGCTAAACCTATGGAAACACACGAAATCGAGTCGCGCCCGATACCGCCAGAGGATCAACTCGAAATTCTGAGAAACACCGTCGCCATATGGCGACGGAGCTACTACGCCAAAGCGGACGAACTCGCCCAAGCCAGCAAACTCAGGGCTGTCCATCCGCCGGAATGGACTTCCGAAATACCTGTCTTCCGGCGCTCAGAACGTTGGTACGCTGCAGTCATGTTGTCAGTCCGACTCCGCCGGGTGTACACATATACACACGAAGTGCAGCTGGAGCCACCAGCGCGGAGCCCAGTCCAGCGCTATCTATTCGGACTGCCGCTGGAAAAGGCGGACCCTGCCGCCGTCATCGCTCTGTCGCATGTAGGACCGCATATCGGCTTCTACGGCGCCTGCTGGGAGTTGCCAAACTGGCGTCCCATTCGATCCGCCGCCGACCTCCGGCGAATGGAAGAAGTCGTGACCGACGCCTTGAGCGAGGCAAATCTCGAATCGCTTCTACTCGAGCCTCGCGAATGGCTTCCCCACTATTCGCTCGGCGCGAAACTGCCCGCAGATGTCCGGCGGTGGATATGTCGGAAAGGACACGGTAATCTTCCCGAGACTGCGACAGGAATCCAAACCACCGCAATTTTTTCGTGAGTCAAAATTCAAAATTCAAAATCAGGAGACACAAGATATGGAAAATCAAGACATCTATACGCGGCAAGCCGAATTTTTGGCTTGCTTGCCAAGTCCGGTCATCTGCGTTGGCGTCGGCGGGGTGGGGATGTGGGCAGCGTATTTCGCCGCCCTGGCAGGAGTCTCGGAACTCGAATTATGGGACTGCGACACGGTAAGCGGCACCAATCTCAACCGGTTGCCCCTCTCTCCCGCCGACGTGGGCTCCCTCAAGGTACGCGTCGCGGGGAACCTCATCCTGCGCGCGCGCCCCAACTGCCGTATACGCTCATATAGCCATCGTTGGAGCCCCGAGCTCGCTAATGTCGCGCAAGAAGTCAGCGGCAAATCACCTGCCGCGGTCATAGTATCGACCGACCAAGCGCGCGTGCGCAGCCAAGTGCACGCTCATTATGCTGGTATCCCCGTTATCGATGCGGGCGCGGAACGGGAATGTGCAACTTGCACTCCTGCTCCGGCCACCTTCGAAGATCCGCAGACCGGCTACCTCACAATCCCGGTATGGTGTGGTTCTGCTGTCATGGCGGCGACCCTCGCCGTCTATCGGCTGGTCCATCCGTCTGGACACCCGGTCATGTCTGTCGCAGAGGACGGGACGATGTTGTTTGATTGGACGGGCGCTCAAGCCACTTCAGCCGGGATTCAGGGGGTGCAATAATGGCTCGAACCAAACGACAGATTCGCGACAGAGTATGCGTCGTGCCGCAATGCACGGCACACGGCCAGCCCACGCCCCGGCACGTCTGCCGGGTGTGCAAGACAGTGACTTTGCCGCTCGCATATTTCGAGGAGCAAGAAGACGGCGCTATCGATATCGACACCTCGAAGCCGCTCGACAGCTACGGCCAGATCGCGCACGATCTGGCTAAGATGGGCCTACAGGACGCTGCGCCCGCTCAAGAGCACATTTTCAGCATCGACGCGAAGGACCGCGCCGAAATCGACCCGTGCGCGCGATGCGGCGCGGCCGTCGTGGAGGTGCCGAGCGACATATGGTATCGTTGGCTCGATCTGGCCAGGCGCGTCCACACTGAGTGGGCAGCATACTTGATTGGTACGGTAGATGCGGGGCAAGCAACCGTCACCGGCTTCACTTTCCCCCGCCAGTCCGTCAGCGGGGCGAGCGTGGACATCGCACTGGACGCTCCGATTCCGGCCGGCTGCATTGGGACGGTTCATTCTCATGTAGGGATGGAAGCGTTCTGGAGTCAGACGGATAAACAACATTGGAACCAGCCTGTGCACGTGGTCCTCAATCGCCGCGCAGAATGGAAAGCAGTTGTTCGAGCTACCTTGCCGTGCGGTGCGGCCACGTTCGCTCCGGCTGAAGTCGCGCTGACGGGTATCCCTGATGATGTAGCTGAGTTGGACGCCCAGATCATCCGGCCGTCCCCTGCGTCCGCTGTCCTCCCCATTCAGCAGTGGGTCCGCGGTGGCAAGATGTGAGACGGTAGACCAAGCGACAAAAACAAAAGACCCTAGGCCAGAGCAATCCTCTGATCTAGGGTCTTTTTTTTTTTTGCTGCTGATCACAACCGCCAGAGCCACAGGACAGGGGCTACAGGATCAGGCGGTTCTTCGTCCCAGATCGTACCATCCCGAAGGGCGAAAATGTGGCCGGGGATAGCGATCAGATATGATCCGTGCGGATTGTCCGAGACGGCTTCGTAGACTGAATAGTAGTGGGCTGGAAAATCAATGGTTTCGGCCGGAGCGAATCCGAAAGGGGCCACGGCCAAATCGATTTGATGCGGAGAACATGGCTCTTGGGGAGCTCGCCCCAGATCGGCCAGTATCGCATGGGCTTCCGGGTAAGAGAGGCCGAGACCATGCGCCAGCGCGCGGACGCCGCAGTCGTTATCCTCGC
>VFSW01006366.1_pt1 | contig 17369 bp, 18 predicted proteins | sample 5358111 | NCBI WGS metagenome assembly VFSW01 (sample SAMN11554181, study PRJNA540505) | mine drainage metagenome | isolation source: sediment from site ElyBrook_90M | place: USA: Ely Copper Mine, Vershire, VT | collected 2017
TGGCTTGGGCGTCGGACTTGCCGTGCCGGCGGCGAAGTTGATGGTGGCCGAACTGCACCCGCGGCAGCGCAGCGCGGGTCGGAACCTGTTGAACTTCTCCTGGAGGGTAGGCGCGGTGGGGTGCCCGTTCCTGGTGGCCGCAGCCGCAGACGCGCACCATGTTCCGCTTCTGCTTGCAGCGTTCGCCGGACTCTTGTTTTTCGTAGCGCTTGGCATTGCGGTCATGCCATCGCGCGTGGTGGAACCGCGCGCGAGCAGCAGCCGCGGGTCACAGAAAGCTCCGCCGATTGATTGGAGAAATAATTCTGTCCTGTTGCTCGCTACACTTTTCTTTCTGTATGTGGGAGTGGAGAACTCATTCGGCGGGTGGATCGCCTCCTATGCCAAGTCTTTGGGGACTTTGTCCGTGGGCCTATCCCTGATGAGTCCCTCTTTTTTTTATTCGGCACTGATGGTAGGAAGATGGCTGGCTTCGCTGCTGCTGAAGAGAGTTGAGGAGGTCACGCTGGCGCGCGCCGGACTCTTGACGGGCTGCGCGGGAATGGCGTGCTTACTTCTGTCTCATACTTCGCTCGGTGTGTTGGCGGGCGCCGGCATCACCGGGTTCGGCCTGGCGGCGGTCTACCCCATTACGATCTCCCTGTTGTCACGGGAATTCGGAGACCGAGCTTCGCGGATGGGGTCCGTCATGTTCACCGTGGCAAACCTGGGAGGCGCGCTCTTGCCGTGGCTGGTGGGCTACAGCTCCAATCGCTTCGGCAGCGTTCGATCCGGCATGGTGGTTCCTTTGATTGCTGGAGCATCGATGTGCGCTTTGTATCTGACGAATTGGCGCAACAGGCCGAGGCAAGTTACGTCCTAGCGAGTCGCGCTGCCAGCCGCCATAAGCGTACCAGCCGGTACAACGGAAACAGCGGAGCGGGCAAACGCACAGCTCTCCATTCGCCCGGTCCGGGGGTGAATGCGAGCCGTCTCAGAAATCGGATGCGATCTCCCCGGCGCTCCCGCAGGCGCAGCATGAGGCGGAAGTAGGACGAGGACTCTACGTCGTGCAAAGCCGTGCTGCCGATCTGGGAGGCAATCTCCGCTGCCAGTGCAAGGGCGGCGGGATCGGCAGGCGATGCTTTTTCGGCGGCGGCCGGAATCGCTGTCCCCAGCAGTCGATTCGTCAAGAGTAGTGTGACCTGCAGGATTCGCACAATTCCGAGCGACTTCGCCATCTCCCCAATCCAATCCCAATTCAGAGCAGATAAGCTCAGAATCCGGGCGATGTCGCAGAGCCAGATCAATCGTCCCCACACGTGTTTGGCGGCGTGTAACGAAAGGATCAGGAACAGGTCGTCTGGCGACGGGTTCTTCATGCTTCGTCCCGCGACTGTTACTGTGATCGCGCGTCGAAACAAGGGTTCCATCTCGAAATCAACGGCATAGAAGCGCGGCTGCAGTGCCCATTGCACTTCCAGCAGATTGCACCCCAGGTTGCTGTCGAAAGCGCACTCGTATCCGGACTTCAGATAGGCGCGTTCCGCGGCTTCGGAGAGCGCCAGATGGGGTGCGTATCCCAGTCCCTTCAGTGCGTCCTTGATGCGCGACAGATCTCGTGGCCGAATCAGCAGATCGATATCTCCGGCCTGCCGCAGGGCCATGTCGCCGTAGAGTGTCTCAGCCAGGGCCACGCCTTTGTATGGCATGACGGAGATAGCCAGGGCGTCGAGGTGATCGAGAATGCGAATCAGTTCGCGAGCCAGAAACAGCGTTCGGTGCAGGTTGGTTTCGTAGCTCTGTTTCAGTAAGGCTAGGCCAGCCGGCGGCACTTCGTTCCCAAGCGAGGACAAGACCTGATAGAGAATGGGTGCAACGCCGTGCTGCTCGGCGCGATTCACGAGACATTCCCAATTCAATGGCTTCTGCAGCAACGCACAAAGACTGGCGCTTTCCTCTTGGCTGGAATCGTCTCGGCGCACGTTGACGGAACACGCGGCCCGCAGCAGTGTCCACTCTGAATCAACAGAATTGATCGCGGCAGGAGTGCGCTCGGCCAGACCCAATGTCAGATCCTCGGGATGCAGTCTACCTGAAGTGAGTTGAGGAAGGGAGTTAGTGAGCCCTTCGGGCCGAATCAGGCGGAGACTGCTGCCACTGCCGGCTGCATCTGAATCTGTATCAGGTTTCTGGCGGAGGGCCGCTTCGATTGCAGATTAACGGAGGGAATTCCAGTTCTGGCGAAGGACTTTTCGCAATCCTGCGTAGAGGGCCCTCGCATGTTGCCTTCCATGTAGGCCAGGCCCGGGCAGCGCGAACAGTTCGTAACGTGCGTGCATTGGGAACAGCCAGACAGGTCCTTCACCCGGATCGAGCGCACTTCTTTCAGTTGCTCGGAATGCCGCCAAATATCGACGAACCGTTGCTGCCTCACATTGCCGCAAGTGAGCGGAAACTGTACGCAGGGATAAACGTCGCCGTAAGGCGAGACGTAGCACGCCGTATGCCCCGCGCTACAGGGCAGGGACTGCAGTTCATCTTCGCCCGGGTGCGGTGACACCGCGCAGAATTCCTCCACGTCCCCAACCAGCTTCTCATCGCGAAAAAGGCGCTGCAGAGCCGCGTTGTCCACGCCAAGATTCAGGGTGGATCGATCGCCATCCATCATGGGAGTAACGGTTGGATCCAGAGTGGACGCGACTCCCAGCTCGTCAGCCAGGTCGCGCACGCCCTCGTAGTCCTGAATGTTCTGGACCATTAGGACATTCGCGATGATGACTTTCAGGCCCTGCGACTTGAGAAAACGAATTGCGTCGAGAGAACTCTTCAGGGAGCCGGGAACCAGGGTTATGGCATCGTGGATCTCGGGCCGATGCGAGTAGATGCTGATCTGAATCGATTCCACACCCAAATCACGGATGCGGGCCGCCTCGCGCTCGCGGATCATTACCGCGTTGGTTTTGAGCTTGATGCAGAAAGTGAGCCGACGGGCGTGCTCCAGGATCTCAAAGAAGTCTTTGCGCAGAAAAATCTCGCCGCCGCTGAGGGTCAGGATGAAAACGCCGGCCTCGGCCATTTCGTCGAGCAGATGCTTAATTTCAGCAGTCGTCATCTCGCCGTGGTCGTCATGATCGAGGTAGCAGTGCACGCAGCGCTCGTTGCAGCGGTAGGTGAGGTCCAGTTGGACGCTCATCGGGATGCCGAGGGCGAGAGCTTTGGCGCTCACTTCTTGCATCAGGCCGCTCATCGCGACTCTCCGGCGGGCGGATTTGTCGAGTGCGGGCTTACAGATACGATCGGCTTCTCGGAGACGTCCAGAATGCCGTGCGCCGCCAGTTCTCGAGCCAAAGTTTCGGCATCCTGTAATGCCGCGGAGGGTTCGACTTCATACTCAGGACAAATCTGGCGCTCGACAATTTCGTCGAGGGGCGTGGCCCCGTCCGCGGCCTGCCAGATGATGGTGGCAGTCTTGTTGAGCGTAAAAAGCGTCGAATCCTTGCCGGACATGATCATCATTTCGCCGTCGAGGTTCCGCGCCGCCACTCGCGTATTGCGCGCCACATAAAGTCTGCTCATCCAATCATCTCCCAGACTCTGGCATCAGGAACGAAAGTGAGCCTGGAAACCGGCACGCGACTCACGAATTCGCAGGCGGCATGAAATGCCCGCTGCACCAACTCCTGGTCCTCTGCAAAGAAAAGCACGTTTGCCAGCAACTCCCGGGCAGCCTGGCCGGGCGCGAGGGGTTCAACGCGATTCTCCGAGCCTTTGGCGAGAAGATAGAGTCTTGAAATCGGAGCGGAAACGTTTTCGCCCAGCTTGGCGAGTTCGCCGGTAAATGGAGTTCCAAAAGCGACGTAGCTGGCGTCTTGCTTCCGCACATCCGACCGTACGTAAGAAATTTCGTCGGTAAGAAGGATGGCGTCAGGAGGGGCAAGTCTTGAAATGGTAGTCTTGCCGGCTCCGGAGATGCCGGCGAACAGAAATGCCTTCCCGTTGCGAATGGCGCTCGCTGCATGCAAAAGAAAGCCGCGGCCCTCCTGGGCAAGCACAAGAGTGTGTACGATGCGGAGGACGGCATCGATGGAATATGGGTTAGCCGACTGGCGAATCCTGCCGGTGTGGGATGCGGGCTCCCACTCGGCACGAAAGTCTCCGCGCTCCAGGGCCCACCGTCCAGCGCGTTGGGTCACTCGAACATCCGCATCGGGATCACCGGAACCGGGCCTGGCCAAATCAACGTCGAACTCGACGGCGGGATGCTCCGACGAACCCACAAACCCCGCATAACGATCCTGCAACATGCCGAGAAAGGCAGCATCGGTGGTGTTCACGCGGATGGGCATGCCTCCGATTTCAATGCTGAGATGGAGACAATCGACGGAACTGATCAACTCTGGCAAAAAGGAGGCTCCTGCGAATCCTTACCCATGTTGTGAACTCTTACGATCACGCGAGCAGCGGAAGACGAACGTCGTGCCAGAGCCGCGACGGCGCGCATGGAAAGCCCTGGACTCTTTGCCAGTTCCACGCACCGCCCGTCCCGCACCACGAAAGCGACTTTGCCCAACACCCGCGCGGAGGAGACGGGAGGATCGGGCCGCCGCATTCCGTCACCCTGGGTGATGATCTGTAGACCGCCGGTACTGCCAGACTTCCCTGAAACCCGGTGAACGAACAGTCTGCGATCGCGGCGAAACAGCACGATATCGCCCTTGCCGACGCGCTCGCTGCTGGCTTGTTCAATCACGAGGGTGTCGCCGGGAAAAATCGTTGGCACCATACTCCATCCCGTCACCCGGAGGCGTAACCGTCCCGACGAGCGGAGAACCTCGCCCGCCAGTTCACATTTCAGGGCGTGTAATTCTGCCGAAGAACGTCCTCGCATCGCGTCACGACACCTTGGTGTTCAAGCCGCACCCGGTTTGCGTCGTGGTGATCTTGCCGCAGGACAAGGCCGTGGTGACAAAAACCTGCTCGTGGCGGAAGGCTGGCTTCTCGTACGGCTTCTTACGGTTGGCCGCTGTGCGCGGCTTGTCAGAGGACAAATCATTCATAGCCATAGACTGATCTCACCTTACTGCAGTAGCGGCTGTGACGCCTGTACGGCACAACCACCCGTACCATTGTCACAAACCTGGTCCCTCAGCGTGGAAAAGTATACCTGAGAGGCTCCCACCAAAGTGCCCGAGAGTACGGTGTTGTCGAGAATAATGCCACTTGAGCCCCCAGCCGCCGCGAAGGCATTGGTGAACACCGCACCGGCGTTGGTCCAAATCAAGGTTCCTGTGCCGTCTGGCGTGGTAAGGCCAGGAGTCGTCGCCCAAACGGGCGCCGTGGGGGAGCCGGATGTTCCCGCGGTAGTGGCTATTTCAATGTTCCCGTTGATGTCAATAATTCGGGCGTCCAGAGTGTAGGAATGGCCTGCCGCCCAGCCGCTCGGCGAGAAGATCGGTTGGCCCTGATTCAGCCATTGCACTGCCCCATCCGTTACGGTGCCGCCGGCATTGCTGGGCCAGGGCGGCTGACTCGTTCCTGACGTTCCCGCCGTAGTGACCACCTGGATAAATCGAGTTGTGGGACTGGATCTCCTGATCAATATCTCCTGACCCACGGCGAACGTCGTGGAGGCCTGCCAGGGGGTGTTGATGAAATTCTGGACGCACCCCCCGCTGGTGTTGCAGGTTGCGGCGTTCGAGTTGCCCTGCGCACTGAGGAAGAGTCGCTCCGTCACCGCGCTGCCAGGGGTCGCGCCTGGACTTGACACATCGGTCACCGGAGAGCAGGCCGGCGTTGCGCCCGGAGTGGATAGCGTGCTTAGAGCCGCGGGAGTCCCAAGGGTTCCACCTGTGACCGGGACTTGGTACAGAGTCGGCTCCGCGCCCGTACTTCCGCAGACGTACAGATTGCCGGTGGCGTTCGTGGAGCTAATGTAGGCATTGTCAAACCCACCGTTGTACAAGGGATTGGGCAACGGTACTCCGGAAAACGTGGACGTTCCAACAGGCTCTTCCGTCCCCGTGTTGCCAGACGCGAAGTTGGCCGCCAACTGGTAAACTCCGGCGCAGTCGGCTCCGCCCGCACAAGCAGCGCTGCCGTCGTCCGACGCGAATACGTACACCAGCCCGCTCGTCGAGTCCACGAGAGGACCCGCCACGATTCCAGTGCCGAAATCCAACTGCCCGGATTGGGTCACGGCACCCGAAGACGCACTTACGCGGTAGAGAAAGCCGCCGGCGTCCCCTACGAACACATTGCCGGAAACATGGTCATGAACCGCGCTCGCAAGCGGCAGCGGACCGAGTGGGTTCACCTGTACAGGCCATGGCGATGTTCTTACCTCTGCTGGTGTCCCGACGATGACCGGGGTGAACTGATGGAGCCAGCCACGGCTGTCGCCTACCCAAGCTGTGTCGCCAACGTAGTCGTAAAAAACAGATGAAGTTGTGTCATTAGTCGTCAGCAGGCTGCTGTCCTCAAGAGCGATCGTCGTCATGCAGGGTGCACCGCATGCGGAATATGCCGCCGGAAGCACGCTCTTCGGAACACCCGGGCCGGCCACCGTTTCCGTGGTCGAAGGTGCCCACTTCAGAAGGACAAGGCTTCCGACGCCGCCGGAAGTCTGGACGAACATCACCTGCGTACCGTCGCGAGAAAATTCCGGGGAAGTCAGGATCTGGCCGCCCGTGTTATACGCCCAATAGACCGAAGGCACAGTCCCGCCACATCCGGTGTAGAGATTGTCATAAGCGACGATACTGGCCTGGGTACCAGAGCCCGCCGGGCCCGTGCTGTATACGACGAAGTCGGGCTGCGCTGCAGCGCCGCAGTTCGCGATGGTACTGCTGAAGGAAAATTTGGCTGGATAATTTCCGGCACCAACGCTGCCGCCGGTGCCCAGGTCTTGGGACCAATCGTGATGCATGGCTCCGGTTCGGCGGGTTTTCCTTGCACTACTGGTCAACCCATCCGCAGCGCTGCCTTCCACCGTCAGTACTCGCGACTGGTAGCGGCGATACAATTGCTGCTCAAAGCGCGGATCTTCTTGCAAGCGTGCAGCCTGCTCGATCGAGCGAGGCTGCGAGAAGATAAGGTGGCTGTGACTCCAGTCGGTGGGCAGGGAGATTCCCTGCTGAGCGGGCTTGGCTGCTTGTCCCGTCAACACACATCCCAGAGCTACCAACCCGATGAAACCCAGACCAAGGCGGACAAATCGTGGCGAATTTCCGTTCATATTCAAGACTCCAAAGCTCCTGAGAAACGCACGACTCGTGGTCATGCTCCCCTGGCTAAGAACATTACGCCGGACATGTCGCCGCGCGGGATTTCGCGAACCCAATCATACCTCTTTTTTCAGACCAGATATCGCAAGACTCCGCACGATACGTGCTGGATGCTGTACTCCCATGCTGAGGCTGGTTTGCGTGTTATTTTACTCCTTCCGGAGGCGCTCGCGCAAACCCGCAAGAAACGTGGGCAGTGTTCGAGAATTGCACTGGTGGCGCAATCCGACGTCGCGGCTGGCAATTTCACCTAAAATTAGAGCCGTTTGGCCGAGACCGAGGTAAGCATCTGGAAACAAGGTCAGCACGTAAACGATTCGTGAGGGGGCCGGTCGTCTGGGCGTTGGGAGGCCCGAGGCTGTCCCAAATTGCGCCCAAGGCGATGACGCTCAAGACGATGGTCAATACCAGCAACAGCACCAAGGCCCATGTTGCGAGTGGCGTCCCCGCGAACTTTCTTGTTCGTAGGTACTTGATGGGGAGGAGAGAGTAGGATTCGCGGCTACGCGGCTGCATGATGCTTGCTCCTTTGACCCGCAGGTTGCCACGGTTTTCCCTCCTCCCTGTTTACTACTTCGACTTCTATTCCGAAATCCGAACAAGCGTGAGTCCCCTACCCGGCTGGGGCTTTTTTCGGCCCTTAAAACCTAGGACAGCAGCGTCCCGGCAATGGCATTCTTGTTCCCCGCGCGGATCGCCCGCCAATCAAAACCTGTAAAGGACTGCGGTGTCCACGAAGGTGTCGAAGCTTCTGTGGGCGAGCTGCTCCTGCGTTAAGGAGACGTTGCCGGAGTCCGTGACGGATGTGTGGAAGCGATACGTACTCACACTCTCGCGCCAGAACCAGTGGCGCTTCTCCCGCGGCGACGGTATCGTGAAGGTCACGTTGGGGCCGTGGCTCCCGTTCTGCCAGTCGGTCCCTGCGGTCATCCAGTCCACGGTCACGCGCATGGAGAAATCGCGCCGGCAGGCTTCGCAGGCTCGCTGGAACCAGTCATAGCCGCCGCCCAGCTCGTAGCGCGAACCGCCCTTGGTGTAGTTTGTAGTGGAAAGCTGGCTCCAGCGAAAGCCGCCACCGAAATACAGCTGGCGCCTCCATCCCGGCAGAGCCGGCCGGAAATAGATGACGCTCTCGAGGTAGCGGTCGTGGCCCTTCGGGTTGGGCTGGTCGTTGTCATCGACTTTGCGGCCATTGTCGTAGGCGCCCAGCGCCCGGAACACGAGATGCGTGCCCTCCAGGTTTACGCCCGCCTCGGCGCGATACGCGAATGCGGCATAGCCCCCGCCCATGAACGAAGGACCAACGCTCAGGTAGGGCATTGGAATCAGGCGTCCGCTGACTGCGCCTTCGCGGTCGTACCGGCCACCGGCGGCCTGCCGGACCAAGCCGAGCTCGGCGGGCTCGGATTGTGGCCACGCAGGAAGCCCGACGGCAAACAGGAACAAGAGCACAAATGATCTCATGCCGGGAAGATCGGCAGGGGGCGCCCGGCGCTTTAGCGCGGTTCCCGCTCTGGGCGGCCCCGCGCACACCAAAGTACGCATTCCCAACTTGGGGCTTGCGGACGCGCAACCAGCTGCCGCACATTGGAGGAGCGCGATCAGGCATCAGCCGTCAACTCTGGGGTTTCCCTGAGGGCTGAGGTCTGACGCGATGAAGCTTTCGTTGAGCGATGCGGTCCGCCTGGGGAGTCTGATGATGCCGAATCCGGGGGCCGGAGAAACAATGTCGTGCGCGGTCGGCATGGCGCTGCTAGCGCATGGTGTCGAGCCGGGCGGTGCGAAAGACTACGACCGACTCATGGGGATATATCCCTGGCTGCGCAGGAGAGCGCGACATTCCTGTCTGTGGTGTGGTGTTGCGCTGCGCTTCACGGGGCTTCTGGCTCATCCATTCGACCGGCATGTGATGACCCGGCAGATCACGATCGATGCGCTGTGCGAGTGGATTGCGGCAGTGGAACGCCGGCGAAACCGGTGCTGCGAAGTCCCGCTTAAATCGAATGCCGGTTTGAAATGGGGGCCGTCACTGGCCCCCGTCGCCTTGGATCGGGCCACGCCCACCGGGGCAGTCCGGCGCTTTAGTTGAATTTTGTCACTCGCCACAACCAAATTACAGCAGTCGCAAGCAATGCCAGTCCAATCACGGAAAGACCAGCAGCAGTTTCCCAATTCAGGTCCTTGGACGGCCAGCGGGCCACGAGTCCAGTCCCGACAAACGTGACGGTCGCCGCTGCAACCAGGTACCAGCTCGCCTTATTGCAGGAGCTGATTTTTCATCAACCATTTTGGTGACTGAGATGACGAGTTGGGGATTTCTAGGATTCGGGCGGGAGAAAACGGGATTCGAACTCTGGGATGGGCTCCGGCGCATTGCCATAGTTATTCCCTCATATTAAGCAGGTCGCCCCCACAGGTCTTGAGGTTTGTAGAGCAGGCACTTGCTGCAGGAACATTGAAAGAAGTTGTCTTTCGGCCTCACCAGATGACCGCAGCGTTCACATTTTGGAATCACGACCCGCCAGCGATTTCGTTCATCGCCTTGAAGTGGTCGACTTCCAGGCAATACGGACAGCGACAAGGATCAGACATGGTGAAAGCCGTGACAGCCCCGCAATGGTGGTGCGAAAGCACTCCTTTTCGCAGGCCGGGAACCCATCTCTTGGGTCGGGGATGTCGGCGACGACTGCAACCTAAAGTTTAGGCTGTCGCGCCGTAGCACCAGACTCAAACCCCGGTCAATGAGTGCCGTGGAGGTATTTCGACAGTTATTTACGGTAGTCGATTGTGCGCAGAGGTAGGGTGCAGCGAATTCTACTCAGCGCTTGCTTTTCAATGGCGGCCCACCGTATTGTGAGGGATGTCATCAAGTCGCGTTGAACTCGGTGCGCTCAAGCTAGTACTGACTGAAGCTGAGCGGATCATGACGGCCACGGAATTCCCAGAAAACCGCGACTCCCATTGCCGGAAATTGCTCAGGGCTGCGCTCAGCCTCACTGATGAGCTGATCTCTCAAACACCGATGAAGCCCCCCAACAAATTCACTGACTCGCATGGCACTCCGGAATAGAGTTATTCTGGTACCGTTCGGGCTGGAGGGGTGACTGTGGAGGGGTGACTGCGCACGGGCCTCGGATGCGGGCGTGTGTACTACCGCCCGCGCGCTTCCTCTTCCTCCGGCACAAGCTTCCGGCCGGATTTTAAACAGCGGTCGCCTATCTCTCCCTTCGATTGTTTCTGGGCAATCATGTACATCGAACTTGTGATCCCACGTACTCAGCCGCTTTAGCGGCGTCACGCACCAATTGTGCCGGGGTGAAGAACTTGCCTTCGTACGGCACGATTACGAACCGGCGCTCAGTTCTCTGGCGTGTGTATTCGCGAGCTCGGGTCGGGCCGGGACACCTTCGACCAGGACCTTTGGCTCAACAACTTTCGACCGAACCGCCGCACCACCGCACAAATGAGATCCAACCTGTTTCGCGATTGCGGCTGGAAATCCAAGGGTTAGGTGGCAGTCTCTGCACTGTAGGCCAACGGGGGACATTTAGGATAGCGGTGCGATGAGCCGAAGGCACAGAACTACATGTGGACATTCCATATTCCAACTCTCGACGGGCAATGTCATCATACGCCCCGTCCTCGGGCAACACCACGTTGACCCTGGTTACGTTACGAGTTCCGAACACTCCGTTGTTCGGTTTTCCTAACAGAACCCAAATAGGCTCAGACGATTCGGAATCCTCCAGTGCCCTTGCAGTGCTTGGCCTGACTGTCGCAAAATCGCCCTTGTCCGAACAGGATTGGAAACCGCCGGCAGCTGCCTACGGCTGAGAGGGGCTGACTGGGTCGTCACCTCGGCACAAAGCCCAACACGTAAGGCCGCCGATGGTCGCAACGCCTGCTGCTTTGATCCACGCCGAATTCAGGATCGCGCCCTTTGCTGCGACGGCGCCGGACACCCTATCGTAAGCCCCTGCACATTTCTCTTCACGCGACTTCTGCTCGCCTTTATGCACGATCACCCGGTTGGAGCACGCGCTGCCTTGTTTGAGCTGCTTCACATTGCTGTCGCGCGAATCGATGCCCACATCGCTCTTCAGCGCCGAAACCGTCACCTTACCGTCCACGTCGGCGACGTCGTAATCAGTCCATTCCACGTTGTTGACAGGCGCGACGATCAGGCAACCCACGCGCACCCTCAATCCGCGAGAGGTGTTGACCGAAAGCCTGCCATGATCGAGAACAAGTTCGTCGCCGCGAAACTGGACCATCGACTCTGGAAGGATGTCGGCAGTGGATCCACCCGCCTCGATTCTTGCGACCGCGTTTCTTTGAGTTTCGATGAGATCGTCGGAAAACAGCGCGGTAGAAGCAGGAGCGGGATTCTTGTTTACCAGTACCCCAATACCATTGCTGCGCAACAGAGCGGCTGCGGCGTCGTCAGACACTAGCGACACGGGCAGAATTACGGCCATCATCAGGCAAACGAGATGGTGCCATTTCAACAGAGAGACACCCACAATTGTCGCGCGCACGACTATTACAAGCTTAGCTCCCGGCTTTGGAGGGAACTATTGGCTCGCGTGGTGCTACGGCAGAGGTCGGCCAGAGATGTGACGCGGGTGGGAGGAACGGAGTTAAGCGCGCTCGCGGAGGCTCATCGACTGCTGCAAGTGGAGTCGCCAAAGTTCGGTCCGGTGGGCTGCCGCTGTGGTGTCCTTGTGGCTCGCCCTTCCCGGATGGGAACCGGGCGTCAATGAGTTCTATAAAAAGGGATGTCAAGAAAAAAGCTCCGCCTCGACCGGAGGATCGAGATTGTATCTCGAGATCCAGCCCACTCTTTTTCGTAACTGTGAGGATGTTTGGCTTGTGGTCCCATTCTCGTAAGTTTTCTGTGTGATGGTGGCAAAGCTCGAGTGTGAAAGACGCTTCAAGCAGGACGATGTCAACCATGGTTCTATCCGAGGCTCGTGGCCTATCGCTATTTCTGGTTATCCGAGGGGGCATAGCGTGTAATGGGTGACTCGGTGCCGAAGCACACGGGGCCGATCTCATTGACTGATACTCACCCTCGAACCGAGCATCTCCAGAACCCGACCGCCCACCACCAGAGAAAACCCGAGAGATGGAAGCCATGTTCCTCAGAGATGCTCAAGCTGTTGGTCGCTGCAATTGTTGAGCGTCGAACTCCACTCTCTCCAGAAACTACGCTGCCGGAGCTTCGATAATTTGGAATCCGAGATTGGCAGCTTTGCGTTTGAGATAGTTGATTTGCAGTTTGCGGTGCTGAGCGTCGTAAAACTCCGCTCCTCGGTCAATGAATGGCATGCCGTAGCGCAGCATGCGATAGACCAATCGAGCCAGCTTGGCAGCCATAGCCTTAATGGCAACGGGAGCCCCGAGCTTGGTTCTCAGTCGGCGAAAATGCGCTCCAAGATAGGTATTGCTTAGAGGTAGGGTGCTGGCTGCCATCCTCAATGCATTGGTGACTCGATTGTTGGTCGGCAATCGGCCTTTCCCGATGATTTTGTCTCCGCTGATCCGATTGTCTGGACACAGCCGCAGCCAAGAAACAAAATGGTGTTCCGTCTTCCACTTGCTCATGTCCCATCCTGCTTCACTGAGAATCGTCATGGTCGTGGTGACGTCAATCCCGTCGATTTGGGTCAGGTCGGTCCCGGTCATGCGAAATAGTTCTGCGCGCAGGTCGAACTGGGGCGCATTCCCCTTCTTTTTCTTCCTGAGCCGTTCCTTGCGCTTTTCTTCCGGCAGACCGGCTCCCTGGCTTCGGTCCTCGAGCTGCTGGAGATACTGCTGTAGCCGTTGATCGCATTCGGCCATCTGCTTCTGGCAAAATTCGTAGCCATCCTGCTCCTGCTGCAGCACAAACAGCAGATCTTCTTGCCAGTTGCCTTCCAGACTGCGCGCGATTTCTTCCTCGCTTGCCTTCACCCGCCAATTCCGAAGCGCAGCCAGTTGATAGGGATCGCGTTCGCCAGCCAGGATGGCTTTCACGATCGCCTGCCCCGTCATCCCGCTCACGTCACTGAGCACATTGGCGAGCTGGATATTCATTTGCGTGAGCGCCTTCTGCATTCGCTGAATATGCCGCCCGGCCGCCCGCACCAGATCATTGCGCTGCCGCCAATAGGTCCGCATCGTGCGGACTTCTTGAGAGGGTCGAAACGAGTTCCGCAACAGACCATAGGTGTGCAGCTTCATCAGCCATTGACTCTCCTGCACATCGCTTTTGCGTCCGGGTAAGTTCTTCGTCTCCCGGGCATTCACCAGATACACTTCGAAACCAGCTTCTTCGAGAATGTCGTAGACTGCGATCCAGTACACCCCAGTCGATTGCAGGGCTATGGTCCGAATCGCACACTGCTTTAGCCACCCCGCCATCTCCTTCAGTTCCGACGTAGTACATCCGAAGCGACGTACGGGTTGGCTGTCCCGTGTCGGCGGCACGGCCACATAATGAGATTCGTTGCCGATATCAATGCCTGCGGCGTCAGGATGCACGACTTCCAAACTGAGATCTTCGCTCTGGATTTTCCGCGTCATCTCACGCCTTTGCTTGCGGTTCATCTTGTGCCAGTTATTTGGGGTTGGGCGGCAGCTTGCTTTCTTGTCTTTTTTCACTCGCTTGGGTTTCATGCTAATCTTTCCACAGTGAATTCAACTCGGCTCGGCCCGGTCGGCGACCCTTACACAGTCTCTCCATCGGGGTCGGGCCGTTGTTCTTTTCAGAACAACGCCGCCACCATCTACACAATCGCCAGTACCGGAGCCATGCTCCTTTATCGGGCAGGAACGCGCCAGAGTCGTAATGCGGCCTTAGCTGCCGAGCCTCGTTGTGTCTCAGATTTTAATTCGCACCAAGCTGCTTGACACTCATCCCACACTTTGCTCATACAGTTTCTGAGTCACACAACCACCCCAACGGGGTGGGCCTTGCTCCTTTCTTCCAGATGGTTAAACTGATCGCGGCAATCTTCCGTGCCAAGGTGAGACGGGCCATGGTCGGCCGCATCCCTTTCTCCACCCGAGCCACATAAAAGTCGCGCAGGGGGCCAGGACGTGTGCTGGCTGATACCGCAGCACTTTTGAAGAGATTCTTCAGATCTCGATTGTGATTGTCATTCAGGCCGCGTACGGTCATGCGCTCGCGGTTGCGTTGCAGTTTGCCGCGCACGGAACGGTACTCCCCGCTGTCGTGGGTCTCGACTGCGAAACCACTGTAGGCCCATAGTTGGCGCTTGGTACGGAAACGGTGCGGGGTCTGCAGCAAGGCCACCAGCAAGGCCGAGCGGATTGGACCGATCGAAGGAATCTGGCGCAGTAGCCTCACGCCCGAATGTTTGTGGCTTTCCGCCAATAACTCGCGTCGCGCTTCCAGTCGTACCGGTTGCAACAGATCCAGTTCCTGATAGAGCCGTTCCGCGCGAACCCGAACTCCTGGTTCCGTGATCTTCGCCAACCACTCGGCGCGATGACGGGGAGCGTAGACGGTTGCGCCTGCGCATGGAATCGCCCAGCTGCGGTACAGCGCTTTGATGCGATTCATGACGCGGGTGACATCCTGGGTGATGGTCAGATAGCTGCGCCCCAGTTCTTTCAAGGTGCGAACCCCGTGCTCTCCGTGGTACACGGGATGGAGTTGGTTGCCGCGTAACAACTCGGCCAGTTTGCGTGCGTCGATCCGGTCGCTCTTGTTGCCGTCCTTCAACAGAGCGTTCTTTCGCGGATCGCAGACCACGAGCCGGCTCACGTGAGGTTTCAAAAGATCGTGTAACCAGGCAGCAGACGTGCCTTCCTCGAAGGTCAGCGACACAGTTCCGTGCAATCCTCGGATGAACTCGACAATCGTGGCCGCCTTGGTCTCCAGCAAGCATTCCATGATCAGCTTGCCTTGAGCATCCATCACGGCGACCGAGATGGTGGCTTGGTGCACGTCCATGCCGATATACTTCTCTTGACTCATAAAGGCGCTCCTTTTCGCTAGGTTGGTGATCCGAACAATCTCAACCTACCGCAAAAGTGGGCGCCTTTTTATATTGCGTGTAATGATTCCATAACAATGTCGGCTCCCAGCGGATAAAGCAGCCTTTAGCTGAGACGTTCTAAAGGTGTTCCCAAGGAGGTTCGTGAGCGGACATCGAATCCAGTAGCAAAGGTGGCAAGTCCTGGCGCAAGAGCAGAGGGTTGATACTGGTTGAATTTGCCCTCGTTGTTTGTATCTACGATGGCCGCGAACATCGCATCTCGAAGGTGCCGCAATTCTTTACCTCCTTCTCCTGGCATGGATTTCGCTGCGCGTTCAGAGGCTCCAATGGAAACAGTTCGGCTTCACACGATATCGTACCTGGACGAAGACCCTTCTGCTCGGCATCTCAGCCGGCGTCGGCATGGAACTCTTTGATCTGTTTGGCAAGCAGCGGGTTCTGACTCGCCTCTTGGGAAGCCTCCCGATCTCTCGGATTTTGCGGCTGTTAGCGGAGTGCCGGCAGGAACAGAAGCCACCAGGACGCCACGCCAGCCATACGAGCCTTCACAATTGAGAACTCTGACCTTTGAGCAAGCATCCTTATTTCTCGTCGCGCGTTCATGGACTGGCAATCAAGGAGCACAGGACTTGCTTAGGGTGATGTTCCCGCCACTTCGGTGAGAAGACCGTCACGCCGTTGACGGAGACTGAGTGACTTTTTGGTGGTGTTGTCCCCGCGCCTAGACGCTGGTGGAACGGCTGGCTTCCGGCGCTTCACCCAGTCTGACGGACGCCTATTTGAAGAAACCGGAGAATCCAAGCTTGGTTGCGCTCCTTGGAATTCGCGTATCGCCGTTTTTGTCGAGTCCACCAATCGCTTCGCGTTTGCCAGCAAGAGAATTTGGCATTACCGACCATCTGCGGGAATTGCGGTTAACGCCAGACTAGCGCAACCCGAGAGATGGAAAAGATCGAGATGCGAGTGCGAAAATGAGCCGAACGGAATGCAGCGAGGCCGTGGTCAGCACACTCGTAGGTTATGTTTGTTTTTTCAACATTCGGTCGACCGCAGCGAACAGCGAGTCAGCCCCTTTCCCCAGCATGGAATCGGACTTCTCAAAAAAACCGCTAGCGCCGTCTTTCACAAGTTGTTTCGCATTTTTCTGCGAGAGACTTGTCAACATCATCACCGGAATCGCTGCCGTCGCCGGATCGTTCTTCAGGACTCTCAGCACATCCGGCCCGCTCATCTTGGGAAGCATGACGTCAAGCAGAATCAAGGCGGGCGCATGCTCCCGCGCTAGGCGCAAAGCTTGGTCGCCGTCGCCGGCGGAGATCACCTCATACCCGGCAGTGGTCAACGCCTGTTCCGTCGCCATCCTGAGGAACTTGCTGTCTTCCACCAGGAGAATTTTCAACTTTGCCTCCCGACCATCTACCTTCCCCAGTATGCGCTAATCGGGTTACATCTCCCGCGGTCAGTCCGTGTCTGCGGCTGAAAGCACAATGGTTCCAGACGGTCGCCTCAGGTTTGCCGGTATGAACACCTGTTTACCAAGCACGAGGGCCTGACGCCCTGGGATCGGGTTCTTCCACTGCTGAGTCGAAGGTTGCCGCGCGGACCTAACCGGTGGGGTGAAAGCCCAATCGATCCCTTTTCGCATGGCTTAGCCAATTTAGTGCATTTGTGATGGCTTCGCGTTCGGCGCGATGTTCAGCGCTGTCCCTAATCGCGTCCAAGCGTCCCCGAATTGTTGCCTCGGCTACCTCTACCAGACGGAAGAGCTCTAGTCTATCCGTTTCGCGCAAGACCTCGCGGAATTCACGCTGCCACGCTGGGAAAATCACGGGCTGAGAGGAAATATTTTCGTCCATTTGCGCCTGCGAATGCTAATGCTAATTCACGACGGAAGGTAATTTCACAAGAGACCGCCACCCAAAAGGCGCGGCGGAGAAGTCCGATACATTCGACAGCAACTTAATCCCGCTGTCAAGTCAGGTGGATCCAGGAGTAGTGGGGGACATAAAAATTGACCACACCACGATACCCGCCCCAAGAGCAGCACCCCACAAAACTGCCGTAAAGGGTCTGCAGAAAGCCGGGATGTACTTTT
>VFSW01006367.1_pt1 | contig 17367 bp, 29 predicted proteins | sample 5358111 | NCBI WGS metagenome assembly VFSW01 (sample SAMN11554181, study PRJNA540505) | mine drainage metagenome | isolation source: sediment from site ElyBrook_90M | place: USA: Ely Copper Mine, Vershire, VT | collected 2017
CTATCGGTTGATCTTCCTTCGAGTCGGCAGGCACATAACCGCGCCCACTTTCAACCACCAGATCCATTTCAAGACGCGCATTCTCGTTGTCGAGAGTGGCGAGGTGCAGATCAGGGTTGACAATTTCGACGGTGCTGGGGGCCATAATATCAGCCGCCGTCACCTCTCGCATGCCAGATACCTCTAAACGCATAGAGACGGCATGGTCGGAGAAACAGCGAAGACGCAGTTTTTTCACATTCAAGACGATATCCGTCACGTCTTCTGTCACGTTCGGCACATCCTGAAACTCGTGTTGTACGCCCTCGATGCGAATAGAGGTTACAGCAGCACCTGGTAGCGATGACAATAGCACGCGCCGCAAAGCGTTTCCTAGCGTCACCCCATACCCGGCCTCAAGCGGCTCTATATCATAACTCGCGTAATTTCCCTGCGTTTTTGTATTTTTAATGCGAGGCAGAGTAATATCTAGCAAGGTTCTCTCCTGCCTTTCTTTTGCTACCACAATCTGTTTCAGGCACTTCGTTTCTCATTCACTTACGACAAGCGTCAAGCCAGGGACCAGAAACATGGGTAGTTCGAGAGTCATTGACCGTCTGGGTATATCTATTTGATAGGCCCACCCGTCCAGCATCTTACCGCTGATACAACTCGACCACCAACTGCTCATCGAAGGGTAGTTCGAGATCAGAGCGCGAGGGAATAGTTATGACACGTCCACTCAACTCATTCACATCCAGCCGCAGCCAGGATGGGACACCTTTCTGAGCCAGCAGCAGAACGCGTGTCTTGAAGTATTCCAGGCTCTTACTGCGCTCGCGCACGGTAATCACATCATTGGGTTTAGCAATAAAGGATGGAATATCCGTCTTGCGACCATTGACTGAGAAGTGTCCATGCGAGACAAGCTGGCGTGCCTGAGCGCGCGAATCGGCAAAGCCGAAACGATATACCAGATTATCGAGACGCATCTCTAAAATTTGCAGCATATTCTCGCTCGTTTTACCAGAGCGACGAGCGGCGGCGGCAAAATGGCGACGGAACTGACGCTCTAGAATGCCATAGGTGCGGCGCACGCGCTGCTTCTCGCGCAGTTGTTTTGCATAGCCGGACTCTTTGCGTGCGCGACTCGCGCCGTGCTGTCCGGGCTTGGTATTGCGACGTTCAAGCGTGCATTTGGTCATGCACTTGTCGCCCTTGAGAAAGAGTTTCACCCCTTCACGTCTGCATAACCTGCAAACGGGACCGGTATATCGCGCCATCTAGTTCTATCCTCCTCACACGCACGCAGCGTGTGTTAGCGTGTCAATCATAGGTTCGTGTGCTGGCGGCCTACACGCGGCGCCGCTTGGGTGGTCTGCAACCATTGTGTGGGATAGGCGTCACATCGATAATCGAAACGACCGCGAGACCCGTTGATTGCAACGAACGGATCGCCGCCTCACGCCCCGAACCAGGCCCTTTGACAAACACTTCAACTTGGCGCATGCCATGATCCATAGCTTTGCGCGCCGCCGCTTCTGCCGTCACCTGAGCTGCATACGGGGTACTCTTACGCGACCCTTTGAAGCCTTGACCGCCCGCACTGCCCCAAGAGATCACGTTTCCATTGGGGTCTGTCAGTGTAACAATCGTATTATTAAATGTGGCTTGAATATGAGCCTGCCCTCGCGGCACGGATTTGCGTTCACGCCGCCGCACTTTGCCTGTTGCTGCTTTTTTCTTGTCTGCCATGCTTACGCTCCCTTTACCGGCGTTTCTCGTGTTCCACATATCAGCAGGACACATTCCATTACCCTGCTAGCATGTGGAGCAGATTTACTTCTTCGCTATAGCCTTCTTCTTGCCAGCTACCGTCTTCTTTGGTCCTCGGCGCGTGCGCGCATTGGTACGGGTGCGCTGGCCGCGAACAGGCAGGTTGCGACGATGGCGCATACCACGATAGCAGTTAATCTCGATCAGTCGCTTGATATTCATATCTACTTCGCGACGTAGATCGCCTTCGACTTTATGTTCGCGGTCAATCATTTCACGCAGACGATTGACCTCTTCTTCGGTCAAATTTTTCACGCGAGTATCAGGGTTAATACGTGTTTTCTCCAGAATTTTACGGCTGGTTGTCAGCCCAATTCCGTAGATATAGCACAGCGAAATCTCCACGCGCTTCTCACGTGGAATGTCAACGCCGGCAATTCTAGCCATCTTTCCCTCCAGCTTTGGCCTTCTGGCTCGTGGTGGTTAGCAGAGACACCGCTCCTTGCCACGAGCAACTGAATGCTTCACTTGCTATACTAGCCTTGCTTCTGCTTATGCTTCGGATCCTTGCTACAGATAATCATCACGATTCGGTTGCGACGGATCACCCTGCAATGCTCACAACGCGGTTTTACTGAGGCGCGCACTTTCATGGCAGCCCTCCCTCATTCTTGACTCTTGCAAAATCGTACATGACCTTGTATATAGAGATAAAGGTGTCGAGCGTCTTGCGCACGTTCCTTCGTCCCTGCCTGGTTTTCAACAAAAAGATGTCCATTAGAGGAGAAAAGATGCGTATCCCCACCTGTCTATCGAACAGGTGTCAGAAATCACATTGGATGCTTTTCTGCCTGCTTCGCTCCCTCATACTTTGACACGCCAGACAATGCGCCCTCGTGTCAGGTCATAGGGCGACAGGATCACTCTCACCTTATCCCCTGGCACAATACGCACAAAATTCATGCGAATACGCCCTGAAAGAGTTGCCAGGACTTGATGTTTCTCGTCGATCTCGACCTTAAACATGGCATTAGGGAGGGCTTCCAGCACTTTGCCCTCTACCTCGATTTCATCTTTTGCCATAGCATCCTTTCCCTATTAATGGTTTTCTCGTCTTTCTGTCGTCCTCGTCCGATCATATAATCGACTTACATCTTTTTCTACGAGCTTCTCATCTATTGTACAAGGATGACGACATGTGGCAGCCACACATGCCGGCTCCAATATGCTGATGCGCTCTTCTTTATGAATAGATACAAGTACAAAAGGGCAGCGGTAGTTACCGCCGCTGCCAACTACGAATTATAGCATACGTTGCGCAGAAAGTCGAGAGGGAATTTTCTCCTATCTCGACCCGCTGCTTACCGTGTCAGGATATCGGCATCGCCCTCGGTAATGGCTACAGTATGTTCAAAATGCGCAGCATGTGTACCATCGACCGAGACCACTGTCCATTCGTCAGCAAGAACCCGTGTCTCTTTTTTGCCCATAATCACCATCGGCTCAATTGCGATGACCATACCCGGTTTCAGCATGTAGTTGGTATAGCCCGGCTCCACATAGTTCAATACCTGGGGGTCTTCATGCATACTACGTCCCACACCATGCCCACCATAGTGGCGTACCACCGAGAAACCTGCCGCCTCAACGAATTGCTGTACGGCACGCCCAATATCCTGTAAACGGTTACCCGCACGTGCAGCGGCAATGCCGCGATAGAGAGCATCTTCCGTCACCTTGAGCAACTGTTGCACTGCGGGGGTTACTGCTCCTACGGGAACGGTGATGGCCGAGTCTGCATGCCAGCCATTGGAGTGCAACGCCAGATCGATACTAATGATATCGCCCTCGCGCAGTATCCGTTTGCCTGGAATGCCATGCACAACTTCTTCATTTACAGACGTACAGAGTGATGAAGGATAACCATGATAGCCCAATGAACTTGATTTCGCTCCATAGCGCTTGAGTGCTTCTGCTGCCAATGTATCGATCTCAGCCGTTGTAACGCCTGGCTGTACAGTTTGACGTAACTCGGCTAACATAGCGGCAACAATATGCCCGGCGGCCCGTATTTTCTCGCGCTCTTCCTTAGATTTGATAATAGGTGCCATGGTGCTTCTCTAGCTTTTCCGTTTTCGCTACCTGTTCTCTACCATACCTATGCCTCTGGCTCATGGCCATGCTCACGAATCTGGCGAACCAGAGCGGCATGGACCTGTTCGACACTCTGATTGCCGTTAATCTCTTCCAATTTGCGCTGAGCTGCATAATAGTCGGTAAGACGCAGAGTTTCATTAAAAAAGATATCTAAGCGTTTCTGAACCGCTTCGCCCCGATCATCGGAGCGTTGGTATAATTCGCTTCCATCCAGGTCACAGGTGCCCGCGACTTTCGGAGGGCGTGTGTTGATGTTATAAACATGTTGATTGGCGCGACAGATATAACGCCCTGAAAGCCGCTTGAGCAATATTTCACGCGGAACGCTCAAGTAGACAGTTGCATCAATCTGTCGTCCAATGCGTGCTAATTCATAGTCCAATGCCTCTGCCTGCGCGATAGTGCGCGGGAAGCCGTCGAACAATACTCCTGCTGCACAATCGGGTTGCTCGATACGGTCCAGGATCATACGAACCGTGATATTGTCGGGCACAAGGTCGCCCCGATCAATATAGGTTTTGGCTTGCATGCCTAGCTCGTTCTGTGCATCGATTGCCTGACGAAACAGATCCCCACTAGCAACGTGGCGGATTCCGAGGGTTTGTGCTAGCATAGCTGCCTGCGTTCCCTTGCCAGACCCCTGAGCGCCGATCAGGATAATATTCACGTTGTTCCTCCGATGGAAGTGTGTGGAAGCGCATCATCGCGCACGCAAACCCCAGGGCACTATTCACCCTCTGATGAACACGCTCCCAAGACGCTATGAATGGTGCGGGACGGCCTAGCGAGAACAGATCACGCCAAGCCGCCAGCAACCGTTGATCCTCTCTATGACAGAAAACCCGAATAGTTGCGCATCACCATCTGAGCTTCAAGCTGTCTGACAGTATCTAGCACGACACCGACAACAATCAACAAGGCCGCACTGCTGAGTAATTGGTTTGCGCCAATACGTGCGACAAAAGGCAAGATTGCCACAATGCCCAAGAAGAGCGCGCCACCAAGTGTGATACGGTTGAGAATACCCTGCAAGTAACGACTCGTTGGTTCGCCAGGACGGTAGCCTGGGATAAAAGCCCCTTGTTTCTGCAAAGACTCTGGGATATTCTGTTGCTGCCACATAACATACGCATAGAAGTATGTAAATGCCACAACTAAGACAAAAAAGATCGCCCAATACCACCACAGATTGGGGTTAGCCACATAGGTTCCTACCCAGACAGCCGCGTTTTTGAGCCATACAGTGCTACTGGTTGCCAGATATTGCGCCAGCACAGCCGGGAAAATCAGCATAGATTGGGCAAAAATGAGCGGGATCATGCCTGCGCTATTGACCTGCATCGGGATGTAGGTTGTTTGGGCCGAACCGACTAACATGCCGCGTCCTACCATGCGTTTTGTAGGATACTGCACTGGAACACGCCGTTGCCCCTGGTAGATATAAACAATGCCACCGATTGTGAGCAAACCAATCAGCAAAAAGACAGCGATGCTGACCACACCGCTACCACCGCCACCACTTGTCGTACTTGCCGTGTAGCCTTGCTGAATCAACTGGGGAAGACGTGCGACAATACCGGCAAAAATGATTAAGGAAATACCGTTCCCTATCCCATTTTCAGTGATAAGCTCACCAATCCAGACCAAGATCATTGTCCCTGTTGTCAGTGCAATAAGAATAGAAAATGTTTCTAGAGCATATTGTGGATCAACAAGACTAAAATTCTGGAGAACGCCTTCTTTCTGGAAAATGGCGCATTGCCCTAGTGCTTGTAAAAAGGCCAGTGGCACAGCGATGAGACGTGTGATCTGGCTGAAACGCAACCGTCCAGACTCACCCTCCTGCGCCAAATTTTGCAGGGCAGGAATGATGGGCTGTAAGAGCTGCATCACGATGGTAGCAGTGATATAGGGATAGACGCCCAGCGCGACAATCGAGAACAGTTGCAGGGAACCCCCCGAAAAGACATCGAGTAAGCCGAGCAACTGACCCAGATTTTGATTGCTGTTACTGGTAAAGAGCGCACGCAACGCAGCCGTCTCTGTTGACGTGAGGGGAACAGTAATATGCGCGAGGATGCGAAAAATCAGTAACATCCCCAGGGTAAACAGGATTTTGTTGCGTAGATCAGGAACGGTCCAGATACTGCGCAGACGTTCCCACATGGGAGCCTCCTTCAGACAGACGGCAGGCATGTAGCCGTCGTATACGGAATATCCACAACACTCATATACTACAGTATACGAACAAGATGCCAGGGGGTTAACCCTCGGCATCCTGTTGGGCCACTGTTGCCGTTGCTGTTGCTGTTGCTGTTGTTGCCTGTACGCCGTCCTTACGCCGCTTGGTCTGTGGGTAGGTTTTGGTCGGGATAATCTCCACAGTGCCGCCAGCAGCTTCGATTTTGGCGCGTGCGCTCGCCGAGAACTTATGCGCAAACACGGTTAGTGGATGATCGATCTCACCGTCACCAAGTACTTTTATCAGACCTTGCGCCTCCGCAGCAGTCATCAGGTCAGCCTTTGCCAAATCCTCGGGATGAACCAGCATGTCTGCATCGAATGCCTCAAGGTTAACAACATTGATAATCGTGTACGTATCACGGAAGGCGTCGTTACTATTCCCCAAACCGCGCACAAATGGCAAACGTTTGGAGAGGCGTGTCTGACCACCGTTAAATGCACGATGAACTTTGCCACCCGTGCGGGCCTTCTGGCCTTTCGTGCCACGTCCGGCGGTTTTACCACGCCCAGAACCATGCCCACGCCCAAGTCGTCTTTCCGGCTTACTCGAACCGGGAGCGGGTCGTAAATCAGAGAGTTTCACTGATTGTCTCCTCCACCTGCACAAGATGGTATACCTTGCGGACCATGCCGCGAATGACAGGCTGGTCGTCATGCTCAACGATCTGCTGGAGCTTGCGCAAGCCCAGCGCGCGGATAGTAGCTTTCTGATCTTCAGGGTAGCCAATCGCGCTTTTCACCCATTTAATACGCAGTTTTGCCATATTTTTCTCCTATCGACGACGGTCGCCGCCGCGCTCGCCGCCACCGCCGCCGCCGCGTCGGTCACGATCGCCACCGCCGCCACCGCCGCCACCGCGTCGGTCACGGTCGCCGCCACGCTCGCCGCCGCCACCGCGTCGATCACGATCGCCGCCACGTCGCCCGCTCGAACGGTTCTCACGAGACTCTTCTTCACGCGCCGCACGTGCAGCTGCCGCATGTTCAGCCGCGGAAGCTGCCGCTACCGCCAGGCGTTCGGCCTGACGTTTGCCAACTAGCTCGATCACTGTCTTGCCACGCCGCATTGCTTCCACTTCTGGAGAACGCAATTCGCGCAAGGCATTCATACACGCCTGTACCGTGTTCGCTTTATTCGTGCTACCCAATGTCTTTGTCAAGATATCGCGCACACCCGCTGCTTCTAAGACAGCACGTACTGCACCACCAGCGATGACACCCGTGCCGGGGGCAGCCGGTTTGAGCAATACCTCCGAGGCTTCAAAGTTTGTCTTCACCATATAGGGAATCGTTGTCCCCGACAAGGGAACCTGAATCAGGTGCTTCTTGGCATCCTCAACACCCTTGCGAATTGCCTCAGTGTACTCGCTTGCCTTGCCAAAGCCGAAGCCGACATAGCCGTTGCGATCACCAACTACCACAAGAGCGCGAATGCTGAACCGACGACCGCCTTTGACCACTTTTGAGACACGGCTCACTTCAACGACAGTCTCTTCCAGATTCAGTTTTGACGCATCTATTCTTGCCATAATGCTCCTTCGTCCTCTGCGTACACGTGCGAGCGCGTGGCATCCATCCAGTGCATGGCTCACAACGTATACGCATGTCAGATCGCTTATCGACTTGCGCTTAAAACTTCAATCCACCTTCGCGTGCGCCCTCAGCAAGAGCTGCGATACGCCCATGATAGGCATAGCCACCGCGATCAAAAACCACGCTGCTCACACCTTTTTCCTGCGCACGGCGAGCAACCAGTTTGCCGACCTCACGTGCCATTGCGACCTTACGGTTGCCCGCGATAGCAACAAGGGCTTCAAGGGGAGTTTTATGCTCACCTTTTTGCGCGGTTGGCAACACTGTTTTGCTTTGTGTCCCGGGTTTGCCCTTTGAAGCTTGCGCTCCGCCTTTGGAAGCGGGAGCCTGCGCGGCAGCCTTGGCGGGTTTTTCAGCTTTCGCGCCTTTGCCCTTTGCGGGAGCCACTTCAGCTGCCACCTCAAGCCGCTCATTGCCCTTCACTGCCTTCTCCTGCACGGAAGCGGGGACAGCCGGCTTGAAGTCTTTCAGGCTCTCATCCAGCGACGAAGCCGCGACCAACGTTTGCCCTGTTGTATCATCAATAATCTGTGCATAGATATGATGACCACTGCGGAACACGTTCAATCGAGGACGTGCCAATGAGCCAACCAGGCGGTTACGCATGCGCATATGGCGTTTGAGACGCGCCCGATTGGAATTAAATTTTCTGCTCATAGCTCAACCTGCTTACTTCTTCTTGCCGCCGACTTTACCAGCTTTACCAGCCTTGCGACGAACAGCCTCGCCCGCGTAGCGAATTCCTTTGCCCTTATACGGCTCCGGTTTACGAATACGACGGATTTGCGCGGCGATTTCACCTACCATTTGCTTGTCAATGCCACTGACACTAATCTTGGTCGCTTTGGTTGCAGGGTCTACCCCTTCAACATTCAAGGTAATGCCGTCGGGCGGTTGCACTTCAACCGGATGTGAATAACCAACAACGATTACCAGGCTATTACCAACCTTGGCAGCACGATAGCCAACACCATGAATTTCAAGCTGCTTGGTGTAGCCATTTGTCACACCCACCACCATATTGTTAATAAGAGTGCGGTAGAGGCCGTGCTTTGCTTTATGCTCCTTGCTGTCCGAAGAGCGTGCCACGGTAAGTGAACCATTTTCGAGCGTGAGGCTCAGGATGGGGTCTACCTGACAAGATAGTTGCCCTTTAGGTCCTTTGACCGTCACCAGATTTTCTTCGGTCCAACTCACCTGCACCTTTGGCGGCATGACGATAGGAGCGCGTCCAATACGAGACATTCGATACCTCCCAGCTACCAAACGTAGCAGACGACCTCTCCACCCAGGCCTTCACGATAGGCATGACTGCCTGTCATCAACCCCTGTGGTGTCGAGAGAATGGTAATGCCCAGGCCACCACGCACACGTGGAATAGACGCCCGCTTGGAGTAGACGCGCAAGCCCGGTTTGCTCACCCGTTTTAAGTTCGTCAACACCGGCTTTTTATCAACATAGCGCAGTGTGAGACGCAACGTCCCCTGGGGGTTGTCTTTCAGGATTTCGATATCCTTAATGTAGCCTTCTTCTTTGAGTACACGTGCAATTGACAGCTTCATTTTCGAAGCTGGAACTAACACGTGTGGATGCCGTGCTGTAACCGCATTGCGGATGCGCGTGAGCATATCCGCAATCGGATCAGTCATATTCATGGAATGTCCTCCATCAACACGAAAGTGCAAAAATGCAGGTCTTGAAACGCCTTAGTGCTTCTATCTGCTTATGGCAGACGTTCAACGCAGCATCTTTGTTCATTCGCCCATTTCTTTTCGCGTCTGTTTACCAGCTCGACTTTGTGACACCAGGCAACTCACCACGCAACGCACGTTCGCGGAAGCAGATGCGGCACAAGCCAAACTTGCGAATATACGCTCGCGGTCGCCCACAGATCTGACAGCGATTATGTTGCCGAACTTTGAAACGGGGCTTGCGCTGCGATTTTACAATCATGGAGATCTTTGCCATTTACGCCCTCCAGCGTTACTTCTTAAAGGGCATGCCCATCAATCTGAGCAACCATCGCCCCTCTTCATCCGTTCGAGCCGTTGTGACGAAATTCACTTCCATGCCGCGCACCTTATCGACCTTGTCATAGTCGATTTCAGGGAAAACGAGCTGCTCGCGCAAGCCCAGGGTATAGTTTCCACGCCCATCGAAAGCTTCAGCAGAAACACCCTGAAAATCTCGCAAGCGCGGGAGCGCAACATTCATGAGTTTATCCAGAAAATGGTACATGCGATCACCGCGCAATGTAACCATACAGCCAATCTGCATGTTCTCACGCAGTTTGAACGCAGCAACCGAGCGTTTGGCGCGAGTGATAACAGGGCGTTGGCCTGTAATCATCGCCAAATCGGCAACTGCTGCATCCATCGCTTTCGGGTTCTGGATCACCTCACCCATACCGATATTGATCACAACCTTCTCAATGTGTGGCACCTGCATTGGGTTTCCATAGTGAAACTCTTTTTGCAGGAGCGGCACAACCTCTTGAAGGTATTTCTCTTTCATGCGTGATGCCATCTCACTACTCCTTCGCCCGATCTGCAATGACCTTCTGGCATTTCTTGCACACGCGCACGACGCGCACCTTCTTGTCTTCTCCCATCGGACGACGATCATGGGCAACGCGGGTTGGCTCGCCACACTCAGGGCATTTTAACATCACGTTTGACACGTTCAGTGGCATCGCCTTCTCGATAATGCCACCCTGGCGCGTCTGACCTTGTGGACGAATATGCTTCTTGACGACATTCAGGCCCTCAACAATCACTTTGTTGACCTGTGGCAATGCCCGCGAAACCATTCCTTCTTTCCCTCTATCTTTGCCTGCGATGATCAAAACAGTATCACCCTTTTTGATATTCATCTTGGCAAGATGGAGAGGCTTCTTCTCTTTCTGTTTCGTTGCCATCTTTTTCCTCAAACGCTCTGCTTAGAGTACTTCCGGCGCGAGCGAGACAATCTTCATAAAACTCCGCTCACGCAACTCGCGGGCAACTGGGCCAAAGATACGTGTGCCACGCGGGTTGTTGCCTGCTGCGATAATCACCGCTGCATTCTCATCAAAACGAATATGCGAACCGTCGGGGCGCACGTATTCTTTGGCAACACGTACTACCACCGCATTCACAACCTCGCCTTTCTTCACCTGCCCATTCGGGGTGGCTTGTTTGACGGATGCTTTGATGATGTCGCCCACCCCCGCATAACGCTTGGCGGAACGGCTCATCACGCGAATGCACATAATCTCTTTTGCCCCAGTGTTATCAGCGACTTTCAGGCGTGTTTGTGGTTGAATCATGCTACCACTCCTTATTTTGCCTCGGTGTTGAGGTTGGGATCAGCCTCTGCCAAAACCTCTTCAACAGGGACGATACCACTGCCACGCTTGACAATCTCAACCAACTGCCAACGCTTCGTCTTGCTTAATGGGCGGCTCTCTTCAATACGCACAATGTCGCCAATCTGGCAGAGGTTCTTCTCATCGTGCGCATGAAAATGTTTGGTCTGTTTATAGGCTCGTTTATACAAACGATGCTTCTTCAAGGACTCAACAGCGACAACAATCGTCTTTTGCATCTTGTTGCTCACCACCACACCCACTTTTTGGACACGGCGGCTCTTGACGACTGTCGCGCTTGTTGATGTGGCGGAAATGGAAGACGCGCCCTGCATAGCATTTTGTGTCATTCTTCATTCTCCAACTGTGTGAGACGGTGCAGCACACGTGCAATGTCTTTGCGCGTTCTGGCAAAAATGCGGTTGTCTTTTACTTCACCGCGCTGCTGCTGCAAACGAAGGTTGAATAGGTCTAGGCGCAATTTTCGCAATTCTTTCTGAGCTTCGACTTCACTAAACTCAGTGATTTGCTTTTTGCGCTCATTAAGCTTCGGCACTTTCCGCCTCCCCTCGTTTGATGAAGCGGGTCTGCACGGGCAGTTTATGACCAGCCAGGCGGACAGCCTCTTTCGCGATCTCTTCGCTCACGCCGCCAATCTCAAAAATGATACGACCGGGTTTCACAACAACCACATAGTGATCGACAGCACCTTTACCACTACCCATACGGGTTTCGGCAGGTTTGGCCGTGATAGGCTTATCAGGGAAAACACGGATCCATACCTTGCCACCGCGCTTCATAAAGCGGGTAAGCGCGATACGGGCGGCCTCAATCTGACGAGCCTCCATCCAGCAAGGCTCTAACGCCTGCAACCCATATTCGCCAAAGGCGAGTGTGTTGCCGCGTGTTGCCTCACCTTTCATGCGCCCACGGTGCTGTCGGCGATACTTTGTACGTGACGGTGCCAGTAACATTGGCTTGCTTCTCCTCTATTTGCTTGCGGCTACTCGGCCTGTGGCGTTCCAGCATCCGAAGACGGAGCGGCTGGTGGCGGCGGCGGCGGCGTTGATTGGCTAGGTGTCTGTTCAACACGTGGAGCGCGCTCGCCCTGCGGTCGCGGGGGTCGCTCACCCTGCGGTCGCTCGCCTTGTGGACGCGGTGGCCGCTCGCCCTGTGGGCGTGGACCACGGTCTCCACCTTGTGGACGTGGGCTACGGTCTCCCTGTGGTCGATCTCCCTGCAATCGCTCACCCTGTGGTCGATCTCCCTGTAGCCGCTCACCTTGTGGGCGTGGTGGTCGATCACCTTGTGGTCGATCACCTTGTGGGCGATCTCCCTGTGGACGCGGTGGCCGCTCGCCCTGTGGGCGTGGACCACGGTCTCCACCTTGTGGACGTGGGCTGCGATCTCCCTGTGGGCGTGGACCACGATCTCCACGATCTCCACGATCTCCTCTATCGCTACGCTCACCACGTGGGAAACGGTCGCCTTGTGGGCGCGAGCCGCGATCACGACGCTCGCCACCTTCACGTGGAGCAAACGAAGGCTGCTGCACAGCCTCTGCCGGCTCACCAGGCTCACGACGCTTGCTCGGCAGAATATCGCCGCGATAAATCCAGACTTTGATACCAATAACACCAAAGGTTGTATGTGCCTCCGCCAGAGCATAATCGATATCGGCACGGAGCGTGTGCAGCGGCACTTTGCCCTCTACCTCTTTCTCGGTGCGAGCAATCTCTGCTCCACCCAGACGGCCACCGCAAATAACTTTGATGCCTTTTGCGTTAGCACGTATCGATTTCTGTACGGCCTGCTTCATCGCACGGCGAAATGAGACACGCTTCTCTAATTGCTCGGCAATACTGCGCGCAACCAGATAGGCATCCAACTCCGGCTGACGAATCTCAATGATCTCCAAGCGCACACGCTTGCGCGTCTGTGCCTCAAGAGCCGCTTTCAATCGCTCAACCTTCTCACCGCTCTTCCCAATCACAATACCGGGTTTGGCGGTGTGAATTTTGATAAGTACCTGATTTGCAGCAGCACGCTCAATTTCAATGCGCGAAACGGCAGCATTTGAGAGGTCCTTATTAACCGATTCGCGAATTTTACGGTCCTCGGTGTAGATATCCTTATAATCACGCTCGGCATACCAACGTGACTGCCATCCCTTCACGACGCCGAGCCTGAAGCCAATGGGATTCACTTTATGTCCCAAAAGTGTCCTCCTTCACCTAATGCCTTTTGTCGGCGGGATCATCCGAGACAATCACCGTAACATGGCAAAAACGACGCTGGATCGTAGCCACTCGACCATGCGAGCGTGGTTTGACACGCTTAATCCGAAACGAGTCATCTGCCACGATATTGAGAATATAGAGCTGATCTGGATCGAGATTATAGTTATTCTCAGCATTTGCTGCCGCCGATGCCACCACAACACTAACCGGTCGCGCACCCGCATTGGGCAAGAACTGAAGAATAGCCAGAGCCTCATTTACCCGAAGCCCTTTCACCGCGTTTGTTACCAGACGCATTTTGCGCGGCGGAATGCCAATATTCTTTGCAATAGCCCTGACTTGCATCTCATACCTCTATAGGTGGGCGTGAGACATCACGCCCCTACATATCTCACACCTCTGTTGAACAGACACGATCAATCGGTCCCTAGCGAACAGAAGTGGTTTTTTCATTCTTGCCGCCCGCATGACCACGAAAGTGACGGGTGGGGGCGAACTCGCCCAGTTTATGACCTACCATATTCTCGGTGATATAGATGGGCACGTGTGTTTTCCCGTTATGCACACCAATGGTCATACCAACCATTTCGGGGAAGATCATCGACGCACGCGACCAGGTTTTAATCAAGCGACGATCACCACTACGCCGCATGCCGAGTACTTTCTTTCTCAGTGACTCGTGAATATATGGCCCTTTTTTTCTTGAGCGCGACATGCTTACTTCCTCCCTGCATTGCGACGCCGGACAATGAAGCGATCTGTTCGCTTGTTTCTGCGCGTCTTGTAGCCCATAGCCGGTTTGCCCCAGGGGGTCTGCGGCTGCCCACCGATAGGTGCGCGTCCCTCGCCACCACCATGTGGATGATCGCGTGGGTTCATCACCGAGCCACGTACAGTGGGGCGTCGTCCCATGTGGCGCGAACGCCCGGCCTTGCCGATACTCACGTTCTCATGTTCCAGGTTGCCAACCTGTCCAATGGTTGCCATGCACAAGATATGGACTTTGCGTTGCTCACCGGAAGGCAAACGCAAGAGTGCGTAGTCGCCTTCTTTTGCCATTAACTGCGCTCCAACGCCTGCGCCACGGGCAAGCTGGCCACCACGCCCACGCTCAAGCTCTACATTATGCACGGTCGTGCCAACCGGAATGTTCTTCAGGGGCAGCGCGTTGCCCAGTTTAATGTCCGCATCAGGTCCCGCCATCACCATGTCGCCAACCTTCAGACCATGTGGCGCAATAATATAGCGTTTTTCACCATCGCGATAGTGGAGAAGCGCGATACGAGCCGTGCGGTTTGGATCATATTCGATAGCGGCTACTCTTGCTGGCACAGTCACTTTGTCGCGCTTAAAGTCGATCAAACGATAGGCACGTTTTGCGCCGCCGCCACGATGGCGGGTAGTGATTTTGCCTTGATTATTGCGCCCTGCATGTTTTTCTAACTTGACGGTTAGAGACTTTTCCGGGCGAGTCTTTGTAATCTCCTCGAATGTCGGAACCGACATGCCGCGACGCCCAGGAGACGTTGGTCGATACTGTCTAATTGGCATCTCTCAATCCCTCTGTTACGCCTTCAAGGCGTCGATTGTCTGGCCTTCACGCAAAGTGACAATAGCTTTTTTCCACTCGCGTGCCTCTTTTTTCTGCGGCGCACTGCCTCTACGTCGCATCATCTTGACCTTACCAGGCATGCGCATGATATTGACCGAGACAACCTTCACGTTAAAAAGCTGTTCCACTGCGCGGCGCACCTCGATCTTATTAGCCTCTAACGCCACTCTAAACGTGTACTGATTGTGCTTTTCCTGGAGCCTGACGGTTTTTTCAGTCACAATTCCCTGGCGTAGTATTTCTGTGATCTCCACAGCCTTCTCCTTTTGACCTATGCCTCGCTGCTCTCGGCTGGCTGCTCGCTGGCACTCGTCTCCTCGTCCAGTTTGCGGCTCGCCTCTTCCGCGCTGATGCCTTCACCAAAGACCATTTCAATCCAACGCACGGTCCTGACAGGCATAATCACATAATCATGCTTGAGCAATTCGGTGACATTAATTGAGGCCACATGCTGTACCTTCGCGCTAGGAATATTCCGTGCAGATAGCACGACGTTCTCATCACGTGCAGGTAACATCATCAGGACACGTTTCCCATTCGCACTTGGCAATTTGCTCAGAATAGTCTGTATCTCTTTTGTGCGTGGGCTTTCCAATGTCAGTTCACTCACAACGATCAAACTCTGGTTCGCAACTTTGTCAGAAAGCGCGGAGCGGATTGCCAAACGCCGCATCTTCTTCGGCACATCATGATGATAGGGATGCGGTCGTGGACCCCATACTACGCCACCATGTCGGAACTGCGGAGAGCGGGTGCTACCCTGACGGGCACGTCCTGTTCCTTTTTGTTTATACGGCTTTTTGTTGCCGCCCGATACTTCACTGCGCGTCTTGGTTGAGGCATTACCCTGGCGGCGATTCACAAGTTGTGCGGTGACAACCTGATGAAGAACCGGCACATTGGGCGTGATGCCAAATACCAGATCGCTCAGTTCGAGCTGCTCTATGGCTTCTCCAGCCATGTTATATACTGTCGTCGAGGGCATCTCGCTTACCTCATCACATGCTTTTTAATCATAAGCAAGCTACCATTAGGCCCTGGAACCGATCCTTTGACAACCAACAAGTTGCGTTCTGGGTCAGCCTGGATCACTTGCAATTTCTTCACAGTCACGCGCACATTGCCCATATGACCTGCCATACGGGTTCCTTTTAACACACGGCCCGGAGTCGTGCCTGCGCCAATAGAGCCGGGGGCGCGGGTACGGTCCGATTGACCATGTGTCTTAGGACCACCACGAAACCCATGCCGTTTGACAACACCCTGGAAACCTTTACCCTTCGAGGTTCCCACGATATCTACCGCCTCACCGGTTGTAAAGAGGCTGGTATCGAACTTCGCACCCAATTCGAGCTTCTCTGGCGTGACTCCGTTCTGTAACTCGACCTCACGCAACACCTTGAAAGGGCCAAGGGCCGGCCCTGGGCGACGCTGGCGGTTGGCTTGCACTTTCAGCAGCTTCTGAATCTGCTTGTTTGGCTTCTCCGCCTCATCCGTACCCTCTGAATTGCCTTCAACTTCGCCAGCCTTAGCGCGCTGACTCTGTTGGTATGCCTGAAGGCGTTTGCGCTGTGCCTTTAGCAACGCCAAATTGTGTCCCAGGTGACCCAATCCTGGCCGTGTTGCATGCTTCTCGGTTGTTTCTTCAAAGCCTATCTGGACAGCTTCATAGCCGTCGTGCGTCTTTGTCTTGATCTGTGTTACTATGCAGGGGCCGGCCTCAATGACAGTAACGGGAATGACGATTCCGTTCGGTCCGAACACCTGGGTCATGCCAACCTTCCTGCCCAACAATGCACTCAGCATATTGTCTCCTCATTATCCATCAATCACTGCACATTCTTCTCTACCACGCTCATGTGCCTCATAACTATACTGGCATTCCTACCAGACCAGTCTTACGGCCTTTCGCACAAGCCGGATAGAGCGCACGCTACAGTTTGATTTCGATGTCTACACCTGCGGGCAGATTCAAGCGTGTCAAGGCTTCAACCGTTTTGTTTGTCGGCTCGATAATGTCGATCAAACGCTTGTGTGTACGAATCTCGAACTGCTCTCGCGCATCTTTATCAATAAAAGGTGAGCGCATAACCGTATATTTGTCGATTTCAGTAGGCAAAGGAATCGGCCCTGAAACTCTAGCCCCCGTCTGCTGTGCGGTATCTACAATCTGCATCGCGGACTGGTCGAGAATGCGGTGGTCATATGCCTTGAGTCGAATACGAATACGCTGTTTGGTTCCTGTCGCCATTTCTTTCTCCTGAAACAGAAGCTGCTCTTCACTTCATTTGCGGATACGCGCTGTCATATCCTTACAAAAGAAGCAAGAACGGGGCGTGATAGTGTTATCACGCCCCAGGCTTCATTATACCTCGACCTTGGTGCAGATGCCCGCGCCAACCGTGCGTCCACCTTCGCGG
>VFSW01006368.1_pt1 | contig 17367 bp, 16 predicted proteins | sample 5358111 | NCBI WGS metagenome assembly VFSW01 (sample SAMN11554181, study PRJNA540505) | mine drainage metagenome | isolation source: sediment from site ElyBrook_90M | place: USA: Ely Copper Mine, Vershire, VT | collected 2017
TTGAGCGGATGCGGCGGCGGTGGCAGCAGCACCACGAACGCCCCTGCTCCGCCAAATCTTCCAAATCAAGTGGCCATGACGGTAGAACAAGAGCCTGCCATAAATACCTTTCCTACGGTTAATTTGCCCTATGTCACCGTGACCCTGTGCGACACGCTCAATCATTGCCAGAGCATCGATCACGTCATCCTGGACACTGGCTCCTACGGACTCCGCATCCTTGCCAGCACCTTGAGCGGCGGCAACCTGCAACTGGCCCATGCAACCATGTCGGGCCAAAACCTGGCGGAATGCGCCACGTTTGTACAATCCTATACGTGGGGATGGGTGGACTACGCCCAAGTCCAGCTGGCTGCCGGTGAAACCACATCCTCGGCAAACGTGCCGGTGCAAGTCATCGACGACCTGAACCAGTTGACCGTTCCGTCCAGTTGTTCTTCCACCGGTTCTAACATGGGTTCCGTTTACGGGCTCGGTGGCAACGGGATTCTGGGCGTAGGTCCCTTCGTGCAGGACGGCGGGAGCTACTACCAATGTGCCACCAACACTTCCTGCGTCTCCACCACTTCCGCACCGCCAACCAGCGAGATGGTATCCAATCCGGTGGCCTTTCTTCCTGTGGACAATAACGGGATCATCGTGCAACTGCCAGCCGTCTCCAATCTGGGCGCGTCCTATGCCTATGGCACAACCACCTTTGGCCTTGGAACAGGGGCATCCATCGCCAACTTCACTGCCCTGCAGGAAGACAGTAACGGGAACTTCACAGCCACCCTGTCAGGTGGTACCCAGTACCCCAACTCTTTCATCGATACGGGCTCCAACAGGAATTACCTGACCCTACCCGGAACCATTCCCCTGAATCAGGCAGGTGATTATGCGCCCGCCTCCTACACGGCTTATACTGGGTCGTTGACCCCGTCCTCAGGAACCACATCGACCGGTTCAACGGTTACCAGCGGCATTTCATTTTCGATAGGTGTCATGGATCCCACGAACAGCATCAATCAGGGCATGACCGCCCTGAACGACATTACGGACCCTGGACTCGGGGGAAACAACACCCTGGCTGACCTGGGCGTGCCTTTCTTTTATGGACAATCCATTGCCCTGGTCATGTCAGGCTCCACCGTGTCCGAAGGCACGGGACCCATCGCGGCCTTCCATTCACCATGAACACCCACCGTTTTGCCCTGCTTTCAGGAAGCCTGCTGGGCGCCACTGGCGTGGCACTGGGCGCATTTGGTGCACACGGGTTGCGTCATGTGCTGACGCCTGACCAACTCGGCGTATGGCATACGGCCGTGGAATACCAGATGTGGCACGCCATTGCGTTGCTGGCGCTTGGAACGGGCCGTTTTGAGGTGCCTCGACTCCCGGCTACCCTCCTGCCCCTGGGGGTCCTGCTTTTTTCCGGAAGCCTCTACCTTCTGGCCCTGACCGGGATCCGGGCTTTGGGAATCGTCACGCCGTTTGGCGGGTTATGCCTGATGGCGGCATGGTTTGCGCTGGCTTACCGGGCATGGCGCACGGTTTCATAAGCGTCCAGTGCCTCTGAAAGGAATGACGGTTCCCATCTCCTCCTTCCCCCCGCCTTTGCCTGCCACAAACTTCAGAGCTTGGGGAAACTCTGCCTGAAGGCGCCCCATGATCAGATCAAAGTCGTCCCGGTAATACACTGCCTCGTAAACCACCGGTTCATCCAACGCGCTCCTGTCCTGTGGCCTGAACAGATGCCAGGTCAGGGCGGCCTCATTTTTATACAAGTGGTCTACGAACAGCATTTCCTCGCTATCGATGATGACGAGAAACTGCATGGAGCGAACGGGCACAAACACCACACCGCGGCTTCTCGCGAGCAATGCGTGTGCCTGGTTGTAAATTCCGGCAGCCAGGACCCGCATTTCCCTGGCCACGGGCACCCCTCGATGAATCGTGATGTCCACAAACCGTCCCTCCGACCCTTGCCATTTCATGCCCTGATCGCGCCAGCGGCAAGCATATTTCTTGCTTGCCGCGGTTGTTGCGTGTTCATAGAGAATAGCACTGGCCATGATACCTAAGAGATTGTTTTCCCCGCATTACAGCCTCCTGTCCCAAGAGAAGGTGGGCCTGTCACACGTGCTGGAAACGCTGGGTAGCTACTGCCCCAGATTGAACTCCACCCAGATCTGGAACACTTTTTCCTTTGACTTGAGCGAGGCTGGGGGCGTCGGGTACTCCGCGCTGTTCACGGCCCGGATGGCTGCGCGATCAAGCATATTGACCCCGCTGGTGGCCACTATCCTGGCACGTCCGGGACGGCCGTCGGCCAGAGTGAATTCCACACGGGCCCTGCCGACAAACTGCATTTCACGGGCTGCATCGGGATATTGCAGGGCGGCCTGAACGGCTCCCCTGACCCTGGCCGCATATTCTGTCAGTTCATCCGCTTGCAGATTGCTCGGCGCAGCGGGTGGGGGTGGCGTAGCCTGCACTTTCTTTTCTGAAAACGGTGTGGGGTCGGTAGGAACCACAGGAGCAGGCGGCGTTTCCGGCTGCGGTTCCTGCCGGGAAACAACGGGCGTGATCTTCTCATGCTGCCGAACCGGCTGCACCTTTGGCGGCGGGGGTGCCGGCGGCGCCTCCTGTGGAGCGGGTGGGGCCTCAGTCAGCTGCAGAACCGCCACCTCTCGTACGGGAGGTTCCTCCTGCAAAAAACCAAGCAGATGAGCCACCCAAATGGCAACCAGCAAAACCACTTCCAGTATCAGCGCATAGAGCAGAGCCCTCAGGTCATCCCGTCGTGAAGGCACTGCCCATTCCACAGAATATGACATGGTCACCGATTCTTATTGGGCAACGTGGCGAGCTGCCAGGGCGATCTGGGTAACACCCGCACCCTTGACGGCATCCAGCACTTTCATCACTTTCTGAAGATCCGCTTCCTGACTGCCCACGATGGTCACCGCAGTCTTTGGCCCCATCTGCTTCAAACGGTCCGTCAGTGCCGACAGGGTGATGATCTGGTGTTCCACAAGAACCGAGCCATCCGTCTGCAATTCCACCTGCAGTTTGGGCACCGGGAGCGTTTCCGCGGTACTGCTGGTGGGCAGGTGAGTCACATGCCCGGATGAGGGGATCATCTTCAACATCAGCATGGCGAAGAACACCAGCAAAAACAGCATGATGTCGATCATCGGGATAATTTCGATCCGTGCCCGACGTTCCTCTAGATAACGCATGTCGGATGGTCCTCTTCAGGCCGTTGCCAAGTGAAAACGTTGTGCGGCTTCGGGTCTGTTGAGGATCATCACCTTCAGGGTTTCCATCTGGTGCACCACTCGACGAATCCGGGCATTCAGACTGTTGAAGAAAACCAGACCCACCATGGCCACCACAAGGCCTGAAGCCGTTGCAAGAAGTGCTTCGGCAATCCCACCCGTGATTTCCATGGCGGCACTCTGCCCATCGCCCAGCACGCTGAACGCGTTGAACATGCCCAGAATGGTTCCAAACAGTCCCAGCAAGGGGGCCAGCGTGATGATGGTATCCAGCACCCAGAGCGAACGGTCCAGCTTGGGCACTTCGTGCATGACGGCTTCCTCGAGAAGACCGTCCATGTGTTCCCGATCCCGTTGGGTATCGGGGGGGACTCCGGCTGCCACATCCAGCAGATGAAGGTGCGGCAATCTGGGGCTGCTTTCCACAAAGGCCGCCACTCCTTTCTTGCGTTCACTTTCATTTTTGATGCGAAGGACCTGAATCAGGCGCTCCCCATTACCCAGCATGCTGGAAAGGTGGCGACTCCGTTCGATGATGACCGTAAGAGCCACTGTCAGCAGCACCACCATGAGATACAGCGTGCCGCCGGAATCGTTGGCAATGTCAATGAGATGAGACAGGTTCATGCGAGTAGCACCTATTGGAAAAATGTTATTTTCGGGCAGGAATATGACAGAGTCATGTCAGTCGTTATCGTTTTCAGGTTCCCTTACATTTTCAAGCAATTGGCCCGTCTTGGCGTCCACTGCCACTTCATGGGTCACATGATGAGCACGGATATCGAATGAATAACGCAACCCGCTTCCTCCTGGCTTATGTTCCAGTTCTTCTTCAACGATTACACCGGGATATGCTTTTTCCGCAGCGGCTCTTGCCTGCTCCAGGCTCAGGGATGCCTCACCTGAATACTGGCTGCCTTTCAGGATGTAGGAAGAATCTGCGTACCCATATCCGGACAGCGTCATGAGAAAAAGGATAAGGACCTGACGAATGTTTTTTTTCACGCAATATCTCCTTGTTTTAGCTTCAAAAAATCGCTGTCACCTTTCAGAAAATCCTCATGCGCTTCAGCACATTGTCTTTCCGTATCCATTGATGATAAACAACGCTTAAAAAATGCACTCCAATGAGATACAAAAAGATATTCCCGGCCCATTCATGGGCCGTCCTGAGCGTCAACGCGTAGGGAAGACCTTGATCTTCATCAAGAATAACAGGCAGGGTAAAACCTAAAAAATCCACTTCTTTGCCTCTTGCCTGAGAAAACAGCACACCCAGCACAGGCACTGAAAGCATGAGCAGATACATGACCCCGTGCACGCCTCTGGCCAGAAATTCCTGCCATGAGCCGGACATGCTGAAGATCGACGGTGCCCCGGAATTCACCCTGCCCCGCACTCTGGCCATGAGCAGAACAAAAACGACCACCCCGGCCTCCTTGTGCCATACCGTCAGAGCGTGCTTGACCCCCCCCTTGGGCACTTCCACTGCAAGCAAAAGGGTCAGGATCAGTACCGCCATGATCCAATGCAGCCACCTCTGGGTCATGCTGTAGGCTGAAGATTCGATTTTTCTTTCCTCAATATGGAGAAGAATGCCGCCCATCCAATGGGCGGCAAGCATATCGACTGCCAGGCGAAGACCTCAGAAGGTCGTGCTCAGGTTCAAGTTATAGATCCGGCCGTACAGGGTCCAGAACAGCGGATCTCCGCTAAGGGCGGCCGGATTGGTTGACGTTCCGGTTCTGCCGTTCTGCGCGATGATGTCGGTTCTGTTGAAGAGGTTATCGATCTGAAACTGGATCACAGAATTTTTGGCCCAGCCATCAAGGGTGCCCAGTTTGTACCCTGTGGCAAAGTTGACCACAGTGTAGCTTCCGAGCGTGACATTATTGTTAAAGGCATCCTGACCTGTGATCCGGGAGCCAATTTCCTTGGCAATCAGTGAAGCATTCGCGGCCCCCTGGTTGTACAACAACCCGGCTGCAGACGTCACCATCGGCGCATTCAATATGGGCGTGGCTGCAGCGGCCGACGTTTCTTCAAATGAGTAGTTGCCGTACAAATTGAACCCGCTTCCGAGGGAATAAGTGGCTTCTCCTTCAATGCCCCGATACTGAACCGCTCCGGCATTCTGATAGACAGGTAACCCGCCGGGGGAAATGGACACCTGCTGGATCAGGTTATTGTTGGTGATGTAGAAAAAGTCACCGGACAAAGTCAGCTCACGGGTCTTGAATACGGTCCCGACCTGATAATTGTTGGTTTTCTGTGGCGCAATGGAAGTGGGGTCCGCACCGCCCAGATAACTCAACAGGGGAGCAACAAAACCTTCAGCGGCCTGGCCATAGGCAGACCAATGATCATTCAGGTAATAGTGCACATCCAGGGAAGGCAGAACGGCCGTGTAGGTGGCACTGTTGGAATATGTGCCGACCAGCAATTGCGTCCGGTTGATGTCATCGAATTTAACTCCCGGCGTAATGGCCCATTTGTCATTGGGTCGCCAAACGTACTCGGCATACGGTTGAAACGTGTTTAACGCACTGGTTTCCTCGTTTCCTGGCGTTCCATTTCCCGACAGCACGCTTCCCGTCGTCAAATCCACCTGGTTGTTCCATGAATGGTGGATCTGACGCTCAGCCCACAACCCCATTCCCAGATCGTCATTACCCAGCGAATCCACTGCCTTGAACACATCGCCATAGCTCGTATACTGGGTCAAACCTGTCACGCCAGGAATGTTATTGGCTCCATTGACCGTCCCGTTGGGCGTTGCCCCATTGGGATCCGTTGCCTGCATGGCCATGTGGGCATAAGAATTGGTATACAGCTTGTTGTCAAACAACCAGCTGTCCTGACGGCTTTTGAGATCAATGTAATCCAGGTTGGAGGTGAAGTGATCGGAGTTGTACCCCACGTAAGCCTGGTTGGTTGGGTCCAGACTCAACCCATAGTTCGAGCCAAATTGAGCGATCTGAGCGCCTGTTGCTCCCAGTGAAGCATGCTGGTAGGAATCGTTCTGCATGGCCACCAAAGTCAACGTGGTGTTGTCACTCAACGGCCTGATCAATTTCGCGAAGAAATTGCTTCTTCTCATGCTGTTGTTCGCCAGGGCGCCGTCAGTCGAGTAGTGGTTGTAATCAATGAAGGCGCTGGTATCCCCGTAATTTTGCATGACCCCCGTATCAAACTGAAAACCAGTCAAACGGGAATCAAAGCTGCCCTGCTGAAGCCTGACGGTTGCACCCGGATCGGACAGGGGATTTTTTGAAAAGGTGGAAATCGTCCCGCCGAAAGTCGCATCCCCAATCGTGCTTGCACGTCCTGGTCCGCGATCGACAACGATGCTACCGGTGTCCTCATTGGTCATGTATGAAGTGGCATGATGCGTGAAGTCGGCGCCATCCGAAAACGGAATGCCGTCAAACAGAACGTTGTATTGCCCATCCTGAAAACCCCGTATCGACAGTCCTGGGTTGTCATTTCCACCGGGTCCGTTGGGACTGTAGGACCAGACGCCGGGCGCAATTCCTGCAGCCTCAATGTAATTGGACATGCCGGTCTGGGTGTTTTCCAGAAATTGCTGGCTGATGATCGATTGAGGCTCCGTGGCCGTCAAGGAGCTTTGGGTCGGCGCAACCGTCGGAGCCGCATCCACGGGGGCCTGATTTTGTGGTGTCCCGCCTGACCCGGTGGATACGGCACCCAGATCATAGGCCCACAGGGTAGTGGGGAAAGTGGATACGATCAGTATCCCTGTCAGTCGTTTCGTGAACGACTTCAGAATCGCAATGCCTTGCATTTTGACCACCTTTAAAAGATTACTCATATTGCCCAGGAGAACCAGGCCGCTTTTGCAAGGCAGTGCAGTCTTGATTGGTTTTATTGTTTGCCCTGCATCATAGGGATTGAACATGACTTGGGCATGAAAGCGGCTTTAAGCTTTGATGACACTGACCGTTGTGCCGTCATCGGCAAACGTCACATGATGTTGAATTGAAACAGGAGTGCCCCAGCCTGAAAGGGCGATTGATTGAGACAGCAGCCCATGCCATTTGCATGGGGTCAGGTCCGTCTGGCGGGAGCAGACGGACTTTAGAAAACCTTTTGTCCCGCCTTCTTCTGTGACACCCCTACCCTGAAATCTTCCAGGGGCATCGCCTGGCCAAAGAGGTCGCCCTGATACCGCGTGCATCCATGGGTCAGCAGGAACTGCCTTTGCTCACGTGTTTCCACGCCCTCCGCCATCACGTGAGCGTCCAGGCTTCTGGCCATGGCCACTATGGTGCGAATAATGGCGCGATCCCCGGGGTCGGTCACCACATCCCGAATGAAGGAACGGTCAATCTTGATCTGGTGAAAGGGCAGTTGCTTGAGATATTGCAGGGATGAATAGCCAGTTCCGAAATCGTCCAGAGAAAACTGGATGCCTTCATCCCGCAGGGCATTCATGGCCAGCGCCGCCTTTTTCACGTCCTCCAGCAATATGTTCTCGGTCAGTTCCATCTTCAGTTTGTGCGGGTCCACCCCATAAGCACGGACAGTGGATCTGACGCGTTCCACGAACCCTGGTTCACGAAATTGGGAGGCGCTGACATTGACGGAAAGTGACAGGTCAGACGTGTTCTCATGGACCTGCCACTCACGAAGCCGCATACAGGCTGTTTCCAGCACCCAATTGCCCAGGGGAATGATCAGACCCGTTTCTTCCGCCACTTGGAGAAAATGGGAAGGGGAAAGCAAACCCAACTCGGGGTGTTGCCAACGAATGAGCGCTTCAGCACCCAACAGGCGATAGGCGCTGTCCACCTGAACCTGGAAGTACAACCTGAGTTGTCCTTTTTCCAACGCCCTGCGCAAACCCGTTTCAATTTCCACCCGCCGATTAATGTCTTCCTGCATCTGGGGATCGAAGAACCGCATGGTATTGCGTCCTTCCTGCTTGGCCCGATACATGGCGATGTCAGTCTTTCTCATCAACTCGGCCACCGTGTGCGTACCGCCGTTGAACAGGCTGATGCCTATGCTGGGAGAAATGCGGTACTCGTGCTTTCCCAGATGATAGGGCTGGTTGAGGTTGGTCAGAATCTTTTGGCCGACCGTCTCCACCTGATCAGCGGATTCGATGGGGTCAATGCTCAGCCCTTCAAGCAGCACCACGAATTCATCGCCACCAATGCGGCCCACCGTATCTGCTTCCCTGATGCACTCCCTGAGTCGCCGGGCCACTTCCTGAAGCAGGAGGTCGCCCATGTCGTGACCCAGGGTATCGTTCAGATTCTTGAAATTATCAATATCGATGAACAGCAGGGCACCTGCATGATGCGAACGCATTCGGGAGCCCAGAACTTTCTGCAGGCGGTCCAGAAGAAAACGCCGATTGGGGAGCTGGGTCAGGGGATCGCTCATGGCCATGGTCTGAAGACGCTCGTTCATGGCCTCAAGCTGCATGTTCTGTTCCAGCAATCGTTGGTTGGCCTGCTCAAGGGCATGTTCCTGGCGTTTACGGTCATCAATATTGAAAGTCACGCCAATGAAACGATGCCCTTGAATGTCGCCTGGGCCGCAATCCATGATTTTTCCGTAATTGGCATACCAGACCCACTCGCCCGATCGGGAACGAACCCTGAACTCGCTGCGATAGCGATCCGTCCTGCCGGAAAGGTGCTCCTCTATGGCGGACTGAACGCACTTCACATCATCGGGATGAACCAGGGCGATCAGGTCTTTCACATGGGACAGGGCTTCACTTTCGCTGTAACCCAGTTCAGCGTAGATCTTGCCGGCACTGCAGATGATCTCACCGGTGACCAGGTCATTTTCCCAGAGGTCGAGGCCTGCCGCTTCAAGCGCGAGTTCAAGGCGCTCCCTGTTGATATCCTTCTGCTCCCCGCCCATCCTGACACCCAAATCCGCCTTGATACGAAACATGAAACGAGCCAGTTTACACTATTCCGGACACATTTCCGGATGTCCCGAAAAGGTTCCGGCAATATGAAACTTGCGTCATCAAGCCCTCGCAAATCCACCACTTTCCCCACGGAAATATCACGTCCGGCCCCTCGCCGGGAATCAACTGCGCAATTCGCAGTGCCTACACATTCATGACGCGAGACTTGAGCAACCTGAAGAACGCGTAGCTCAATAAGGGAAGCAGAACGGCTGACAGCGCAAACAGGTTCCGGTCGTCGGACCAGGCCAGCCATTTGGCAGAGAAAATCACCCCCAGGGACTGGCCCAGGAAAAACAATGACGCAAAAAGGGATACGGCCGTGCCCCGGACTCTGGACGCCATTTGTGTTGCATTGATTTGCAATGTGTTGTGGAACATGTAGTAACCCAGCCCCACCAGAAAACAGGCTGCAATGGCCCAAGCCCAGGAGTCCCCCCTGGCCAGCAGTATCCAGCCGAGTCCCATGGCCAGCCCTCCGCCCAGCGTCAACCCTTCCTCCCTCATCATGGCGACAAGCCTTTTAGCAAACAGGATGTACAACATCCCCCCAATGCCAAACATCCCCATCAGCGCACCCGCACCTGTCAGTGACAGGCTGAAGCGCTCATGCAGGTAGGAAGGCACAAAGGCCAGTGGTCCGAACACGATGGCACCCTCCAGGAATACCGTGGCCAGGATGACCCGCGCCCAGGGCGCACGAAGCACAGTGAGGCTTTGCGCCATGATGCCACCGGATACCACGACGGCAGAACGGGAATGATGCGTGACATGATTGACTCTGGATTCCCAGTACACGGTTGCGCCGATCACGGCATAGGCCAGTGCCATGAAAGCAAAAGCCCACCGAAAACCCAGGGTTTCCGTGAATACCCCCCCGATGAACTGGCCGCCTATCACGCCAATGATCTGCCCACTCAGGAATCTGGCAAGCACGGCCTGACGTTTTTCATAGGGAATGGTGTCACCAATCCAGGCCATGGACAGGGGAATGATGCCCGCTGAAAAGGCGCCCGTCAGAAAGCGGAAAAACACCAGGCTCACCAAGGAAGAAGAAAAGGCAGCACCCAGGCTTCCCGCCGTACACAGCACGGTGGTCAGGGCAATCAACCGGTACTTGCCCATCCGGTCACCCAGCGGCCCATAAAACACCTGAAATGCGCCATAGGCCAGTGAAAAGGAAGACACCGCCTGGGCTGCGTCCTGCTGGGAAACCCCGAACGCATCTGACAGATGGGGCAACATGGGATCACACAACCGGGCAGAAGCAGCACTGGCAAAGGCTGCCACAGACAGAAGCACGACTGCGCGCCGGTATTGGGAATTTTGATCGTTCACTGGAGCATTTTATCCTTTAGATTGCCGAGTCGCCCACTCGCTCCAGTGACTCATGACGCTCCGTCACCGCTCCCCCAGCAGATTGGCCAGCGCTCCGGACAGTTCCGGAAACAGAAACTCATATTTCCCGGCCACCCAGCGACCGGGAATGACCTGCTGCCCGCACAACATCAGCTCCGAACGTTCTCCCATGCCCCAGCGAATCACACTGGCAGGCACTCTCAGTTTCAGGCGGCACCTCACCTGCCGTGCAAGCTGCGTTCCGAATTCCTGTTCACGCACCGGATGGGGTGCCGTCATGTTGTAAGCCCCTTCACATGAGGCATCCTTGAGCAGGCGATGCGCCATGCGCACATAATCTTCCTCGTGAACCCAACTCATCCATTGTCTGCCGGAGCCCAATGTCATGGCCACGCCCAGCCTCAGGGGCTGAAGCATTTTTTCCAGCATGCCTCCCCGGCGGCTCAAGACCAGGCCTGTCCGCAACAGGCAGACCCGAACGCCCCACGCTTGCGCTTCCCGAGCCGCATTTTCCCATTCAGCACACAACAGGGCAGAAAAACCACTTCCAGGCAAATCCTCTTCCTGAAAAACACGGGTGTCATCAAATCCGTAATACCCTATTGCGGAACCACTCAGCAGCACTGTGGGTTTAAGACGGGCAAGGCGAATCTTCTCCACCAGCAGGCGCGTAAGCCCCACCCGACTGCTCCACAGGACCTTTTTTCTTTCCTCGGTCCAGTAACGGTCAATAATGGGCTCTCCGGCCAGATTGATGACCGCATCAAGAAGCACGTCCGGTGTCCACTCCTCAAGCGAGCGCCAGTGCCTGACGGGCATGTGTTCCAGTTGCTTGCTGACCCTCGAGGCCTGTCGCGACAACACCGTCAGTTCGTGTCCTGCGTCGGCAAGCCGTTTGCAAAGCACCGTGCCAATCAGCCCCGTTCCCCCTGTCACCAGTATTTTCATGGTCGATGGCCGATCATCATGCGTTGCATTTCCCATTCCAACCTTTCGGCCCACTTTGAAGAAGTGGGCCGCCCCATCACTGCTCATTTTCACTCCGGGGATCATTAGAACATAAACGAGTACAATTTATCCTGCTCGCGACCCAACATGATGTGACATCCCTATGCGCCCGCTGGACAATGCCCACATAACGGAGACCAAGGTGCCCCAGAAACTCATTGGACTAAAAATCAGCCTGATGGGTTTCCTGATTCTGGCTGTCGTGACTGTCGTCACAGGGATCACCGTGTATGTGGTGACACAGCGGCAGGCCGAGCTCCTGCTGGGCAAGGGACTTCAGGTCACATTGCAAAACGGCGTGCATCAAATGAATGACCAGATTCAGTGGGGACTTGGAAACGCGGACATGATCGCCACCCGCCCCTCCGTGATCGACGCCCTGAAGCGCATCAACGCAAACCCTGAAGATTTTCAGACCCGTGAATCACTGAATCGCATCGCGACGTCCTTCATCTCTCATGGATTCACTGGGGTGGCCTTTTTTTCCGGAAATGGTCAGGCGGTGGCCCGGGCCGGACATCTGACCCAAAAGGAGCGGTTTCTTTTTTTTCTGAACCCCGGACATGGGGCCTACTTGCTGCGTGACCAACATTTCATCCTGCATGTCATCTCCAGCATGCGCGATAAATCGGGACATAGTGTAGGCAGTGTGGAAACCGAAGCGCCCCTGACGGGGGTCAACGTCTCGTTTTCCAACTTGCTGTCCATTGGAAGCACCAGCGAAATTGCCTTTTGCGGTTCCTTGACAGAAACACCGGACAAGATGGACTGTGTACTGGATACGGCCAAACGGAAGAATTTCAGGCGTCTATCCCGCAGGATGAACAATGAAGACCTGCCTGCCAGCCATGCCCTCAATGGAGAGGCAGGCTTGCTCCACGCGAACGACTACCTGGGAAAAAAAGTGATCGCGGCTTTTTCACCCATCGACCACTTTTCTCTGGGTCTTGTCCTCAAGATGCAGGAGTCTGAACTGTATGGCCCTCTGCATGAACAATTGAAACTCGTGGGGTTGCTGGTAACGCTCCTGGTGCTTTCCGGAGGGCTTCTCCTGTACTGGATGGTCAATCCGCTGGTGCGCCAGCAGATTCAATCCCAGCAACAACTTTTGGAAAGCCGCCAGTTGCTGCTTGAAGAAAACAGAAAAACACTGGCCCTGCTCCACAATGCCAGTGACGGCATTCATATCCTGGACCCTGAAGGGCACCTCATCGAGTGCAGTGACTCCTTCTGCACGATGCTGGGCTACTCTCGTGACGAACTGATTGGCATGCACGTGCACGAATGGGATGCCAATATGTCCGAGAACGAACTGAAACACCACCTCCACCACAAACTGGCCGTCAACGACCGCATTCTTTTTGAGACCAGGCATCGACGAAAAAACGGAGAGACACTGGACGTGGAGATCAGCTCATTGCCCGTTCGCATGGGAGATCACACCGTGCTTTTCAACTCGTCACGGGACATTACGGAGCGCAAGCGGGCTGACGACCATCTTCGGCTGGTGTCCAGTGTGTTTCATCATGCGGATGAAGGCATCCTGATTACTGACGCCCAGGCCAAAATTCTGGAAGTGAATCCGGCATTTTCACGGATCACAGGTTACGGAAGAGAAGAAGTGCTGGGACAGAACCCCCGACTTCTCCATTCCGGGCAGCAGGACAAGGAGTTTTATGACGCCATGTGGAAGAAAATCATCGAAACAGGCCACTGGTCAGGAGAAGTGTGGAATCGCCGGAAAAACGGCGAGATTTACCCGGAACGTCTGATTATTTCATCTGTCAAAAACGCGCTCGGAGAAACCATTCGGTTTGTTGCCCTGTTCTCCGATATTTCAGACCTCAAAAACCAGCAGCGCCAGCTCGAACACATGGCGCATCACGATGCCCTGACTGGTTTGCCCAACCGATCCCTCCTCAACGATCGCCTGAACATGGCCATTGCCTTGGCTCGCCGGTCAGGACACCGTCTGGCCGTGTGTTTCATGGATCTCGATGGTTTCAAGCCAATCAATGACACTTACGGCCACGATGCCGGAGACCTCCTGCTGATAGAGGTAGCACGAAGACTGCTGAGCGTTTCCCGGTCAGCCGACACCGTTGCACGTCTGGGAGGCGATGAATTCATTCTTTTGTTTTGCAACATCAGCGATGAAACGGAATGCCGGCAACTGCTCCAGAGAATATTGGAAACCCTGACCCAGCCTTTTTCCATCAAGGGCAACGAGATCCATATCTCTGCCAGCATGGGCGTGGTCATTTATCCGGATACGGCTCCCGAAGCTGACGGTGATACATTGCTTCGCTTTTCCGACCAGGCCATGTACGTGGCCAAACAATCCGGCAGGCAGCGATTTCATTTTTTCGAAGCCATGAGGGAACAGAGGGCGTGATCAAAGCCGGCAGGTGGGAAGGCCCCAAACTTCCTTAACCTCCAACGCTGTTTGCCCACGCCAGAGCACTGACCTGCGCCTGAGTCACTTCCTCCACAGAGAGAAACCCGCAAGCTTTCAGGGAGGATTCCAGTGCGTTCCGGTCATCCTTTTCAAGCGCGATGACCAGATCAAGCAACAAACCGAGCTCACCCCGCCTTTCCAGAAGGGCCAGGTGCACCTCTTCACCCAGCGGAATGATGGCCAGTATCTCTTTCATGGGCACCCCGAAAAGCGTGTCCATGAGGGACAGGATGCCGGTCACGAAGGCATTGTCTGCAAATGGCTTCTGGCCTTTTTTCAAGGCCAGTGACTCCATCATCTTGCCCCGCGTTGCAGCCAGCAGGAGCAACGGATCATGAGTGTCATGAGCGTCGGAACCGCGGTTCGAATAAAGCAGAACCTGCAGCCACCGCCTCATCTGGTCACGTCCGAGAAGCCGGATGGCAGAACCCACGGACCGGATTTCCTGCCGGGAATTGAATGCGGCAGAATTGGCCAGGCGCAGCAAATTGAAACTGATGTCAGGATGCTGCTTCAAGGAATTCTCGATGACCGAATCTTTCTCGTCCCCCATGACTTGCCCGATGAGCTTGAGCAACCCCATGTCCGAATGGGAAAGCCGCTTGCCTTCGATGATTTGCGGTTTTGCAAAATAGTACCCCTGAAACAGATGAAATCCCAGGGCGTGACACCATTCGAACTGCTCATGGTTATCCACTTTTTCGGCAAGAAGTGTGAGTTGTCTACCCCCCAATGCCCTGACAAGGTCCGACAAGGCCTTTCGGGAAAGTGAAATGACATCCACCTTGATGATGTCCACAAGGTCAAGCAGCGGATACAGTTCCCGCGTCACCTGTGTACAGTCGTCCAGCGCCAGGGTGAACCCTCGGGATTTCAAAAACTTGCAGCGGTCTATGATCCTCGGTGAAAGCTCCACCGTTTCGAGCAGTTCCAGAACGATCTGGTCTTTTGGAAGCAGTTCGATCATGTCACTCATCAGCAATGATTCATCGGCGTTGATGAAGCCCTTGTGCGGTCCCAGTGCCTTTTCAACACCAAATTCAGTGAATGCATGATTGATGACGGTGACTGACGCTGTCAGGTTGTCTGTCACGTCAGCCCGATTGACGGCATTGGCCCTAAAAAGCAACTCGTAGGCCACCAGCCTTTGACTTTGGTCAAGAATGGGCTGTCGTCCCAGAAAAAAGTTCAGGCCCACCATTACGTTGCCTTGATGTGGTTATTCTTTGGTTATCGAACTCCCTGAGGCCCATTCTAGCAGATGCAGAACGCCTGAAAATACAGGCACGTTCATGCCAGCATGGACACCATAAAAGCCAGTGCGGCCCCCAGACAGGTCAATGCGATCAGGGCGAGCGTGACAGCAGAATTCCTTCCGGAATGGGCTTCCGGAAGAATGTCTGATGCGCTGATGTACAGCAGGAATCCAGCAAAAACCCCCAGATAAAGTATCAAGACAAAGGGCGGGACGTGAAGGTGGCTGGCAAGCACTGCGCCAAGCACTGGAGCGATCGAGTCCAGAAAAAGCATCATCAGTGCACTGCGGGCCGTATTCCTGTTGACCAGCATCAGGCTGACCGTGTTGAGTCCGTCGCAAAAATCATGGGAGATCACCGCGATGGCCACCAGCACTCCCACTGAGCTGGACACCTGGAAACCGAGACCAATGCCCACTCCATCCATGAAACTGTGACCGATCAGTGAACTGGCTGAAAGTACCCCCACTCCGGGATGATGATGGACAGCGTAATCTGCCTCATGCACGTGGTGCACCAGAACGAATTTTTCCAGGGCATGGAAGATGAGAAAACCAACCAGCAATGCCCCCATCCCCCAGATGGGACTGAAATGCTGTACTTGGGCCATCCTGAAAATTTCCGGCAGGATTTCAAAACTGACCACACCCAGCAAAACACCCGCCGTGAAACTGAGAATGAAATGCAACTGGTCATTGAATTTCAGCGCGAAAAGACCACCGATGCCTGTGGAAACAAAAGTACCCATCGAAAACAGGATGGCGTTCATATGACTTGTCCCAACATCGGAAAAAAACCCGTCCCGGGGAGTTCACCGCAGCCGTCTGCAGCGGTTACGGGTTCAGACTGTCGACCATCGAACTGGGGATCAGGATCGTGGCCCCGCGCTCCTTTGTGGTCTCGTAAATGATATTCATGGCCCGAAGTTGGAGCGCTTCTGGATGTCCTGCATAAATGTTGGCGGCTTCGACAAACTGCCCGGCAATGGCTGCTTCGGCCGATCCGAGAATTACCCGCGCCTGCTTCTCGCGCTCAGCCTGAGCCTGACGCGACATGGCATACTGCAATGCCTCCGGGATGGCCACATCGCGAATCTCCACCGAATTGACGGAGATTCCCCAGGGAGCCGTTTTCGCACCAATCTCGGTCTTCAGATGCACGTCGGCGTCCTTCCTGTCAGACAGCAGCGCCGTCAACATGGAAGAGCCTATCATTTCGCGCAGTGAGGTCTGCGCGACCCGGTCGATGGCCTCATGGTAGTTGGTGATCGCCAGTGCCGCTTTTTCCGCGTCATGTACACGCCAGAAAATGATGGCATCCACATTGACCGGGACAGTATCCCGGGTCAGCGCCTGCTCGGCGTTGAAGGCCGTGGTCTGGATACGTTCATCGATGATGGCAACCACATTGTCGATCACCGGAATGATGATGAACAGGCCTGGCCCTCTGACGCCATGCAGTTTGCCCAACCGCAGGATGACGAACTTCTGCCAGGTATTGGCCATCTTCAGAGACAATCCAACAAGGAAGGCGGCAGCAAAAAACGCAAATGCGGGGATCATGCTGCCCCAACTGCCGAAAACGAATCCTGCGAAGATGCAGGCTAAAACAAGAAAAGAGGTGACGGGATTCATGGCAAGTTCTCTCCATATTACGTGAGAACAAAATATCAATCGAGGCGAGTCATTACCGTGCGGTAGCGAACGTCCATGGACTGAATGATGAGTTGCGCTCTTTATTCTGACTCGGTGGTCACCAACCTGGGTCACGGGTGCGCAGGACCGCTTCACCCTCGTCAAGGCTGTCCATGCCCGCAGGGTGAGGTCACGATAGCACAGAATTCGAAAGCACCTTCAGCAGTGCGAAGTATTGGTCAGCGATCATCAGTCAAAACGAGCTCCGTGCATTTCGAGCCATAGGGGTTTGCGACATGCACAAATCTGACGGTGACACCATCCACCTTCAATCCGCCGCTATTCGTCAACTCAACCACTCATGTCACATTGATGAAATGAGTGGTTGATACAGTCGTTTCGTCAATTCAGTTAGGTAATCAAAGTCAGATATTGA
>VFSW01006369.1_pt1 | contig 17367 bp, 20 predicted proteins | sample 5358111 | NCBI WGS metagenome assembly VFSW01 (sample SAMN11554181, study PRJNA540505) | mine drainage metagenome | isolation source: sediment from site ElyBrook_90M | place: USA: Ely Copper Mine, Vershire, VT | collected 2017
CAGCGCCCTCAGTGAGCGCGACGGCGGCCACGGCAATGCCCACGGCAATCACCGCACCTAAGATGCCTCCCGCAATACCGCCGGTGAGAACGCCTGTTTCTCCGATCGTCCCGCTTGCTGCTAGCGGCGACGTTTCGCTTTGAAACGCCTGATCGGCAGGGAGATCGCTTTCGTGAACGATGAGACTGATATGTTCACTGCCGTATCCGAGGGCATGCAACTGCTCAAGTGCACGTTCCGCGTGAGTGCGATCCTCGAATAGCTTGGATTCGTAAAGCGTTTTCGGCATGTCACACCTCAGAAGACCAGAGCAACAACCTCACCCTGAATACCTTGCCTTATCATAAGCACGCTACCAATCCGCTATTTTATCAGGCGTGAGCCGACGATTTTCCCGACTTGATCGAGGACGAGCGCCCAATCATGCGCTTGGCCACTGGCAAATAGAAGATGATACCGGTATGCAGTTATCCCATCTCCGAGGCTGCGCGTGCCAACGTACGTCCACGATTTCACGGGCCCCAGGATCGCAATGCCTTGCGCGGTTTGCGAACGTAGTGCAGGCGTGAGGGCCGTAGCGAAATTTACTCCGAGCAGTGACGTATCGATGGTGTTCGTCGCGAGTTGATTCCAGAATTTTTGCGCGAGCGCATCGATGTTGGGAGTATCTCCCGGCGCTGTAGGCGGTATCGTCGGCTCGGCCGGTGGTTCCCCAATCCCAAACGATGCCGCAACGTGCGCGACGATGCGTTCTGGAATGCCACTTGCGCCGAAGCCATTGGTGAGCACAACGACTGCGACGTGATCATCGGGAAATACAGCATTGTAACAGTAGCCGCCGGCATCAGGTGCGAGCCCGTTATGCCACACCTCTCGATGTCCGGCGATCTGCGTTGGAACCCAGCCCATCGCGTAGTCATTTTTCGATCCGTCGGAAAGTTCGCCGGGCGTCCACATCGTTTCGATGTCGGCTTTTCCCAACAGCGTGTTGCTCATCAACGCGATATCCCAGCGCGCAAGGTCGTCAGCCGATGAAACGATACCGCCCGCGCCGCTATACAGATCTAGGCTGAGCGCTGGAATTTCTGCTTGACCCTTCTCGTAGCCAACGGCAATCGGCGCGTTTGTCTGCGCAAGGAATCCGTAACCACTGTTCGCCATAGCAAGTGGCGCAAAAAAACGTCGTTGCAGAAACGTCCCATAGGATTCGCCACTCGCTTTTTCAATCACCGCAGCGAGTGCGGCGTAATTCGCGTTGCTATAGGCCCATTTTGTTCCTGGCGAGAAATCCGGACGATCGCTCGCAAGATACGAAAGAATTGTTGATGTTGAGATCTTGCCTTTCATCGGCCACAGATGTTCGGAAAGCAACGGATAGTTGTGTAAACCTGAGGTTTGGTTGAGTAACATTCGCAACGTTATCGCTTTCGCGTTAGGTAACCTTGGCACGTAGGTTGCCAGCGTATCATCCAGACGAAGCTTTCCATCGTGAACGAGCAACATGATCGCAGCAGCCGTGAATTGCTTCGTAACGGAGCCTATGGCAAAACGCGTATCGGGTGTAACCGCGCGTTTTGCGGCGATATCGGCGTATCCGAAACCCTGCGCCGTGACGATCTTCCCATTGTGAACCACCGCGACGGCGATACCCGGAGCAACTCCCGTTGCGAGCGCCGCATCACCCGAATGAGTGACAGTTACCGTGATCGATTCGGCCGATGCCATCATCGGAACTCCGATAAGGGCTGCAAGCAGTGTTGCCAAGATACGCACATTCATGAGAGTCCTTTTACGCGACGAAGTTCGGCGACGACTTCGTCTGCGGAATACCCGCGGTGGGTGAGGGAGGAAAGAAATTGGGAAACGGCTTCGTGCAATGCGCGGGACCGCGCTCGCTTATCGGTAGCCGGCGTCTGCGAAGCGACCCGCGTCCCGCGCCGCCCTTCGCTTGTGATCCAGCCGGCCTCGGCAAGTTCGGTGTATGCGCGCGCGACCGTATTCGGTGCAACACCCAAATCACCGGCCAACTGACGCACCGTTGGAAGCGTATCATCGGGTTTAAGATCCCCGCGCTCGATAAACCCGCGAATCTGCTCGACGATCTGCGAATACGGCGCCGCATCCAAGGTAAGATCAACGGCAAGAAAAACCGGATTCACGAATTCGATGGCCCCTGCGTGAGTTCATCGAGTTCGATATTGCCCATCCGCGGCGCGAAACGATTCACGAGCAAGACGGAAGAAAGCAATACAACGAATGCAAGCAAACGCACCGGCATCGAAAACGATGATCGTTCTAGAAGCAACAATGGGACGACGATAACGCTCACGCCCAAGTTCAACAGCATGGTTGAACGGCCGCGCCGCACTCTCTCATCGACAATTCGTTCAGCAATAGGATCGCTGCTTCCAATCGCACTCGATCGCGACGCATAGACGAACGCGAACCCGACGAGGGCAAACGCGAACAGCGCACAGATGGCAATCAAGGGCCACCACGAACCGGCAAAAGCCGCGCCAACGGTACCGACAGCGAGCACGACAATCGTGGCGACGATATCGCGTAACTGAAATCCCTCCAATGCGGTTCGTTCACGTAAAAGCGCAACGCGCCTGCCCGGCTCGCGCCGCATGAGCACAATCACCAGTGCCTGAAAACCAGCCGCCGCTAAGGCTGCGAGCACCATTGCGAATCGAGGATCGATACGACGCATAAAACACAGCGCAGCTAGGATAAGGAGCGTGGCCGACAACGCATAGACGCAGGCCTCGCGACCGTTACTCTCGCAGTCGTACCGGTCCATGGCCATTTCGAGACGCGTACGAATTGCCGCATTGTAGCCCTGAAGATCGGGGAAGAAACACGACGCCCTCCCAACAATCCATCGTGGAAACACACCAACTAGGATCGCCAAGACGGCGAGCATCCACGCCAAAATTACCGACGGTGGAAAACTATGGAGAAAGCTTAGCATGCGGTTTCCTCAGTTAGTGCCTTTGTTGGTCTGTGTAAATTTTCCGGAACGAAAACCGACATTTGCTTGCGCAATAGAATTCTCAAATTCACCGACAACGCGACGAACCAACGGTGCTTTCGCTCCGGCATCTAACATTAGCATGGTACACCGCCGGCAAAATTCGCGGAGGCCCCTTGCGTTTCGGTAACCCGGTTACGCCAACTCGCAATTTCCGACTCGCTCGGTGAACGATGCTGACTCGTAAGGATGTAGGCGGAAACTGCGATCCACGTTACGAGCGTGACGCCCCAGGCAACTGTGTGAATCTCGCTCGTCTGCCATCCGGAAAAACTTGCATACACAAATTGCGGAACCACCGCAAACGTCAACACGGCGCCAGTTCGAATTCGGCGCAGCCGCTCGTCGACAAACAGTTCAACAACACTATCGTCACCGATTAAAAGAGCCGGCATCGTTGCCACACGCCACGCTAGAAAAACCGTAAAAATGCACGATAACGTAACGAACCACGCTGCAACTGCCATTTGGATCGTATCCGCATATACGAGTAGGGAAAGTGCGCTTAGCACGGCGACGAGAAACACCCAGGTCGGCGCAGCAGCCGATCGCTGTCGTAGGAGAGCACTCCGCCGTTTCGTCGCTGACCGGAGATTCAAGTAGGCGATTCCAAACGAACCCGCCAAACACACACAAAGCACCGCATACCAGAGTTGTTGCGGAACGTCGGTAAACCAACTTAAACCCGCGCAGACAAACGCAATGAGGGCAACGGCCCAGCCCAACTGCAAAGATCTGCCCTCGGCTTCTTTACGACGCATATGAGCGGAGCGCAGCCTCTCGGCAAGCTCTTGATCGGGCACGATTACAGCCCGAAAGAGCGAACGCACTTGGCCCAAGCATGCAGGCCGGGCAGCCAAATACACGCCAAATAAGACAAAAAAACCGGTAAAGAAGTCGCGATCGAAGAGTTGCATATTCATTGTATTAGGAACCTAACACAAATTTGCGGATTGTGTCAATACCATAATACAAACTCATTTGAGCAGTAACGCAAGGCCTTTCGGGATAACTTCCCGGGCAGTGAAGCAAGGACGGCTTGAGGTGCTTGATGGGTTGCGCGGTATTGCCGTGCTCCTTGTGCTTTGGTATCACGTCTGGGAGATTTCGTGGCTCCCGGCTCCCTGGCCGCAGATCGAGTTTCTCCCCGAGACCGGCTTCATCGGGGTTCACCGTTTCTTCTTTCTCTCGGGCGTTGTGATTACGGGGCCGTTCGTACGCGCGCTCGTCGATGGAACGGAGCCGCCCAGTTGGCGGCACTTCTACTGGCGCCGTGCAATAAAAATTCTGCCTTCATATTGGCTCTCGATCATCATCGCCTATGCCATCGGCTACGCACAGACGCAAGGGCATGCACCGCTCGCCGATATTGTCGCGCATCTGTTTTTCGTGCATACATGGTGGCCGGAAACCGCGGGAGCAATTAACGGCGTCCTTTGGACGCTAGCGATCGAAGTTGAGTTCTATCTTTGCTTCCCGCTCATCTGGTGGGGGTTTCGTCGCCAACCATGGCTCGTCGCCGTCGTCATGGCACTTATTGCCCTTGCCTGGCGTCACTATGCGACAGCGTGCTGCTACAGCGGCTGGTATGTTCAGGTCTACGAAAATCTCCCCGGATACCTCGATATCTTCGCTTGCGGCATGCTCACCGCATTGACCTACGCGCGCACTCGCACAGCCACGGAAACGCCACGACGATTACTTGCCCATACGATCCTGGCAATCGCAGGTGTTTTCGGCCTTCTTCTTATCATGCAGTCGCTCTTCGGCTTTCGACTTGCCGATCAATGGGCGTACGTGTGGCAAATCGATAAGCGCCCGCTCATGGGCATCGTCTTTGCGTGCATCGCGTTCGGATCGCTTGGCGCATTCTCATGGTGGAGAGCGATTTTTGCAAACCGTCTGCTGATTTGGTTCGGTTTCATTTCCTACAATCTCTATCTCTACCACCAAATGATCGCCCGCGAACTTCTCACCTGGAAGATCCCGCCATTTTATGGCGACCCGCATTATGATGCGCACTGGAAAGTCGAGTACACGCTGATTGCCGTTGCCATAACCATCGCCCAAGCCGCGCTCTTTACGTATCTCATCGAACGCCCGCTGCTGCACGTGCGTTTTGGGAAGTCCGAGAAAGCAGCATCCGGGGATACGACGTAAATGTGCATCGACAATCGGGCGCCATGCTTCTCGACACGCTCATCGCAACGGCACTCTTTGCCGTCGTTCTGGCCTGCCTCATTGGCCCGACATCGCTCGGTGTAGCAAAAGCACTTCCCAATGGCGCGGATGCTGCCGTGCGAAGTCTGCTCGAGAACGAACAGACCCGCCTTGCAGATGCACTCAAATACGCTGGGAACGCGATCCCACCAACCTCGATTGCAACGAGTGTTCCCATACCGATGCATTCGCCGATGCCGGTCAACCTGCGCCTCGTGATCGCACCTTCACCGGATGGCTCTCAGACGATCACCCTCACCGCCTCGTACGTACGCGATGGAGCGTCGAAATCACTCACCCGTACTGCCAATATTCCAGCGCAAGTCCCACTACCCGGAACCATCACGCAAAGTTCGCCCGTCGCACCCCCGACCGGAGCGCCGTAAGCATGCTTCGAATGCTCGTCACGCTGGGCATTGTTGTCGCCATCTTCTCGACGATTATGATCACGATTCACGGAATGACGCTAGCGATGACGTCGGCGCGAACCGTCCAAGCAATGCGACATAGCTTGGACAACGAGCAATCGTCGTTGCTGCGTTACGAACGCATTCGTGTGAGTTCGGCATCTCCACCGCCCGATGCGCCAACTGTTCCGCAAACGTGCGCGGTGCACCATCGTGGCAACTGCGTCATCACCATTTCCGTCGAAATATCAATTCTCCCCGAACTCACCGGGGATGTCCGGAACGAACAGAGCAACGCGCTGATCGACGAGCATCGTGTTGCATACCGCTTGCTTGCCGTTGCACGCAAAAACGACGGTACGATCATCGCCCGTCGTTCGCGAGTACTAGCGCTTCGCGTGTTTCGTGTAGCACCGTACGTGACGCTTGCCGCATCGCGCGATACGACCACGCGCACCGAAGGTTCGGGCGCTGCGGACGATGGCGGAACTGCACCGACCACCGTCCACATTCGCTACCGAAATGTCACCACGGGCGCATCGTTTTCCGGTGATATCTTCACGCAAGCGAGTGCTCCGCCAGCGCCACCGTCGTGGAGTAATTAGCGCTTATGCGACGCCCGGAAACAAGCGCGTCGTGAGATCCGCAATCACCGGTAATCGCAGTTCTTTGCCTTGGAATGCCGTGATAAAGGTTGCCAGCCAAACAATCAAACCCAGGAGTTGCCATAGGCGAGCGATCAAGAAAAAGATTCCCCACATATGAAGAACGCCACCGATGATCGGAAGTACGATCATGACGACAATATAGAGCCCCCAGAACGTAATGGATTGGGCTGCGGCCCATTTCACGAAACCGTTGGTACCACCGCCGACGAGCATAATGATGCCGCCGAGGATTCCTAGCAGATACGCCAATCCGGCTGCAACGTTGGCTTGGAGTCCGAAGGGCGTATCGGTCGGTTGCTGCATTGCCATAGTAAAATCTCCTTAAAAGAAAGTGCTTAGTGGGGCGAAGAGTTTGAAATGTCGCTTCGCGAAAAACGGACAATCGCCTCGCATACATCGCCGGGAGCCTCGACGGGAAGATTGTGACCCACATTTTTGAGTTGGATCAGCGACGCGCCCCCGATTGCTGGCGCCAAGGTCCTCTTGAGCATCCCGGCACTCACGAGCGGATCGCGGCTTCCTGAGAGAATCAACGTCGGAACGGCGATAGAAGGCAAAAGATGCAGAATATCCTCGCGCCGACCGTGATCGTACCAACCGAACCAATGCTCGCGCTGCGCGATCAACGCGTCGTCCACCAAGCGATCTAAGGTCTCGGTCTATCCCGGCCCGGTCATAGCACCCGCGATGAACGGCGCCAATTTGGAGCGGCTTCCGTAGGCCGCCGCCATCATGGCATGATGCTTTGGATCGACGCGAACCGAGAGCGGCGAACCCGGCGCCAGAAGGATAAGCCGGGCCAAGCTCTTCGGCTGCCCCGCCGCCACGACCATAGCAACGCGAGCCCCCATCGAGTGCGCAATCATCGTGACCTCCCCGGATATCGATGCCAGAACGCTTCTGAGATCGCTTGCATAGCCAGCAAGATCGTGGCCGACATCGACGCGATCCGAGAGTCCGCAGCCGCGAAAATCCATGAGATGCAACGTGAACTGCGTCAAGTCCAAGCGGCTGACGAGATCCTCGAACATGCGTCGTGAGGATATCCACCCATGGCAGAACAGAAGCTGCTCCGGCCCATGCCCAAAGCGATCGACACGCAGCGACACGCCGTTATTATCGACGAACCGTGCATCCCGACACTCTTCATCCGTGTTCTGCGCCACGTGACACCACTACGAATTTCCGGTCGCACCCGCCTGCTCGTTTTCGGCGGATTGCTCTACGTCTCCATAGCGTGGGCGTTAAACACGGTCTTCGTCAAGCTTGCTGTCACGCAGATCGACCCACTCACGTTTACCCTGTTCCGCTTTCTTGCGATGACGCCGCTAGCGTGGTTATTCGTTGCGGCTCGACGCGAAGTCATCACCATTCGTGCGAGAGATATCCCGGATTTACTCGTTTGCGCCGCATGCGGCTATGGAGTGTACCAATATTTGTGGGTCATCGGGCTCTCACACACCACGGCTTTTGCCAGCGCTCTCCTTGGTGGGACGACGCCGATTTTTACGTTGGCCATTGTTGCCATTTTCGGACACGAACGTGTTCGCAGTGGGCGATGGTTGGGCGCGATCATTGCATTTATCGGCATTGCGATTTTCGAAGGTATTCTCGTTGGTCGATTTGCGATCCGACTCGGTGATGGCCTCACCTTACTTGCCGCAGTCAGTTTCGCCAGCTACAACGTTACCAGCGCGCGCCTCTTGGATCGCTATTCACCCGTCCTTCTTCTTGCGATCACGATCACGATGGGCACGGTGATGATTCTACCCGGCGGCCTCTGGTCGCTCATGCAGCACGGAATGCCACGGTTTTCAGCATCGACAACGGCCACGTACATCTACTCGGTGATTTTTCCGATTCTCCTCACCTATCCCGTCTGGTCCTATGGCATCACCCTTATCGGGGCAGGACGCGTTGCGTTGTTCGGCTTTCTTGTTCCGGTCTTTGCCGGGATCGCCAGCGCCTTCATATTGCATGCACGCATTCCTCACTACGAACTCGTTGGAGCCGGCGTCGCACTTCTCGGAATGGCGATCGCACAATTTCTCGGAAGTCGCTCGATCCGGCCTTCGCAGAGGACGCTCCCTACGACGCGCTAAACCCTGGCCGCATGCGAGCTTGGTACCTCTTATTGCTAGCGCCATTTCTCGCGCTGCTGTATCCGCCACTCTATAATCGAATGGATCCCACGCTCTTTGGCATGCCGTTTTTTTATTGGTATCAGCTTTCGTGGGTAGTGATCACGGCGACGCTCCTCTCGATCGTCTATCTGCTCACAAAGAAGCGTAGTCTATGAGCATCGCGGCCGTCATCACGATCAGTTTAGTCGTTTTTGTCACGATTTTGGGTTTTGTTGCGTCGCGTTGGGGCGCTGCAAACCTTGCGAGTTTTGATGAATGGGCGCTTGGCGGTCGACGCTTCGGTACCGTCGTGTCGTGGTTTCTCCTCGGCGGCGATCTCTATACCGCATATACGTTTCTTGCCGTCCCCGCCCTCGTCTATGGAACCGGTGCATTCGGATTTTTCGCCGTCCCGTATGCAACCATCGCCTATCCACTCGTCTTCATGTTTCTCACGCGATTTTGGACGCTCGCGCGCGACCGCGGCTATCTCACCATAGCCGATTTCGCTCGCGACATTTTCGGAAATCGAACGCTCGAACTCTGCGTTGCACTCACCGGCGTCTGCGCGGCACTTCCGTACATCGCTTTGCAACTCTTAGGAATGCGTAGCGTCTTTGAACGCCTCGGCCCACCGTTTACCCAAGTTGGCTCGACGGCGACACTCATTGTCGCCTTTGCCCTGCTGGCTGCCTATACGTATTCGAGTGGTTTGCGAGCCCCGGCACTCATCGCGTTCGTTAAAGATACGCTCATCTATCTGACCGTCATCGCGGCAATTATCGTGATTCCCGCGGCGTTAGGAGGCTGGGGTGCCGTTTTCGCGCATGCGGCACCGATCTATGCTGCACGCCCCGTTCCCGGGCACATCCTCCTTCCGCCGGGTTTAAGCTTCGGCTATGCAAGTTTTGCGCTTGGGTCTGCACTCTCGCTCTTTTTGTATCCCCATTCGATTACGAGCTTGCTGGCGGCACGAAATGTCGACGTGGTAAAACGCAATGCCGTGCTTTTGCCGCTGTATTCGTTACTTCTCGGCTTTCTCGCGCTGCTTGGCGTGTGCGCCGTGGCCGCCGACATTCACGCCAAGCCGAACGACGTTGTCCCGATACTCTTCTCTCGCTACTTTCCGGCCTGGTTCGCAGGCGTAGCCGATGCTGCAATCGTCGTTGGCGCCCTAGTCCCGGCAGCGATTATGGCGATTGGCGCTGCGAACTTATTTGCGAGTAATATACTGCGACAATTCAGCACAACGCGACCTGAAGGCGAACTTCGCAGTGCGAAGATGCTCACGGTCGTCTTTTGTGCCGCCGCATTAATTACGGCATTACTGATCCATGCGCAATACACGATCAATTTCCAACTTGTCGGCGGTGCCATTATGGTGGCAATCGTCCCAATGTTTGTTGCCGGACTCTTTAAGCTCGGCATCGATCCTCGCGCGCTCGTTCTCGGATGGGCCGTGGGACTGGCATGTACGCTGGCCATGGTCATGTCCAATGGGTTTACCGCACTCTTTACCCTCCACATCGCTGGATTGATTCTTCCCGGCGCGGTGAGCCTTTACGCGCTGATGGCCAACATCGTTGTCGTTGGCGTCACTCATCTCTTTACCCGAAAGGTGAATCCGGCGTGAGTACTTCGATTACTCCAAACACGTGGAAACGCGCAAGCGGATATAGCCATGCGATTAAAGCGCAGGGCACGTATCTTGCCGTATCAGGGCAAATCGGCTGGGATGAAAACGAAACGCTTGTCAGCGAAGACTTTCTTGCGCAGGTCCGACGCGCACTGGAGAACATTGTCGCTATCGTTCGCGCAGCCGGAGGTCGCCCCGAACACGTCGCCCGTCTCACCTGGTATGTCATCGATGCCGACGACTATCGCTCATGCGCAAAAGAATTAGGAGCGGTCTACCGACAACTCTTCGGAACGCACTATCCGGCAATGAGCTTACTTGTCGTCGCAGCACTGCTCGAACCCGGAGCGCGTGTCGAGATCGAGGCGACGGCAATTCTAGAACCCTAAGGCCCGTAATAACGAAAGCGAGGCCACATCGTCGCAAGTGGCGCTATCGGCTGCGTGCAGAGATAGATCGGCAGCGGACCTTCTAGCACCCAGCGGTTCGGGTTCGTGTAGAGATCGACTTGCTTCACGCTTTTGAAAAGCTGCACGAACAAATGGTATTGCGTCGCACCGACTGCTATCACCGATGACCCATCGTATCCATGCGTTCCCCAAAGCCAAAACGTATTCTGACCGCCCAATGGCATCGGCAAGCCATACTCCGGACCATAGAGATTTATGGCACCTGCGTAGCCATACGTATCGGCATAAATCGCCGTTTTCGCGCGTTGAGCCGCCGGTAACGCATCATAGACGCGAGCGACATGCTCGACGGTACCTCTCCAGCCGAATTCATCGGCATACAGTGGTTGAATGAGATGGGCGTCCTTTCCGTATCCGGTGAGATGCAACATTTGCGAATATTGTATAAAGCGCTGCAGCGGCAATACCGCCATCGAAAGTGGCATAAGAAACACGCCAAACACCGTCACCGACGCGAGGACAACGCTTCGAGTAATGGTCTTAGAGGCGAGAAGTTCGTCGAGCCAGACCGCTCCCGCACACACGAGCACCGGGTAAATCCCAATGATGTAGTATCCCTTTGCCCCTAAGACGACGCAAACGCCGAGCAAAAACAGATACGCCACAACGATGAAGCGAAATTCCGACCGACGTTGCCAAAAGTACCACACGCCGAGCAGCCAGATCACCGTTATCAACGGACCGGTGTAGAGGACTTGTTCGGTAAAAAACGCGACGGCGTTATGCCAAGTATTGCGAAACTCCGTTTGGAGGCCATTCTGGAGCGCGTGACGTTTCACAGCGTCGCCGTGAATAACGTCGAGAAACGGGAGATGGTGCGTCAGTTGCCAGAGAAGATTCGGCGCAACGAGAACGACAAGCAACACACTGGCAAGACCAAGCCATGGAGTGCGGAGAACGCGACGCTCGCGGGTGAGGAGCATGCCGATAAGCAGAGCCACTGCTAATAACACGATGGTGTACTTGGCATAGAAACCGGCCGCGATGATGAAGGCAAGCATGGCCCACGCACGTGCGCCACCCACGGAAAGAATTCGCATTGCCGCGATGATCGTGCACGTCCACGTCAGCGGCTCGAATGAGGTCGTCGCGAGCATGCTTCCCAATGCCAAATTCGCCGGCATAAAAAGCACGGCAACGCCGGCAAGCAGCTGACCGAATCGCCCCGCACCCAAATCGCGCGCGAGAAAACATGCGGCGTAGACGGTCAGCGCGGCGGCAATACACGGGGTCAGGCGCACGGCGAGGAGGGAATAATGAAATGGAGCCGCTAGCGCCGACACAAGCGCAACGAACGGAGGTTGATCGACATATCCCCAGGCCAAATGCTGGGCACAGGCTATGAAATACAGTTCGTCGCGGAAAAATCCGAAGCGCGCCGCGCCGAAAAGATGCAATGCAAAAGTAGCTAATACTAAAAAGAACCACCAACGTTCCGGACGCTTGTTCAGATGCTTGCTCCCCGAGAAACTACAAGAAATGTTAGGCCGAGTCCAACGGCCGCGGAGTACAAGATCGCACCGAAGATAACATTCGGATCCCACCACACCCCACGCGCCACAACTTCGATGGTGAGTATATAGACGGCACTGTAAACGGCCGGTACGAGTCCCCCGAAAACGCGTAGTGCGAAAACGCGCTCCGTTGAGGGGCGAAACCTCGACACGAAAACATCGCCGACGATTCCGGCTACGAGACTCATGACGGCGATCGTCACAAAAAAGGCCGGCCCATTAGAAAGCATCGCGCCTGCCTGGATATTTCCGAGCACGAGAATGATCGTCAGCATCCCGGGGAATCGCGGAAAATTCGTTAGGGCCAAGAGACTGATGGCACTCATAAGCAGCGCCTGAAGCATCATAATAACCAGCCCGAATCCCTGTTTGTAAAAACCGAGCGTGAGAAGCGTCAGTAGATCGGGCGAGAAGCCGTGAAATCCAAGCGGAGCATTTGCCGCATCGGCTCCCGGTTGCATGGCAAATTGCGTCGCAAAATGAAAAACCGAAAGTATTGAGGCAAGCGAGATCCATGCAGGCAATTGGTCGATAAACGATGACTCACTCGAACGGTTTTCCATATTCGATCGTATCGGGCCTGAAATGATGAGCAGAATGGCAAGACCGATCGTCATATGCGTTGGGCTTAAAAGCACATCGATGCCTTGCTCAACCCCCATAATCGCATGCCACAGCATATCTGAGAATCCGCCAATAAAGAATATTCCTATTCCAAGGACCGACCATCGATATGCGTGTGGAACACAGTCATTCCATGCGTAGCCGCGGTATCTATTAGAGAGTATTTTCCAGCCGAAGGTGCCGAAAAGAATCGCGAAAGCACCATAAATGACCGCGTGAGATGGAGTAAAGAAGGTTTCAATCGTCTCATGGTAGTGGGACCATGCGTCGATTAAAATTCCGCCGCTCAAGAGATAACTCGCGCAAGCAACGAGCCAATCAAAACGGCGATCTAACAGTGGTTTCACGCACAGGCTCCAAGGAAACAGATTTCACTCTGTCCTACTTTCCGGCAGCGGGATTATCCTCTGTCAACATCAACGGAAAGGACGGCAAATGTCCGCTCACATTTCAAAGCGATTCGTCATGTTGGCGTACGTTGCGCTCCTTGCCGTTGCCGCATGCACAAAACCGGCTCCAGGCCGCCCCGGAGTCAACGCCCTTCCAGCGCCATGGCCGACGGCATCGGTTGCCGCAGCAAACGATGCACCGCGTATCCTGGCAGTGCACTTCTCAAGCCTCTCCGTAAACGTCGGCGATATGTGGACTGGTAAAATTGCAACAACGACCAACGTTGCCAGTGTTGAAGTTCGGACCGAATCTTTTACGATCAACGTTCCGCGAAAATCGTTCGGTCAATTTGCATTCGACGTTCATATTCTCGATCTTCCGCCCTTCTTGCAGCGGGATTACACGTTGCGCGTAATCGCCCGAAATGCAAACGGACAACGTGACGAAGAGAATTTTCCGCTCACCTTTGGTGGGGTCGCGTCTTCACCGTGATGACTCCGCCGACGCACGCTGGCGCAACTTGAAGCGCTGGACTTTCCCCGTCTGTGTCCGTGGAATGTCGGCAACAAATTCGATTTCGCGTGGTGCCTTCCATGCCGCAATCCGCGCTTTGCAGAATTCGACAAGAGCCAACGCCGAAGCATCATCGGGCTTCATAGTCTCATCGAGCACAACATAGGCTTTGACCACATTCGTGTGGTGCTCGGGATCAGGTTTTGCGACAACAGCACATTCACGAACGTGTGGATGGGCAAGTAACGCTTCTTCGACCTCCGGGCCGCTTATGTTGTATCCGGCCGAGATGATCATGTCGTCACTGCGCGCGACATACCAAAAATATCCGTCTTCGTCCATACGATAAGTGTCGCCCGGATAGTTCCAGCCGCGTTGAACGTAGCTCTCTTGACGTGCGTCATCGAGATAGGTGCAACCCGTTGGGCCCATGACGGCCAGTCGACCGACCGTATTCGGTGGGAGCGTCCTGCCATGTTCGTCATGAATTTCTGCGCGGTACCCGGGCACTGCTTTACCTGTAGCACCAGGACGCATCGTCGCTTCATCACAAGCGATAAAAATATGCAGCATTTCCGTCGAGCCTATGCCATCGATAATCCGCACGCCGGTGCGCCGGTGCCATTCCTCCCAAATTGGTAGCGCCAAAGACTCGCCGGCAGAAACACACTGTCGTAACGATGAAACATCGTGCCCATCAAGCAACGAGCACATCGCGCGATAGGCCACCGGTGCCGTAAAAAGCGTCGTGACCCGATGCGATTCGATGGCAGCAAGTAATTCCGAAGGACCGGCTTTCTCCAAGAGAAGCGTGGCCGCACCACAATGCAACGCAAACAACAAAAGGCCGCCCAAGCCAAACGTAAAACCGAGCGGAGGACTGCCGCAAAAGAGATCCGTGTCGCGGGGACGCAAGATCTTGGCACTAAACGTGTCGCACGTTGCGAGCAAATCACGATGCGTGTGAACGGCGGCCTTCGGAACTCCGGTGGCTCCAGATGTAAACGCGATGATCGCCGGATCAGTCGCGCGGGTTTGCTCGGCAACGAATTGCGTCGGTTTGTCTCGCATCAGCTCTTCGAGAGAGCCTTCTTCTCCAAAACTCAGACAGACAAATGAGGGATGCTCGGCGGTAGCTTCTTTCAACTCGCCCAAAAACCGTGTGTCGCAGAGACCGATCTCGACTTCGGCCTTATCAATCATCGTGCGTAATTCTTGCTGTCGATACAACGGCATCGTCGTTACGGCGATGCCACCAACCTTAAGAACTGCCAGCCAACACGCAGCTAACATCGGCGAATTCGGCCCTCGTAGGAGCACGCAATTTCCCGGGACGACGTGAAGATCATCGATGAGAACATGGGCAATGCGATTCACCTGATCGCTTGTCTGCCGATAGGTCCATCGCTCGGAGAGCGAGAGTAAGCAGGGTGCATCTGGAGTTTGGGCGACACGCCTGTCCAGCAACGTTTCAATCGCATTTAGCCGCTCGGGATAGCTGAGGCCGTCGAAGAGGAAGGTCGGCAGTTCCCCTTCCTTGGGAAGTCGGTCAATGACAAACCGGTCGATATGCGCGCTCAACCGCTGTAATCCTCAGCAAGAAGATTCCGCGCAATCACAATCTGTTGAATTTCACTCGCTCCTTCGTAGATGCGCAGCGCGCGGACGTCTCTATTCAATCGTTCGACAATCTCACCAACGACGACGCCCCGGCCGCCTAACAGCTGTACCGCGCGATCGGTAATTCGACCGGCCGCCTCAGTCGCAAACCATTTTGCGCTCGCAGATTCGCGCGTCGTGCGTGCGGCACCGACGTCCGTCGCCCACGCCGCGCGATAGAGGAGTAAGGCACTCGCATCAATTTCCGCAACACTACTTGCCAGGGCACTCTGCGTTAATTGCAGATCGGCAAGCGTTCCACCAAATATTTCGCGCGATTTCGCGTGAGCGAGCATCTCGTCCAAAGCACGGCGCGCAAACCCGGTTGCCGCCGCGGCAACGCTCGGGCGAAAGAGATCAAGGACAGCCATAGCGATGCGGAATCCATCACCCTCTTCTCCAATGATCGCATCCGACCCAACGCGAACGCCATCAAATCGCAATTTAGCCAGAGGATGCGGAGAACTCGTCACGATGCGCTCGACAACGCTCAGTCCCGGAGCGTCGCCCGGAACGATGAAGGCGCTCAATCCTTTGCCGCCAGTATCCGAGGTACGAGCGAAAACCGTATAAAATCCGGCGATACCGCCATTGCTAATCCACATTTTTTCGCCATTGATGATATATCCATCGCCATCTCGCGTCGCACGCGTGGCAATCGCAGCGACGTCGGATCCTGCAGCTTCTTCGGAAAGTGCGAATGCGGCCAGCGACTCTCCGTGAGTCACGCCGGGAAGCCATTGATCTTTCTGTCCGACGCTCGCAAAGAGCGTAATTGGAGCCGCTCCGAGACCCTGCATGGCGAAGGTAAAATCGGCGATTGGATGATGATAGGCCAAGCGTTCACGAATCAGACAGAGCGACCGAGCATCGAGACGATCCTTAGCGCCACCGAAAGGCGCAACCGTTACGTGACGCAAGAAACCCGTATTTGCGAGCGCACTGGCCCATGCCCGCGTTAGAGCTTCGACATCCGTATCGTCGTACGGGAGCGTCGTTCCAGAAAGCCAACCATCCACTTGGGCCGCCAATATGCGATGTTCCATTTCAAAGAACGGCCAAGCCAAATGTCCTCGATGCACAATTATTCCCCTGTGAAGATTGGTGTCTGTTTCCGAGAAAACGCCTCGTATGCAATGGAAAAATCTTTGCTCGTCATCAATTCTGCCTGCATTGTTGCTTCGAGATCGATCGCTGAATCAAAATCCATAGAGGCTTCCGCGTGTAGCGATTGTTTGGTCGCGGCATGCGCGCGCGTCGGTCCATCTGCAAGACGACGCGCGATGTTGCCAACATACCCGTGTAAAAGTTCGGGTTCGCAAACGGCATTTGCAAAGCCCCAGGCCAGGGCTCTCTGCGCATCCAGTGCGTCTCCCGTAAAAAGTAATTCAGACGCGCGACCAAGCCCAATGATTCTCGGAAGCATCGCGCAGGCGCCCATATCGCAACCGGCAAGCCCAACGCGTACGAAGAGAAACGCAACGCTCGCCCGCGTACTCAAATAGCGTAAATCAGAAGCCATAGCGAGAATTGCTCCCGCTCCAGCGCAGACACCATCGATGCTCGCAAGGACGGGTTGCGGGCACGCGCGCATCGCTTTGACCAGGTTGCCGGTAAGTTGCGTGAACGTGAGTTGCTCGCTGGGCGTTGCCTTCGTTAGCGGGCCAATGATCTCGCGGACATCTCCGCCAGAGCAGAAATTCTCACCGGCCCCGCGCAGGATGACGACGCGAGTTTCGTGGTCGTCACGCAGTTCCGAAAATAGTCGATGCAAATCTGCATAGAGTTCAAATGTGAGTGGGTTTTTCCGTTCCGGTCGATCCAACGTGAGTGTCATCACGCGATCCTGCCGTTCAATTCGCAGCGCGGTTGGCATGCTGATTCGCTTTGCGACCCCACTGCCTCACGCCTGCCCACACAGTGCGTCCCCAAAGCCTCATGCTTCGAGACGTTGTCACCCTCCAGGAGCGCACAACGTGCGCGTCTCGAAGGGCGAGACGCTAGCTGCGCTCGCTCCTCAGCATGACGGGGGTTTTGCATAGTCACCCGCCAGGCGCCCACGAAGTGCGCCTCTAGAAGGGCCGCGGGTTAGCACGCAGCGCAAGCGCC
>VFSW01006370.1_pt1 | contig 17366 bp, 14 predicted proteins | sample 5358111 | NCBI WGS metagenome assembly VFSW01 (sample SAMN11554181, study PRJNA540505) | mine drainage metagenome | isolation source: sediment from site ElyBrook_90M | place: USA: Ely Copper Mine, Vershire, VT | collected 2017
CAATGTAGTCATCAATCTCATTATAAGGTTTGGCCATGTCGCTCATGGATGCCGTTTCTCCCAATCTCTCTTGTAGATACGAGCGCGTTCCAGCTCTCTCGCATCAACTTTCTGCTTCTTCTTGACATATCCATTTGTTAAAATAATTTCCTGAGATCAGTACGTATGAGTTCTACAGGTTTGAAGTGGAACTGATTATTGGGAATGGTTCACATCTTCTGGCTCCTGACTCAGTTGCCACAATCGTTGTAACCAGTAATGGCATTCTCTCTGTAAACACAGTATACTGCATCTTAAGGACGGAAGAAATGAGGCCGTCTGTGTGAAGGTACGTGATGTTATCAAACGTAGAGAAGGAAACAGCTATGCTTCAGCCACACGTAGGAGATTCCCTGGATGTACTGGATACGCCAGCAATGCTTATTGACCTGACGTTGATGGAAGCCAATATCAGCAAGCTGATGGGGTGCTTTCGGGGAAGCACGGTACATGTCAGACCACATCTGAAAACGGTCAAAAGTGCTGCGTTGGCACGTCTGCTGCTGGCAGCGGGTGCGGTTGGGGGATGTGTGGCGAAGGTAAGCGAAGCGGAAGTCCTGGTTCAGGATGGGATAGACGATCTGTTGATTACGACAGAGATTGTGGGCAAACCCAAGTTGGAGCGGCTTGTGAGGCTGGTGCAGCAGTCTTCACATATCAAAGTGGTGGTGGATAGCGTGGCTGGCGCACAAGCCCTCAATCAGGCGATGCATGCAGCCCAGCAACATATTGATGTCCTGCTCGATCTCAATGTCGGACAGAACCGCTGCGGAGTCCTCCCAGGAGATGAGGCACTGCGTCTGGCGCACGCCCTACGTGATCTGCCTCATCTCCATCTCCGAGGTCTCCAAGGGTATGAAGGGCATTTGCAACATATCCATAACCCAGAGGAACGTGCGCAGCGTTGCCGCTCGGCCATGCATTTGCTGACAGAGACGGCGCGGCAATTGAAGGAAGCCGGTTTTGCGATAGAAATCGTTACGACAGGTGGCACAGGAACCGCTGAGATTTGCGCGAGTTGTGAGGGGATCACAGAAGTGCAGCCCGGTTCATTTGTCTTCATGGATGTGGATTATCGCAATGCCATCGGCCCAATCTATGCCAACGCTCTGACTATTCTCTCGACCGTGATCAGTCGGCCAACTCCCACCAGAGCAGTGGTTGATGCTGGCCTTAAGTCGTTATCCACCGATAGTGGCATGCCGGAGCCGAAAGGATTGCCCGGTGTCACCTATCAGCCAGGAGGAGATGAACATGGCATTCTGCGCTGGGACGCCCGTGCGGGATTGCTGAACATAGGAGATCGTCTCGAACTGATCCCAAGCCATATCGATACCACAATCAATTTGCACGATGTCTACTATGCCCACCGTGAGGGGAAATTGGAGGCGATCTGGCCCGTGAGCACCAGAGGCAAGGTCCAATAAAGAACAGAGTGGCGATGTCGAAACACGTATGAAAGATTTTCTGCAACCTGAATAGGACAGTTGACACTCTTTGTCCTCCAGTAATATACAAATCTACAAATATACAAATCCACCAAAGATGCACGCGCATGCGTTCAGACAAAGTAGGGCGTAGTTTTGACGCTACTTATTTGGCTGTGCAGGAGTAGAGTTTATATGGCGGTGCGTACTCGTATTCTTTATGCTGTTCTTATTGTGGCCTTGTGCTGCTGTCTCGCGTTGGGTATCCTTTTGCGGCTGCTGTTCTTCTCACCCACGCACGCGGCTCCCGCTGCCGGGCGCGTGGCCCTGGCTGATAGCGTCAATGCATTCACCGCGCATAGCACGTTGATCGCTCATGCTCCAGCTACGCAGGTTCTCTCGCTTGCCGTTGGCCTCAACCTGCGCAATCAGAGTGACCTGGCCGCCTATTTACAGCAGGTCACACTGCCTTCCTCGCCGCTCTATCGCCACTATCTCTCGCCCACAATCTTTAACGCCCTGTATGCCCCACTGCCCGCTAGCGAGACTGCTATTCAGACATTTCTGCAATCACAGGGCTTTACCATTACGGCGACCTATCCCGATCATCTGCTCATTGATGCCAGCGCGACAGTTGCCCAGGCGGAACTGGCCTTTCAGGTGCAGATCAACACGTATCAGAGCGCGAGTGGGAGTGTCTTCTATGCCAATGATCGCGCCCCCACGCTGCCCGCTCCTCTTAGCCCACTGGTCACAGCCATTACGGGTCTGGATAATGCCGTGCAATATGGGCGTTCGCCGCTGCTCCCTGGTATGGCTCATCCGCATATCGCGGCGGCGCAGACGATGACAGGCTCACAGGGCACGATCTATTGTCCGCAGCCCGGTTCGCCGACCGTGCCAACGGCCTATACGCCCAATCAGATCGCGACGGCCTATAATTTTACGTCGCTGTATAACGCGGGCAACCTGGGTGAAGGGCAAACGATTGGCCTGCTCGAACTGGATGGCTTCTCGCCCAACGATCTTGCTCTCTATGCCGCGTGCTTTGGCGGCAACACGACTGTGATCAAAACCATCCCTATCGATGGCTACAACGGCGCGGCAGGGGCGAACGCGGCTGAGGTCGAGCTGGACATGGAGATGATCCTGGGGCTGGCCCCTCGCCTCGCCTCGCTGCGTGTCTACGAGGCATCCAGCTTCTCGCTCAGGGCCTATAATGATGCCTGGGCCAGCATCGTCAACGATCACGTGCCGATAGTCAGCACAAGCTGGGTCTTCTGTGAGCAGGCGGGCCTGAGCAGCGAGATACGGCAAGAAAATATCTTCTTTCAGGCTGCTGCTGCCCAGGGCCAGACCATCCTGGCTGCTAGCGGCGATCTGGGAGCGCAGGGCTGCTATGACCCGCAGACGGGCACGAATACCGCTCCGGCGACCGATGATCCCGCCTCGCAGCCCTTTGTCACGGGCGTGGGCGGCACGAGCCTGCGCATCAATTTCGACAACACCTATGCTTCAGAGCAGGTCTGGAATGAGCGCGCGCTCAAGAATGGAGCCAGCGGCGGTGGTGTGAGCCAGCTTTGGATGCAACCAGCGTGGCAACAGGGGCCGGGCGTTGCTAATGCCTACTCGACGGGCTATCGCGAGGTTCCCGATGTCGCCCTCAATGCTGACCCGCAGACTGGTTATGATGTCTATTGCAGCGTGGGCGGCTGTGCAGGCGGTTGGCGCGTGATGGGTGGCACATCGGCGGCGGCTCCCATCTGGGCGGCCTGGGTTGCGCTGGCGGACGAAATGACGGTCAAGGCCAATGGTTTTGTGCTGGGCTTTCTCAATTCAAGCCTGTACGCCATCAATCACGGTGCGGCTGGCACATCCTATGCTACCGCCTTTCATGATATCGTGCCTGTTTCTGGCGGCGTGAACAATAACGACTACGTGGGCACGAGTGGGACCTATCCAGACGCGGCAATGTATGACATGGCGACGGGCCTCGGCTCGTTCGATGCCTTTAATCTGGCGCAAAACATGCTAGCTCTCGGTCAGGGCATGCAGACGCGCACGAATGCGACCAGCACGACGTGGTATTTTGCCGAGGGGCGCGTGGGCGGCGATTTTCAGGAGTTTCTGACGCTGGAAAATCCCGACCCGGCGCAGAGCGCGCAGGTGCAGGTGCGTTATCTGTTAGAAGGCAGCACGGGTCCGAGCGTGCTACATGTTGTGCCGCCCCAGAGTCGCGTGACGGTGAACGTCAATAATGATCTCAACGCTCCTTATGCTGGTGTGGGCCATTCGCTCTCGATGATCGTCACCTCGCTCAATGGCGTGGGCATTGTTGCCGAGCGGCCCATGTATTTCTCCTGGCACGGCATCAATAGTGGCACAGACGCGCTGGGGGCGACGCAACTGGGGCAGGATTTCTACTTTGCCGACGTAGAGGCGCAGCGTAACTATACCAGCTTCCTGACGATCCTCAATCCCCCCGGCAACCAGAGCGCGCATGTTAGCGTGAGCTACAACGCGGGCGGCAGTGTGATTGGCTCAACGACACTGCTTGTGCCGCCTGGGCAGCGGGGCACGACAACGCCGATGTCTATCGGTATCTACCGCACAAGCGCGGTGCATGTCCACTCCGACCAGCCGATTATGGTCGAACGTCCCACCTATTTCAGCACGGCGCGTGCCAATATCAGCGGACCCGTGACGGGGGCGATGACGGTTGTGGGCACGCAATCCCCCGGCACAGACTGGCTGTTTGCCGAGGGTTACACGGGTTCCAATTTCCATGAATACATTGTGCTGGCAAACTTTGACAGGAGTTTGAGCGCGACGGCAACCGTGAAACTGGAATATAGCAACGGAGCAGTCAATCCCGTGACCGTGATCGTTCCACCGCAGTCGCAATACTTTTTTGATGTCAATGCCGCCTCGCAAGCCTTTGCCCAGAGTACGGCGGAACTCTCTGCCGAGGTGATTGCTGACAACCCACTTGTCGCGCAACGCATCGAATATTTCCGTTTTGGTGGCTCCGTGCCTGGGGGAACAGATGTGATTGGCGCGCCAGGACCCGCCAAAGCCAGCTACAGCTTCGCGGAAGGCTATACCGCTCCTGGTTTCTCAGAATTTCTGACGCTGCAAAACCCGAATATGGTGGCTGAGGATGTTGCCGTCACGCTCTACATGGCGCACGGCGTGACGGCCCAACAGATTGTCTCGGTTGGGCCGCAGACGCGCGTGACACTGAGCATCAATAATCTCGCTATCCCTATCGCCCAGGCAGACCCTAATGCTGGTTACGCGGTCTCGCTCTCCGTGCAGGCGATAGCGGGAACCATCGTCGCCGAACGCCCAATGTACTTCACATGGCATACCACCGATATGGGCGGTAGCGACGTGGTGGGCTACACGGGCTAACTCCAGCCGACCGCGTCGAGATAGACATTGCTGCTGATGTTGCCCCCTGTTGGGCTATTGAACTGGATGCCGAGCTGGCGCGGGTTTCCGCTCAGTGTTGTGGGTAACGTATAGGTCAGGTGCGTCCAGGAGCCAGGCACAAGCGTCACGTTATCGTGTAAGAGCCACTGGTAGGCATTATTGACAACAAAGAGCCGCGCATTGATGCTGACCGAATTGCTGGCCAGATAGAGGTACGCGCTGACTGTCTGGCCCGCCTGTGGAGCGTTGGGCAGGCTGGACGTATCCACTGTCACGTACGGAAAATCGCCGCTACTGCTATTGCTGAGTGTGATTTGTAGGGAATGTTGTCCATCGAGGGCGACGCTCGTGGTATTTTGCAGATTGGTGATGCCCTGCCCATTCGCGCCCCAGCCGTCGTTTGTGCCATCCTCGAAGGAGAAGGCGATTGGCCCCTGTGCGCTATTGCCCTTGCCGGGGAGAGGCGTCGCCTGTGTGGTTTGTGTGGCCGTGATGGTAACGGGGGAGGGTTGTTGCCCGTTGACAATCATTTGCTGATACTGGGCTGCCAGTGCGCTGCCCTGGGCCGTCACCTGATTGCCAGAATTGATCAGTGGAATAGCGGTATTGGTGCAAGAGTATTGCATCGAGGCAAAGATGCGGTTGGCCGCTAATGTTTGTAACGCGGTTGTGGTCCAGCTTGTCATAAACGCGCTATCGTTGTTCTTGCCATCGTTGGGGACGGCATTGGGTGCGTAATTCCACTCGGTAATCATGATGGGCAGCGTTGTACCGAGGAGTTGTTGCATGCTGATACGCGCATCCGTGATATGGTTGGTCCAGTTGGCAATGTGCGTGAGACACGTTGTATTGGCGGCAGCGTCATCACAGGTGTATTCGTGCCAGCTAATCGCATCGGGACGTGGGTTGGCGGTGCGCAGAAACGTGGTCAGATAATTATGGTCATATTGATAATTGACGGGGCCAATAAAGCGGCCATTGAGGGCAACTTTCGCTAGTTGGGGAATGACGGTATTCCAGGATGCGGTATAGCTCTCGACGGATACGCCGTGTAGGTCTTCCTCGTTGCCATATTCGTAGTAGACGGTACTCTTGCCAAAGACCTGATTCATGGCCTGGATCAGCGCGAGGTCGAGTGGAAGTTGGTTGGGATCGTTCGAGCCATGCAGCACGAGTAAGGGAAGCGCACCCAAATTTTTGATGGTTTGGGCAGCCTGCATCTCGGTTGCAATGTTGAGGCCATCACGGGCCGGCATACGGATCATCGTGGTATGGATGCTCTGCATCATCTGGCGTGTGGTGAGTGAAGTGAGTAACTGGTCATTAGCGTCGAAAAGGCCCATGTTTGTGCCAAAGATATAGGAAGAGACGGGCTGGTTCACCTGAATCTGGATTGCTTTGAGCGTCGTTTGCGAAGGTTGTGGTGAGACATTGACCGTGACCCCATGCGTGGTGTTGCTGAGAGGGGGCGATAATGTCAAATGACGTAATGCGGTAACACCCCAGATACTCAATCCAATGACCAGGACAAGCAGGACGAGGCTGAGCAAACGGACGGCGGCAGGTAACTGCTTGACGCGGTCAACCAGTGATGATTTTTGGTGCATACGTTCCCATATTCTTCATAAACGCGGTGTGAGTGCGCGTATCTCTTCGTTTCTATGTAGCAATCGCAATATAACACCCTTCAGGCAGCTTGGCATAGGGAGAAGTGTGCGGCTGGGACCTTTAACCTATAGGCTGTTTATTCTTGTCCAAATCTGTAGGGCATCTTGAATATTTCTTGAGATTTCTCTGTTAGACTAAAAGCAAGACAGAGATGTGAGGCAGGATGAGACAGAAAAGAGAGATCAATCTTTGCAGGAGAATACGGTATGGACTCGGTAGATACAAACAATTATGATGAGCCAACGCTGCCCTGGCAGGCGCGCCAAGCGGCCACGGAAGCGCAAGCAGTGGGGCAAGATATCACACAAGCGTTACCTGTTGCGTCCCCGCCGGGCGTGACAACACCGCCCGTTGCCCAGCGGCGTAAGTGGTCGCGTCGCAAACTGATTGGCGTGGCAGCAGCGGGTGTGGGGGCTGCTACCATTGGCGGCGTGGCACTGGCAGAGGTCTTGCAGCATGGTGGCCTAAATTTTGCTGCGCATGGGCCGATAGCTAGTAATATGCAGATAGGACACCTTTTGCGCAAAGCAGGTTTTGGGGCAAGCCCGCAAGACCTAGCAATCTATCAGAAACTCAGTTTTCAGGACGCGGTAGACCGTTTGCTGAATTATCAGCAGGTGTCGGAGAGCGAGACGGAGAACCGTCTCAATGCTCTCGGCCTGCAATTGGATGGGCGCACCGCGATTGCCGATCAGCAACGCTGGTGGCTCTTGCGCATGGCCTGGACGCAGCGGCCTTTGCTAGAGAAAATGACGCTCTTCTGGCATGGCGTGTTGACAAGTAGCTGGCGCAAGGCGGGCGGGCCAAATAACTATGGGCGCATGATCTTGCAAAATCAGTTCTTACGTACTCATGCTTTTGATACCTTTGATAATCTTTTGTTGGGCATCACCGCTGACCCCGCCATGCTCTTTTACCTCGATCTCACCAAGAGCCGTAAAAACGCGCCCAACGAGAACTACGCGCGCGAGCTGATGGAACTATTCACCATTGGTCTGAGCAGCTACACGCAGCAAGATGTCTTTGGCGGTGCGGCTGCCCTGACTGGCTGGCATGTCGTAGGGCAGGGCATGCAAAGCGTGGGCAAGTACTTTCCGGGCGACCATAATGCGCTTGTGAAGAATTTCTTGGGCCAGCGTGGCAATTTCGATTATAAAGATATTATTCATCTGCTAACAAATCACCCGGCCGCTCCCTGGTTTATTGCGCGTAAATTGTTTACCTTTTTTGTCTATGAAAACCCGACCAATGCTGATCTCAGTCCGCTTGTCGATACCTATGTCAAAAGTGGACATAACATAGGGGCCGTTATGCGAACTCTCCTGCTGTCACCCCAGTTTGCCTCACAGCAAGCCTACCGCAGTCGTGTCAAATCGCCCGTGGAGTTTGTCGTTGGGGCCTATCGCGGACTTGGCGTGCAGGGCAATGGCAAGAACCTGGGCCTGATGACAACACTGATGGGCCAAACCTTGTTCGACCCACCCAATGTAGCGGGGTGGCCCGGCGACAAAGTGAGTGCGCTCTGGCTCAATAGCGGAACTTGGATGACTCGCCTGAATTATGTTGATTTGCTGCTCGTCAATCGCAATCCTGCTAGTGGCTATCAACCCATTGATCTGCAAGCCGTCGTTGATGCCAATAAAATCGACACGCCGCAGCATTTTATCGATTACCATGCCACTTTCTTACTGGATGGCAACCTGTCTTCAGATCGCCAGAACTTGCTGCTGAGCTACTTTAGCGCGAATGCCAGCAGTCGTGGCAACGCAAAGATCACCCTGGGCAATGGGAAAAGCTATCCGCTGGGCAATGTTCGTGGAGCTTTGTACCTGATGTTGTCCTCACCTGAGTATCAACTGAACTAGCATCATACATACTGGAGAATGAGCATGAAACTCTCACGCAGAGCAATGATAAAAGATGGGTTACTGGTCGTTTCGGCTGGTATGGTGATGCCGGCCATTTTCAGTCGCGGCATTGCCTCGGCTCACGCGCAAGCCATCGAGGGGTCGCATCTGGCGCAGGTGTCAAGCGACCGCACGCTGATCGTTGTGCAGATGGCGGGCGGCAACGATGGTCTGAATACCGTTATTCCCTATACGGACTCGACCTATTACAAATTGCGTCCTACGTTGGCAATTCCGCAGACAAAGGTCTTGTCGCTTGATGGGCGACTCGGTCTGCATCCCAGTCTGGCTCCGCTCAAGCAGCTCTGGGACCAGGGCCATATGGCAATCGTCGAGGGTGCTGGTTATCCCAATCCCAGCCTCTCGCACTTTCAAGCGATGGACATCTGGCAGACGCTCGATTTGACGGGCAATGGTTCCGAAGGTTGGCTAGGCAAGCTGGTTGCGGGCTGGGTAGATCAGCAGGGCCATCCCTTTCAAGCGATGGACATTGGCACGCAGACCGCGCAGGCTCTCTCCTCAATTAGCAAGCCCGTGCCGACTCTCTCTAATGTGCAAAGCTATCGCATTGCTCCCGACCCTGTCGAGACCGATGGTGGCAATGCCCGTCTCGCTGCCCTGATGAAGCTCTATAACTCGTATCCGCAGGCATCACCCTATGCGGCCTTGCTGGAAACAACGGCCCTCAGTGCGCAGGATGGTTCACGCCGTTTGCACGAGGCGACATCGCAGTACAAGTCAGCGGTTAAGTATCCGACAGGCCCATTCGCGGCTGGTCTGCAAATCCTGGCGGAAGCGATTGTGCAGGGGCTTGGCTTGCGCGTTGGCTACGTGACGCTAGGTGGCTTTGATACGCATGCGAACGAATTAGCCACGCACGATGGTCTGATGAAAATGCTGGCGGATGGTCTTGCGGCCTTCTATACCGACCTCTCACAGCACGGCAAAGCGGATAACGTGGTTATCATGACATGGTCGGAATTCGGGCGGCGCGTGGAAGAGAATGGCAGTCTGGGAACCGATCACGGCACGGCTGCCCCCATGTTTGTTTTGGGCAATCCGATCAGCAAGGGCATCTATGGCGAACCACCTAGCCTGACCAGTCTGGATACCTACGGCAACCTCAAATACACCACCGATTTCCGCTCGGTCTACGCAACCGTACTGGACCGCTGGCTGGGTGCATCCTCGACGGATGTGTTGGGTGGCTCCTTCGGGGCGCAGAATTTCCTGCCCAAGCCGTAATGTCAGAAGGATCAAATGACCCACAGGGCAATTGCACGGTTGCACTGTGGGTCATTTGATCCCCTTTGTCCTGTTAGCGTGTCTACTCTGGTTTGCTTTGCTATAATATGTTGTGGTCATATTCCTATGTATCCATAATAGAAACAGAGAGCAAAAAATGGTAGAAACACCTGTCACACCCATACCGAAAAAGCGACCGCGTCTCTCGGGACGGGCAAAAACAATAATTGCTGTAGTTATTATCGCTATTGCTGTTGTCCTGGCCTTTTTTGCCCCACCGGAAGGCGACTCAACTAATACAACTGGCGACCTACCCAGCACGCCAACCGTCGTGGTGACTAATCAACTCAGCGCGCTACCGCTCAATCGTCAGACGGTAGTGGGGGCCATCCAGTTGACGCTGACGCAAGCGGTCCTCGCCACAAAATTTTCCGATGACCGACGACCTGGCGGCGTCTATGTAGTGCGTGTGCAGGCTTTGGCGCATAACCCGCAAAACACGGTTGTTGGCGTTAATTATGTCGATCTCGTGCGTTTACAGTTGCCGGATGGCACACTGGTTGCTCCCAAGTTTCTCTCTGTGAAACCCGCTTCGTTGCCCAAAAGCACGCAAAGCGGCTTCTTCGATTTTCCGGTTTCCACGCCCGTCAATTTGGCGCAACTGACGCTCCATGTGGGTAATACGAGCATTCCTTTTAGTAGCTAGTTAGTAGCTAGTTTACGCCTCTTCGCCAGGCATGCCGAGATGTTCAACGCGGTGGAGTACCTCTTGCAAGGCGTGTAGACGAGCGTTGTCGGGATGCGCTACAGGGGTCTCTTCGTTTTGGATGAGTTCGTCGAGCATGAGATAATATTCAACCAGGGTGCGCTGCCCAGGTGTGGTGTGGTCGATACATTCCGTGAGCAGTGTCTGTGCATCCTCATAGGCTGCAAATTGCTGCTGTGCGATGTCGAGTGCGTCTTGTGCCTGTAGTAGCACCTTAGTGTCAGGGTTGCTCTGGCGCTCACGCCGTCGTGGGCGCGCTGTCGGCTCTTGCTGCATAGTCTGCTGAAGCGTCAGTGCGGCCTCACCCAGTGTCATGTAGGCCTCGCGTGTGCGGCGTTTTAACCACGCCCGTAGCGCGTGCAGGCGTACCAGGATGCTTGCGCTATCTGGCAAACGCAAGTCATCGGCGGCGAGCAGTTCATCGCTGCCGCTTTCTGATTCAGCGTTCTCCTGGCTGTAGAGTTCATCATCATCAAAGTGCATAGCAGTTCTCCCTTGTGTTTTGTCCCTCATCTCTCCTGGTGATAGTATAAACGCATTTTGATGTGTTGACCAATGTGGTGGGGTGGGCACGACGGGCGATCGTGAAGGCGGACACAAAAATGGTGCGGGAACGGCAACCGTTCTCGCACCACTGTGTTGATTAGCCGAGAGCTTCGCGGCCAACTTCTTTTGGCTCAACGATAGCGGATTCGTAATCGGTAGGTGATGTTTTGTCTTCACCACGCCGCGCACCGAAGGCCTCGAAGATAGGGGTGAGAATAATCGCCAGCACGACGTTGAGAACGACCGAGGTGACGGCGATGTAGGCGGTCAAATGCAGGCTACCGAGCGAGATTGTATAGGTTGAGACGACAACCTTTGAGGTGCCCGCGAAGACACCTGCGAAGGCCATATAGGTTCCTGCGATCATCCCGGCAGCCCAACTGATGAGCAAGGCCCAACGATTGAACCAGTGGGTATAGAGACCGACGAAGACGGGCGGCAATGTCTGGATAATCCAGATACCGCCGAGCAGTTGGAGCTGAATGATCTGTGGCGTCAGGTTGGTAATGATAAAGAGCAACGCGCCCAGTTTGACGACGAGCGAGGTGATCTTGGCGACGTTCGCCTCTTCACGCGTATCACAGTTGGGGCGGAAGTACTCTTTATAGATGTTGCGTGTGAAGAGGTTTGCGGCCGCAATCGACATGACGGCGGCAGGCACGAGCGCGCCAATCGAGATGGCAGCAAAGGCGAAACCGACGAACCAGGGGGCGAACTCTGTGGCGATGAGTGTCGGAACGGCGAGGTTGCCAACGGCGGGCGGTTTGGGCAAAGCCAGGGCCATGTAGCCGAGCAGGGCCAGCAGGCCGAGCATCAGCGAATAGATCGGCAACAGTGCCGTATTGCGTTTGACGACCTCGCGGCTATTGCTGCTGAGCGTGCCGGTCAGCGAGTGTGGGTAGAGGAAGAGAGCTAGTGCCGAGCCAATAGCCAGCGTCGAGAAGGCCAGATATTGCGCGGGCTTGAGCGTGAGACCGCCAAAAGTTGGGAACGCTTTAGGATGAGCTTTCGTGTAGGAAGCCGCAGTGGCAAAGATGTGGGCGAACCCCCCCATCTTAATAGGAATATAGATGATTGCGACTAGCACCACGATGAGGACCATGATGTCTTTGACGACGGCGATCATCGCGGGGGCGCGTAAGCCACTGGTGTAGGTATAGGCGGCGAGAATGATGAAGGCAATAATAAGAGGGATATCACCACTAAAGCCAAGCTGGGCAATCGAGACCTGAATGCCGTAGAGCTGAAGGGCGATGTAGGGCATGGTGGCGAGAATGCCGGTGAAGGCAACAGCTAGAGCCAACGATTTGCTGCCGAAGCGTCCGTGTACGAAATCAGCAGCGGTCACGTAACCGTGCTGCTTGCAGACAGACCAGAACTTGGGCATCAAGATAAAAATGATCGGATAGACCAGGATCGTGTATGGCACGGCGTAGAAGCCTAACGCGCCTGTGGCAAAGACTAGGCCAGGGACGGCAATAAAGGTATAGGCGGTGTAGAGATCACCACCGAGCAGGAACCAGGTCACGAACGTTCCGAAGCGGCGGCCTGCTAGGCCCCACTCATCGAGTTGGTTGAGATCGCCGCGTCGCCAACGTGCTGCGACAAAGCCAAGCACTGTGATGAGAACGAAGAAAAAGATAAAGACGCTTAAGGCAACTGGGTCAATGTGTGTCATCGCTGACTTCTTCCTTTCCAAGTGATGCCATCGTGGAAAATAGGCATCGCGCTGTGCTGCTATGCACCTGCCAGATAAAGGACTGCTGTAATAATAGCGGTGATAACGATCCAGAGCAGTTGGTACCAGTAAAAGAAGGGAACACCAATCAGGTCCGGTTGGCTGAAGTTATAGAACTGCGGGAAGAGTAACGCAATAAAGGGGATGACGAGGAACCATAGGAGCCAGGAACGCCCTTTGCTCCCAGAACGACTAGCCATAGTGTGTCTCCTTTTGTAGTGCTAGAAGAACGACGGACAGTGTCGTAAGCAAAAGGACAGACGCTTGCTACTGCAATCGAATGCGCCCGCGAGCTGCGCCTTCTTTTGCCTAATCTGCGACAGTGTTGGTGCATGACTGTATGACAATCCTACGTCATTTTAGGTTAAATGTCAACTGATGACTGTTAACCTATACTAAAAAGTGAAAAAGTGAAATACACTCTTTACCTCTTGCTTTCATCAGCCTTTGCGGCTATATTTGAAGAGCATGTCAAGAAACATGTTGAAACAAGATGAAGTGTCTTTTCTGAATCCTCTTTGTTACACAAATAACTGAGTGGTCAAGGTTTGAAAGTGTGGTGGAAGATGAGTAATGAACGTGCCTGGGAACAGCGGCATACGCTAAATAATGTGGTGAGAAAGGCTCCCACTGCAATGCGTGAACGTGTGGTGGAAGATGAGGAGCAGGGATATAAAGGTAAGTATATCTTGAGCGGGCATTATCGCATTACGCGGCTCCTCTATCAACGCCCGCGCTTGAAGCTCTATCTAGGCCAAAGCGTTGCGGATGCGGAGTCGCAGGTTGCGTTGCGTGAGCTAGATAGCTCTGGACTGGCGCCACGTGTGCGTGCACAACTGGAGGTGGCAGTGCGTGAAGAGTTTCTTACGCCTATCGCTCTGGGGTCGCCGCATTTAACGGAGGGTAAGAACCGCATTGTCGTTGAGGGCGAGCGATATTACCTGGTGATACATCTGCATACGCCCGGCAATGCGCTTGCGCAAAGAGGCCAGTTGCTGGAGAGTGTCTTGCTCCATCAGCGCAGCTGGCCGGACTGGTTGAATGACGAGGTTGCACTGCGTTGGGGAACACAGCTTTGCCGCATCGTGGCGCGTCTGCATCGCTTGGGTGTGGTTCTGGGCGATCTCAGTCCCGCCACAGTCCTGGTCGATCAGGGCGGCGATTCGCTCTGGTTGCCCGTTTTGCTGCCAACATGGCCGCCAGCACCACACTTCTGGCATCTATCTGAGACGACGGTGGCTCCGCAGCACTTCTATCAGAAGCTATTTCCTGTAGCCAAAAAGGAACCGATTACACCCTTTGTCGCGCCTGAAGTTTTACACGGCGTGTGTGACTGGCGATCTGATATCTATTCACTTGGTGCGCTGCTCTACCTGCTCTTGACGCATTATGCACCAGTTACTGCGCAACGCCGTTTGCTGGCGGTAAGTTATCAGGAACTTGAACGCGATGCGCAACAGAGCCGCATGGGCATCCGTACCACGCAGGCCATGCAGAGTGTCTTAGATCAGCGGGGCATGGCGGTTGCGGAGCTGGATGGCCTGGAATTGGTCGCGCCGCGTCTGCTCAATCCCTCCCTCTCGCAGGCCTTAGAGCAGGTTGTGTTGCGCGCTCTGGCCTTAAATCCTGCCCGCCGTTATCCCTCGCTGTTCGCCCTCGTCGAAGCCCTGGAGAGCGTGTGAGGGGAATGCAATGCATCTATCTATTGTGTTCTCTTTCCTGAACTGCTATACTTTCCAGCAAGAGAGCATCTCAAAACTTGCTTTTCCCCCTTGACACTTCGCTTGCTCGCTTGTATACTAGAGGATGTAGAGTCTTTTACATCCTCTAGTATCCTCAGTGTTCTCACTATCCTCACACTGGAGCATCTCCGCTATGCCATTGCCCACTTTTCTACGCCATCTGCTCTCCACACCAAGTCGCGTGCAAGAACAGGTCAATCCAACCACCATGTCTTCCACTCCCACCGAGGAGGACTGGTATTGGGGCCGACCTGTCTCTGGCACGGAAGAAGACTACTTCTGGCGTCGTTTATCCGACAATTGGTTTCAAAAAGACGTTATACCGTCAACGTATCTAGAAATACATAATGCATGTTATGAAGCATATAACGCGAATCCTCTGGCTTTTGCGATTATCGAGACGACAACCAGTTTTGTGCTGGGCAAGGGCGTCACGGTTGCGGCCAGCGATCCCGTTGTGCAGCAGGTCTTGCAGGATTTCTGGCATGACCCCGATAATCATATGGAGACGCGCGTCTATGCCCTCTGTACCGAACTGGCCCTTTATGGCGAGCAGTTTATCCGCTTTTATGTCAATAAGCTCAATGGGCGCATCAAAATTCGTCAGGTTGACCCATCGATTATTGACCAAATCGAGACCGAACCTGAAGATATTGAAACCCCTCTGCGCTTTCATCGCCGCCCTATCGGTCCCAGTGTCACACTGCCAGGAGATCTGGCGGTCATCAATGCGCCACAGGGTCAGGATACCGAGGGCGAATGGTTTAAGGCGGGCACGGAGATGGTGCAGTTTTGCATCAATAAGGTCTCGAACGCTAAACGTGGCAAAAGTGATCTGGCGACGCTGTTGCCCTGGCTGCGCCGCTATAAGGATTGGCTGACAGACCGTGTGCGCATCAACAAGTATAAAGGAGCATTTTTGTGGGATGTCAGGCTGCAAGGTGCGGACAGGAAGGCGATTGAGCGCAAGAAGATGGAGTATGCCTATCCGCCCGAACCCGGCAGCGTCATCATTCACAACGAGGCCGAAACATGGTCAGCGGTCAAGCCGGAGATCAATGCGAACGCGGCGGCGGAGGATGGACGTGCCATTAAGCTAATGATCGCGGTGGGAGCGCAGTTGCCGGAGCATTACCTCTCGGACGGTAGCAACGGCAATCGGGCAACGGCAGCGGAAATGGGCTTGCCAACCATCCTCAAATTTCAGCGGCGGCAGCTTATCATGCGTGCGATGCTGCGCGTCATTTTAGACCGCGTCTTGTTAGAGGCACAGCGAGCGCGTCGTCTGCTGCCCCAATGTGATCTGCACTATGACATCCTCTTCCCTGAAATCGACATGTCTGATCGTCAGATGATTGCCAGTGCCACGCAACTGCTTGTCTCGGCCCTTGGAGTGGCCTGTCAGCAGGGCTGGGTCAGCGATGAGACGGCGATGCGTCTGTTCTTCCAGTTCGCGGACGAGGAGATCGATATTCACGAGGAACAGCAGCGCGTGCAGGCACAACAGCAGCAGAAAGGCAAGAGGTGAGCGTATGCCACTGGATGCGCGCAAAACGCAACACATCTTGCAGAGTATCGCGCAAAGTTTCGCGGGCCGTCAAAGCACCATTGTGTTGGTTGCGCTGGTGAGTGGCAGCTATACCTACACGGCGATTCAGGCCATCATGCGTCCGCTCCAGGTTCCAGACCCCCAACTCTACGATACGAGTAGTCTCTCCACGCCTCGCAGTGTCGATACGCTGCTGATCGCCCCCATAGGCACGAACTTCACGGGCGTGGTCTATGTTGCCAATACTGCGAGCGCGACTGCCGTCGCTGTTGCTGCTGCCGCCAAGTATGAGGTCGTTGAGGTTGTGCCAGTGGGCATGCTTCCGGGTGGAAGTCATCTGCGCGTGCAGTTGCGCCGCCTGCGTTAGTCATACTGAAGTTGTTTGTTTGCGTTGAAAGGAGCAATATGATGTCAGAGATTTCGATGAATGAGCAGGAATGTCAGCGGGATATGCTGTGCCGTATACATAAATGGCTTGACATGCTAGAGGAGCGTATCGTGCTGCTATTGCACGCGCATGAGCCGCAAGAACTCAAGGCTAGTGAGTGTGAGCAGGCGATCACGCGTCATTTAGTGTTGTTATTGCGCCTGATGCACCTGCGTCAGCAACATGCCGCGAGCATTCCGACGCCAGGTGAGCAGGCGTTGCTGGATGCTCTTCTGCGTGGCATCGACGAAGACGAGCGTGTTTGACATGCGGTAGCCATCGCAGTCCCAAGTGCAGATACGCCAGAAAGCCCTGGTCAGGGTTTGCGAGGCACGGAGTGAACATAGTGCCACGCTCGCTGCCTCGCAAAAAAAGAGGAATGTCTCGCATGGCTTCGCAGGCTCTTGCAAACGCCGCGTTTTTATGCTATAGTGTGAAAGCGAGCAGTCAGAAGGGCAAAAGTGAGGCCAAAAAAACGAGTGCCTCGCAAAACGTGTTTTGGGGCCGCCTGTAGAGCGGCGCGAGGCACAGCCTGTGTGAAGGAAGCAAGCATCTCGTGTGAGATTGAAACGAGAAGTGGGAACCGGCATCAGGCTCGGCAGATTTGTGTGAAGGAAGCAAGCATCTCGTGTGAGATTGAAACAATTGCAAAGACTGGTAATAGTTGGTCGACAGGTGGGTGTGAAGGAAGCAAGCATCTCGTGTGAGATTGAAACGAAGACACGATATCATATACGCTTGCATCCAGCGCGGTGTGAAGGAAGCAAGCATCTCGTGTGAGATTGAAACAAAGTGACACGTATCGTATAAAAATACACTTTGACAAGTGTGAAGGAAGCAAGAATCTCGGGTGAGATTGAAACAAAGAGCAAAAGGA
>VFSW01006371.1_pt1 | contig 17365 bp, 29 predicted proteins | sample 5358111 | NCBI WGS metagenome assembly VFSW01 (sample SAMN11554181, study PRJNA540505) | mine drainage metagenome | isolation source: sediment from site ElyBrook_90M | place: USA: Ely Copper Mine, Vershire, VT | collected 2017
CCCCCAATAGTGGTGCCGCCACCACCACCGATAGCCGATTGCACGTACACGGTGCAGCAAGGTGACTCGTTAAGCAGGATAGGGGCATTACATGGCGCTGACTGGCATTCGATCGCGCAATGGTCACACCTGAAGAATCCCGACTTGATCTTCCCCGGTGAGCATTTGGTTATTTGCACAACGGGAAATCCGCCCCCTCCGCCGCAGCCGGTTTGTACCTACACCATTCAATCGGGTGATTGGTTAAGTAAGATCGCTGCCACGTTGGGGATAACGTGGCAAAGTCTCGCTGCCTGGTCCGCAATTGAGAACCCTAACCTGATTTATCCTGGTCAGGTCATCAAGATTTGCGCCCCATCACATGGAGGGTATCGGTCGATACAATCCATCACGATGCCACAATCCCCCAATGATAGTGACCCTTACACGGTTCAGCCGGGGGATACGCTCAGCAAGATTGGCAATCGGAATGGAATTGCCTGGCATGACCTTGCCAGCTGGAACAATATCCGCAACCCCAATCTGATCTTTATCGGTCAGAAGGTGGTCCTGCATTCCGGTGTGCCATTTCACACCGGAGACATTCCCTATGTTCCCCTGGCGGTTGTCAACAATCCTTTCCCATGGGGACAATGTACGTGGTATGCCCAATCGCAATTCGACAAGCCCATGTGGGGTAATGCCGGGGATTGGATCAACTATGCCTGGTCACATGGGTATGCGACTGGCAGAACGCCACAAGTCGGTGCCGTGGTGGTATACGGTTCTGGCGTGCAGGGTGCAAGCTGGTTGGGTCATGTGGCCATAGTTGATGCAATCTATGGCAATGGGTCATTTCGGGTTCGTGAGCAGAACTATTACGGTTATGGTGGTGGCTTCGGCATCACCAGTTACCGGACCTCATGGACGGGATCGGGGGTGTGGTTTGTCTACCCCTAACCCCTTCTATCGCTCGGCCCTGATCGTCACGTTCGGTGCCTTCATCGTTTGGCTCGTCTTTGCCATTGGTCGCCCCGATGTCTGGCTTCTCTTGCTCAGCATTGTGCTGATCACCACGATCATCGAGGTGGCATTTCTGCTCGTCCTATCGGCCATCGTGACCCGAAGACGAAGATTGCGAGCCGCCCGGTGATTTTAAGCACGGACATCATGGCCTTCTTTCTGCTCCCAACTTTGGTGATGGGGTGGCTCGCGATGCGGTCTGATGGCCACGAGCAAGTCAATCTCTCCCGTACTACGGCCCATCACCGGAAGCATCGTTAACAGAGAAGGGGGCAAGGGGAATTTCCCCTTGCCCCCTTGCCCCCTTGCCCCTATGAATCCCTGTTGCCAGGCACTTTCAACCTTTTTGCACGCTGGCGATGCCATGTCCTATGCTCACTCAAGAGCCGATCAACAAGAGCAGGAATCTCGCTCCACGATTCGGCCAACAACATATTGCTATAGGTGCTGACCAAATCGTGCCAAGTCAGATGTAATACAAGGTTGCCATACTCAGAAAATTCGAGCCAAATACGCGGTTTAACGGCATTACTCACCTGTGCCATACCCACGCGTAAGCGGTGTAACGCCTCAACGATCTGTTCGCTACTAGCAGTAATTTCTTGCATGCTTTCCCCTCTTCTTATTTGCCGACCATATCACCCATGCCGGGGATATGGTCGATTTGTTGCATTGCCGAAAACATCTGGCGGCCTAGATAGCGAGTGTAAATCGGTGGGATGGATTCGGACATCTCCTCAAGAGTCATCCAGTTAATGCCCATCGCGTGCATGCCCACGATCTTTTTATGGGCACTTTCTCGCTTTCGCATTGATCCATCGTGACATCGGTACATTGTTTCTGAGAGGAGTGCACCATAGCCCCGAACCTTGCCACCGATAATATCCAGATTTGGTTCATTGCGCTTGTGATGGCACTTGTAGGGGGCAAAGAGCAACAACGATGCGGCAAATAATCGGTGCCGTTTGATCGGCAAGCCAAACATCTTGCCACACAGGACCGTACTATCTGGCATTGGGGCATTGGCGACATTCTCGATAATCCAATGTGCACCACTTGCCCGCAAGATGCGGTACATATCCCCGATGAGCATAGGGCGGTCGGGAATATGGGGATGCAATGCCTTGCGTAGATGGCGCGTGGTGCTATATTCCTGGCATGGCGGGCTGGCGTGAATAAAATCGTAGCCAGCCAGGGGGAATGTCATCGCATCAGCCCGAATGAACTTGAACGGGTAGTGTTTCTGTTGGGCAATGTCTACGCCAACAATCTCCAGATCAATCCCCAAATCGTGCGCTGCCTGGTAATAACCCATCGCAGCACCTCCGGCTCCGCAGAAAAGATCAAGTATCCTCATTTTTTTCACCATTAGGTGCGGAATTCTGGATTCCGGGGAATGGGATTGCCCCGGTTTTGTACCCACTCTGCTCAAAGAGCCGTTCGACAATCTTTCGTACGGCTTCTTCGGCGATAGTGGTCTCTTCGGGGGAGTCCATGATGAACTCCCCAATCCCCAAACTTCGCTCTAGGACACATGCGGCAAGGAACTTGGCTTGGCGTTCTGTCTCTCGCTGGTTCACGCGTACTCCACCGTGGGCAGGATTTCTTTGCTAGCAAGATGGATTTCCACGTCAAATTCTTCCGCGATGCCCATCTGCACAATCTTTTTTGGTTCCTTGCGTTTCGATGTTTTTGGTTCATGGCCCGGTGCAAAACGTTTGGCCGGGCATCTTGCACAGATCTGGTACATCGTGGGCATTGTTGGGTGATTCGTCCACATATGCCCGAAGAAGCGAAACTCAGGGGGGGTTGTCTTCATGGTCCGGGCGATCTTTTCAGTATCGCCTTCGCACCATGGATTGCGTTTTGGCATGTCTCTTTCCTCTTTCTTCGTACTACTACCCCCATAGGGAGACGGCGGTGAACTCCGCTTCTTTGGCGATCGTGCGTTGGGCATGGGCAACCCTCCCTTCGATGATGGGGATATAACGCTCGTCTTCTCCTAATTCGCATAGGATGGCATGCATCCCCTCGTATTCGGCAGCAACCCCCGTTGTGCCACTTCCCGCAAACGGATCGAGGATTGTCGCACCGGGATGTCCCACGAGCCGAACGAGCCAACGCATCAAACTGATTGGCTTTACCGTGGGGTGAATGTTCTTTTCGTAAACTTCTAATCGGGGATTGTAGCCTTCGCCAATGCCTTCGTTAAAACGGTGCACGCCCGATGTTTCGAGATGATCCAAACCAGCGTTGCGTTCTTTAGCGCCCGCCTTGCTGCCAAAGAAGAACGTGGGAAAATAGTCCTTGCCACATTGATTCGTTATTTCATCGACGGGGCAGCCATCTACACATTCCCATTCTTCGCATTCGGGTGCATGACAAAACACAGCATTGTTTGGCCATGCACCCAACGGGCTTCCTGGATTGTACTTGCCAGGGGTACTTGATGGCGTGCCGCCACGCCATGTTCGATTCGTGCTATACGGCCCTTTTATGCTCGTTGCGCCCAAATTCCTTGTCGTTGGTATTCGGCATCCGTCGATGTTGAGTGCCCCCGTCCCCCACTTCAGCACGTTCTCCGTAATGGTTCCCTCAAGTGGCTTCTGGCAGACGATGATTGGCTCAGAGGAGGGCTTGAGTGCCGATCCATAGCCTTCCCATTGTTTCGCCAAGTCGGTTGCCGCTACCGTCTTGTAAATGTCGATTGGACCGGTCTTCTCTCCGCCATACATGCCGCTGCCATACTTCCGGCCATGCCCATTGCGGATATCGTGATGCCGGACCGGTTCTCCGACTTGCTCTCGTTTGGCCCCGGCTTGTCGGTCGATTTGCTTACTGACGTTGAGTGATTTTGGAAATCCAGAAACGTAATGATAAGAAATTTGGTCCCGTATCGTGAATCCCGCAAGGCGTAAGGACATCCCCATGAGATCCGCCGTCCGAGTCCCAGCGAATACCAACGCATAAGCACCGGGCTTGAGGACACGGTAGACCTCCCGCCATATTTCAGGCCGTGGCACCACTTTGTCCCATTCTTTGCCCATAAAGCCCGACTTGCCAATATATTGGCTATGATCGGTTCCCTGTATCCAGGAAATGAGTAACCCAGCTGGATCTTTCACGGTCCCTAGACCATACGGAGGGTCAGTCACGCAAGCGTCGAGGCTGTTGCTTGCGATGCTCTGCATGATATCCAGGCAGTCGCCTTTGTTGATGGAGATGTCCATAGATCGTCCTCTAGTTGTTTTTGGGATCTTGGTTTTCGTAGCTAGCCCGCATGGCAGCATCGAACCAACGATCTGCGTAGTCCGCGGGCATGAGGTCAAATGTGTATTCGGCTCGCCGTTCATTGGCGTATGCCTCGGCGGGAGAAACGGGGCCAATCTCGACTTCGATGCCGAGTTCACTGAGTTGAGCAATGAGTCGTGCAATCATCATGTTGACTTGCATTCGGTCATCTCGTTGATCTGCTAGGGTAGAGATAACTTCCCGATCAATGCCTTGCTTCCATTCGCCGAGCAAGGCTAGGAGATCAGCGACGCTATCCATATCCTGCTCCAAACGTTCGATGCGCTTTCCTTGCGATTCGATGATCGCAAGGAGATTTCTTAACGTCTCATTGTCCATGACAAATTCTCCTCATATTGTACCATATTTGCCCGATATATGGCAGTATCCCGAAAAAAATACTGCCACATAGGCACTACTTTGCACGTGCTCGGTACGTTTCGATGGCATCCGTAGCGCCATAGCCTAGCACGTACCAGCATGCTTCTGCGCGCTCACCAGTCAATTCGATGACAGGATGCGCAGGGATGGTCATCTTTATGTGTAGGGTAGCGGGTATGTGCTTTGTTTCCTCTCTCTTATGCGGCTTGTTGCTCGCACTCGCTGTTCAATTCTTGTCGTGCTGTTTCTTCTGTCAGGCCCATCCGCTTCAGGATGCGGAGTCCGAGTTCCCAGTCATCACACGATGCCTCTAAGCGCATCAGGACGTAGAGGACGTGCCAGATGGTTTCATTGCGGTTCATGACCATGAAAAAGATCCTCCCTTGGCCATATCCACGATACGCCGATTTTGAATCGCCCCTATTGGGGCTTTCTTGGCCTTGTGGCCATTTTGATATGGGCCATCCACAGCAAAATGGTTTGAATTTGAAGTCGCGACTTGGTTGATGTGTTGTATTGCGTCATCGCAGCTAGCGAATGACCCAATACTTCCACTTGGGCCGAATGCCTCCCATTCGGACCCGGTATTTTGTGCCATGCCGAGAATCTCTTGTCCTTTGGCGGTTTCCTTGCCTAAGACAAGCACCATTCCAGTTGCCAATGAAACGGTCTTGTGGCGATTAACCACTTCAAGGCTGATCGTCGTACCCATTGATTTTTCCCCTTTCTTCTTCCGTCCACCTTGTTGCATGGTCGGTATTCATAGTATAGCATAGCGGAGAAGAATATGCAACATATGGGTCAGTGGTACTAGTGGAAGACCCCACAAGAAAAATTGTGGGGTCTTCGTCTTTAAAGTGGGGCGGTTTCAACCGTACAGGGTATGGTACATGGCGAGATTTTGTGGCGTGGCATTGAACGTTTCAAAGGTGATGACGTCGGGGCTATGGGGGTCGTCGCTACCGTCGATGGACTCCACATCGTTCACCAGACGCCTGTGCAGATTGCGTGCCCGAATACGGAGACGCAATCTCGGAATGTGGATCTCGTCAACCTCGTACTGCTGAAACGAGAGGGCCGTGATCTGGAGAATGGATGCTTGCAGGGCAAAAATCATGGACATTATGTCTCGCACGGCATAGAAGCGTGCGGGATAGTCTTTGGGCAACTCCCATGTCGTGAAGCCATTACGCCAATCTTCAAAACGACAGACGATGATCTCTAATTCCGTTTCCAGTGATGCGGGTCCCTTAAGCATCCTCGCTCCCCTCCCAATCGTAAAACCTCGCAAAAATCCAGGTGATTGCAGCCCCTTCGGGCAATGTCGTGGTTTTTTCTGGCAATCGTGGCCCGATGTACTGAGCGATGAGGAGCCGATCACGATGCTGCAATTGAATGGAGACTCGTTCGGCGGGCGGAAGATCAAATCCGCCACTATGGAGCCGATTGTGGACGATAGCGGCCAGATCGGCATGACCGATAGCATTGATCACCACCCCGGCTATTTTTGCCACGTTGATGATGGTCTCTTGCGTTACCGAATGGAACCGCAACTGGAGGAATTTACCGGTCCCGGATGGATCGATCTCCAATGCCTCCGGGGCCACCATGTTCAAACTAAATGCATTGGTGAAATACACTTTCCCCATTATTCTGCCTCGCGTTCATCAAACATTTCGATGGCAACCTCAATGGCGATATTTTCTGCCTCATGGTCCTTGAGGTCTTTGGCACGCAAGGCATATTTGGCCTTTGCCGCAATCACGATGGTAGCGATGCCCATGTTATAATCATAGACATACCGTTCGACGACGGGCTGCATGCGATCGCTGGTCGTGTGATCGCCCAAGATCGCATCGATCTTGACGGCGTAATAAAGCACATCGGCGCATTCCGCCAGGATGTCGAGAATAGAGGCATCAGAATTCTCGTGCGCTTCCATTAACTCGGAAAGTTCCGCCATCATTTTCTTCTGGCACGTCGCCAGATCGTCCATGACGCCGCCCCGGCGCTGATCGGCGATGGTCTGTGCATAGCCGAGCAAAATGTCTCGGTCGGCTTGCAAAATTTCGTACGTGTTCACTTTGCACCATTTCCCATTGCCTTTGTCTGTTTTGGGTCAGACATGGCAAACAAAAACGTCCGCCACGCATTTTTATGGCAATGGCGGGCATTTGATTAGCTCAAGGAGAATCCATTGAGCAAAAAATCCAACTGCTTACGATGGATGAAGACCGATTTTTTACCGGGCCTCCAATAGTCCTGCAATATGCCGGATTTTATAAAATAGTCCAGTTTTGGACGTGATGGGGCACCCGGAATCTCGGATGCCTCCACTATCCAGATGAGATCTTCGGGCGGTGCTACTTTGGGGACGCTCGGCATCTGTGACTTTAACTTTTCTTCGTTTTCTTGCATGAACTCCTCCAATCTCTCCTGCTATGTTGGTATTGTACTACGCTAGTGATGAAATGTCAATACGATCAATATCGTGTAAACACATCAATGATCTTGACATTTTAGGTCACTCATGGTACTATCAACACAAGCGATGTATGTGCATCGTAGATTTCGTAAAAAGAACTGTTGGAGGATCTCATTTCATGGCATTCAAGAAGAAGAATGGTGGCGTCGATACGGCGCCGCAAATGTCCACGGATGAACGGCTCAAGCTCGTGATTGATGAGCTAGAGGCGATTGATGCGCTCGTGGGCAATCTGCCTACGAATATCGAAGCGCATGCTACGAGGGCACGGGCCAATTTGGCGACGCTCAAGGCGACTTTTGTCACCGCAATCAGGCGTGCGCTCGGATCGACGGGCAAAACCGAGAAGGATCGGAACGGCAAGCCTATCAAGGCTCCGGTACCTCGTACCCCGATCGATGAAGTCATTCGTTCGGTCGATGCTATTAATCGCGAGGCGGCGAAACTCGCTGAAATGTGCAAGGCGGCCAAAGTATCGATGCAGACGGCACAAATCGGCCTTGAAAAGATCGAGAAGGCCGCGACCGAGACGACACAAGCCGTGAAAGATCTTACGGCCAAGTCCAAGCGGAATGAGGAAGCGGCATGACGTGGGATAGTCGAATCGTGACAGGCAGAGAAATGATTCCGCTGCCCCCCATCCCGACATTCGACATATCCTATCATGCCGAAGTGGTAGTTGGGGATGGGATTGTGCGGGTCTTCGCCGATTCCCGCACACAGTTTGAGGAGCGGCTTCAACAAATCTTCGCCATGTTTCATGGTGATGCCCGCCAAATGACTTTTCTGTATGCCGATGGTCGCCGGACCATCTACACCCTCACAACGGGTGAGCATGGGAAACTTTGGACAGCGGTCGTACAAAACGCCGCTTAATCAGACGCCCTGGCGATACTTGCACTATCGCCAGGGCATTTTACTCTGTTGGAGGACAGATTACATGGATAATACCACAAAACCACCCGAAGAAAACGCGATAAACAATGCCGCCATCAGCATCCCGATCCATATGCGATGGCAACGATTCTTACGAGATTCCGCCCTGATGTACATCGTTTTTGCCCTGGTCGGCAATTCGATGTTAGCGCAACTGTTTTACAACTCGGCGGGGGTCCTTTTGCCGAATAGTGATTGGCGGAGCCGCTATCTCATTGTATCGGCCATATTTTCGACCATTGCCTTCTCGTTGTTTGAAATCAGTCAGGTTTCATCGATCAACGAGATGATGAGCAATGGGGTGACGTATAGTCGATCAGATTGGCGCAAGAAAATCTTCGCCCTGGTCATCGTGTCGGGCTACAACTTTTACGTCATGGCGTTATTCAACTACCAAATATGGCCAACGGGATCGGTGCATCCGCACAATGGTATGCCTAGCCCCAAAGACATCGCGCTTGAGGACTGGATACATGCCTTGTTTTATTCGGCGATCTTGATGCTCGCCGGATTGGTCGGCGAAAAGAAACGGTCCGCCGAAGAACAAGTCGTGACCATCGAAGACGAGATCCAAAAAGCCCTCCTGCAAAATGCGAGGGACGAGGCAGCGGCGATGATCGATGGAAAAATGGGATCTGGTCGTGCCATCACCGCCATGATGGTGCTTGGCCCTGAAAAGTCAAAACGATTTTTTGCGAATTTCAAGGGCGCTATGGACGGATCGATCACCTCCGATGATGTCATCGCATCGGGAGATATTGAGGGCGTGATTGTACCGAGAATCACCCCTAATATTCCGGCCATTTCCGCTATTCTGGACGATAGCGTTATACACATCGTCCGAAGCAACCGTGAAAGGGACGCTGAAAGGGGATCGGCATCAACATATTCGGGGGGGGAAGAAGCAGAAGAATCGGAAGAATCGCTTGAGGCAAGTGGCACACATTCCAGAGATGGAGACAAAATTGAATCAAGCGTGAAAGGGGATGGAAGCAAGCGTGAAAGGGGCGTGAAAGGGGATGCCGATCAGCCCCAAAACCTGACCGATTACACGCCCCTTTCAAATCCCCTTTCAGCTTACTGTTTGCCTGATGGAAAGGCACTCACAGAGCGGAAAACTAGCTCGGAGATGGCCGATCTGATCGGTTGCCCAAGAGGGTCCCTTTCAGGCTTGCTTCGAAGAGCCGAATCGGAGGGGATGCAATTTGAAGGACCAGATGAGGGGCAACCTTCCAATACCAAGAACATCTACCTTTGGCAGGTGGTTGCTATGATCGATATGGGATGGGAATTTACCAGCAACATCGAAAGGATTGCGGCGTAGATCCCCTTTCAGGCATAAAAAAATCCCCTTTCAAGCCTTGAAAGGGGATTTTTTTTATGTCGTTGGGGGCATGCGGACTTTATAGTGATTTCCATCCCCTTCCCACTCGGTTTCCCCAATCCATTGGGGTTTGATAAATACCTTCTTGCCCCGCATGTTTACATATCGATCGGATCGCAATTCCCGCCAATGTCCCCGGCGTTCGTGGGGCCGTGGAGAGGCATGTGATCCATCGCCGGGTGTTGCGGGTCGGTACTCGTTGATGCGACCCGGATCGATCATGATCCAATGCGGGAGATCTTGCTTGAGCCAGGGCTTGTTCTTGGGCAAATCTTTGGGGGTTTTATCGCTTTTTGGTCGAGGGGTAACTTTGACCAAATACTCGTCGGCGTATTGCATGTAGGCAATACTTAAAAAGAACAAAATGAGGCTATTGGTCATCAGGATATCGCTCCCGACACACTCCATGATTTTGCGTCCATCGTCCGGGTAGAGGCATCGCTTGATGTGGCAAAAGCCCTTGCCGTGAAAACGTGGGCCGAAGCATTGCGTGTTGGGATAGAGGTGGGCGCAATGATCGACATCGTTGGGGTGGTAGCGATCGAGGATCGATACATCGGGCCATCCGGGATAGCCAATCGATCCATCGGGGTCGGGTATGCCACTTTCCCAGGTTTCGATGACGATATAGTCATCGGCATTGGCCCGAAATGCATCAAAAAGGTCGGGCTGCACCCAGGGCGATAAGCGGGCCATCCGTGCAAGGTAGATCGGCATCTTCGTGGCACGGATAATGACTTTGCCACGGCTATACCGTGGCTTGGCAAAAAAATCTTGGCCGGTGGCAGCTGCCAGAAAATCCATGCGACCATGATCGAAATCAAGCACGAAATCACCCCATGCCAAATTTTCTATAATAGCAAGGGAAGAACTCAAATCTTCATGCTTGGCAAAGAGCCGATCCATCCAATCCTTGCCAGGAAGGAGGATATACGGCAAACGCTGATAATCTTCGCACAATTGGGGATCTCTGGCACTCAGGTGTTTTCTGAGTGCCAGATCGCCACGATCCGGCATTTATTCCCCCCCCACTTTCGCCCGGATTTCCTCTTTTTGTTCATAAGTCAACGGAGTCCAGATGAACCCCGCTGGCGCCATAATCCCCATCTCCTTCAGCCAATTATGAATAGTTGACTTCTTCGCCGCATCGGCGGATTTATAGGCGATGGCATACTCGAATGCTATCACCCCGGCTGGCACGAGTTCATACGCCGCAGTGTAGCAAAAATTGCTACTCCCATGGGACGTGCGTCGTCCCATGCGCGGCGTCTGATCGTCATCCTTGTGCCAGATTTCCCGTGACATCGTGTCACGAATTGCGGGCCACCATTCCACTTCTATCGATGCATGCTCGCGATCATCACGAGCATTACGATATTGGCGATCACAATAGGTAAAAGTCTTGTCATCGCCATTGTGCTCGGACCGCAGGGTGACTATAGTCGAAATCCGCTTATCCCCGACCTCGAATTTACTGATGCACCGTAGGAAGACAACGTTACCACGCGGATTCGTCCCCGCGTACTCGACCTCCCAGGATTCGCCCGCTTGGGGTTGTGGTCCGCCACGCTCCGGGAAGGCGATCTTGCCCATCCAATGGGTCATCACACCGCCATCACGTGCAGCGGTGAAACACACTATAGTCGTCGTGATCATTATGACTGCCCCCCAAATAGGAATTTTTCCGCCAATGATCGGCGGATATTTTTAACGATCTCCTCCTCCTCGGACCAAAAGGCCTCCATAAGGAGGTACGTCATTTCATCATCCGCTGAATCGACATCGGATGATGAAATGACGGGGATACGCAAAATGACTCCCGGTGATTCATACCGATTCCCGATGCTATTTGCATCTAATAGTCGGTAATGCCCATCGGGAAAAATTTCGATCATCGTGGTCGAACGAGACCACGATGCAATGGTAGCATCGATAACGGCCCGCATGAAATCATCGGAATTGATGAAATCATCCAGGTATTTCTGGTAGATAATCAGCGGTATTTCCGCATGATTATCTACCAGGATATCTACGATACTTTTAATGGTGTACAACCGATGTACACCGGGCCGATAGGTCTTCAGGGGATGATTGGGATCATCCCCCCATCGACGGAGGGTATCAGTCGTGACACCAAATATTTTTGCGGCTTCACTAGCCGTCAAAATGAGCATTTTATCCTTTCTTCTCGACGAAATGTTGCGTCAAGAATGCACTGTTTCAAGCGAGGAGGAGGTTCATAGCGAGATCCTCTTCGCTCGTCTTGTGGGCGAATTGGGCGAGGTTTTCCACCGGGTTGGGGAAGAAAACCAGGTTATCCCCTTCACCATCTTTCAGGTAAAATCCCCTGGCATACACTCCAGAGGAACGGTATTCTAGATGGTGCCAAAAATCGGATCGACCGTACAAAAAGATCCCATTTACCGATAGTTGGTCGTGTGATATTCGGTAACACGGCCAATTAAGTATCTTTTCTCCAACAAAGAGGCCAAATGCCCCTTTCATTGTCGTGCAAACTGTTTGCTCTGGATCGTCTGTAACGATCCATCCGCACAGATGATGTACGATCTCGATTTTGCCGAGACCAATTACATCAAAAAAATGATAGTCGCATTTGCGACGAATCTGGGAGAGGATGATATCTCCCCATGGACCAATTTTTGACAATTCACTGATGTAATTGTCAATAGTAATACGGTGGCGCTCAAACCCCATTGAGCCGAAGGTCCAGCCCGCGCTGGATTGGTACGGGACGTCGATGATAAACATCGTGCCGTCCAGGATGGTATCGACAATCGAGACTGGCTCGATTATCCGAGATGATTCAAAAAATGATTTGGCCTCGACCATCATCTCGGCTAATCGCCGAGCGTCGTGGGCCATAGGGATTTTCCACTGATCGCAATAGGCGATCAGGGTATTTATTGCATCATTTACGCTTGGCCCGTCATCCCGGCCAATTTTCGTCGGGATGGGGACAACTTCCGAGGGATGCTCGGAGTGCAACATCGCCATTCCTTTTGCGAATGGTTCGCTGAAAGCGAACCATGGTGTGCCGACATGAAGGCGATCTGCATGTCGGGATACACCGACGAACCCTTCCACCCCCCACGCCAAGCATCTGTCGAGATTGATCTCGACGATGCATCCGTTGGGCAATGACAATTGGTCATTGCTGATAAAATATTGTGGGATCGAATATTTCACTGACTTCACTGACTTGACTGATTCCATGATCTTGTCCTTCTCCCCGTCTAGCCGATAGGACAGCTATTTTTCTTACTTTTCAAAAACCCAGAACGCGCCTTCGCCCCAAACGTCGTTCATGACGTCTTTGACTTCCTGATCGAAATCAGGGTCCATATCGCTAGTCCGCACATAGGAGGTTTGGCCGGGATAGGCTGTGACATTGACCCTGGCATCAGGGTATGCCGCTTTCACAGCCTCCTCAACGGCGTCGAAATAGGCATCAAAAGATGCGACCATGTCGACGCTTTCCAGATCGTTTCCATCGAAAAAACGATCTGGATCGATTTGTATGTTGATATCGATCGGCATCACGCCGAAATCGGTATCCTCAATAGCGATATCGGGGATCTCCGGATCGTCGCTGATAAATTCGTCGATCCCACGACTATACCGATTACCTTGCGGATCGGTATAGTATTTCGAAGTGATATGGTGCCTGAAACCCGCAATTTTCAAGCCCTCAACGGAAGATCCTTCCCAGGGGTCGAGGCCGCTAGAACGGACGTATGTTGCTCCCGTTGTCGGGGACACGAACGAATGTACGCATACGCCATCGCGTACGACGGCGATCACGGGATCGCCGTGACCATAATCCCGATAGACTTCTTCCATGTTCTGCGTGAGTTTGATAGTCATGATGCTCTCCTTTTTTCGTATGCCGCTAGGGACCGAAATAGCGGCGATGCTTTTTTTTTGCTTCGGTATCCTCAAACGGATCGATGTGCTACGATGTGCTACGATGTGCTTAGCGTGGTATCTGTTCTTATGATACCACACAAACACTTAAAACGCTTATTCGTAGGAGATTTGTATGGGCCGTCCAACCAAACTGACTCAGGATTTCATGCAACGATTCATCGCAAATTTGTTGCGTGGAGGATCGTTGCAAGCCGTGTGCGGGGCATCGGGAATCTCGTACCAGACGTACCGCAATTGGCAGAAGGAATTTCAGGATGGCACGGATGATAACGAGTTACTGGAGTTTTTTGAGATGGTCACACGCGCGGAATCCGAACTAGAGCTTGCCGCTGTGCAGAAATGGCAAGGCTGGTTCGACACCGATTGGCGAGCCATTGCCACTTTTTTGGAGCGTCGCTATCCGCAAAATTGGTCGAGGACGACAAAAACGGATGTGACGGTGAAAACCGAACAAGTGACGCTAGCCGATATCATGCTGGCACAGCAACGGCTAGCGGGTCCGATGGTGGATAGCGACATCGAACAGATCGATGCCGCTATCCTTGGCAGACTAGACGATCTGCCTTAAGGCTATGCCCGCTGGTAGCGGACTTCGCAATCCGAGATCAATTGTTTGATCTCGGATTGCGAGGAATACATCAAGATGCAATTCCTCCACGATCTGATCGGCGGACATAAGATTGCCGCCAGGCACCGCGATGATTCTTTCGCCGTTGCACGAGCAATGGCAAACCAAACTTCTTGCCTGTCGACATTTCGTCGTACAAGGCGTATTCGTCTTGTACGACGAAATCTTATTCGTCATTGCGGTATCCTCGTTGCGTCGTCTAGGATGACGACGTGATGGGCGCATACCGCATCCGAACCGCTATCGTAATATGCGGAAGTAAGAGAACGTCCGCATATGTCGCACGGATACTCTGACTCCAGATGGTGGTAGTACCATTTGGTACCTTCTACGTCGGCGTAGACGGTACCAGATTCTTCTTCTAACTTCGAGACGTTGAACGTCTCGATATCAGCAGCGGTTTCTTCGGTAACGGCTAGCTCGCTGATCTCATTGCCACAATGAGCGCAATACATTGTATCCGGAAATGCTCCGGATACTTCTTCGTAGTAATCGGTGTTACCACGAAGAAGGAAGCAAATCGTGTGAACGGCTTCGCCGTCGCGGCTTTGGACGGCGTCGCATGACAGGATTGCGGTAACGAGATCGATCTCTGCGATCTCTGCGATCAGTGCTTCGGCATCCGCATCGGCATCCGCATCGGCATCATGCATCTGGTTGCTTATCGCTTCGATAGCGATGCGGATTTCTGTCAGTGATTTACCATCAGCGTGCATATCGCTGATGGTATCGAGTGCCCGGCCCATTTTTGCTCCTTGTCGCCGCTGTGGGCGGCGTTATTATTCCAGGATCGTAATCCTGATAAGAGCCATCGGGGTAACGATGGCTCTTATCAGGATAGGGGAATATTCCCCTATCCTTCCATTATTTGACGATTTCGAACTAGACGACTACTCCTCGTCGTCTAGTTCGATGTGGGCCGAGTCCCATTTTTCACCGCTGTTTGACTCCCAATCCTGTACCCAGGATCGGGCTAGTTCCATGCAGTCAACATCGTTGACTGCATAGTTAAGCAGATCGGTCGCAAGTGATGAACCGATCGGCGCAATTCCGTCGATCAGATCGTGGATAAACGATTTGATAAATTGCGATAGATCGTAGAGATCTTCGCCTTGATGTAATTCCATGAATTCCTCTCGCTCATTGGCGAGAGATCCATCATTGTCAACCCATAGGTTTACTAACCACGTTGGATAATTCGACCACCCGTTGTAACCCATGATTTTTTTGTTGCTCCTTGTCGCCGCTGTGGGCGGCGTTATTATTCCAGGATCGTAATCCTGATAAGAGCCAATGTTACTCATTGGCTCTTATCAGGATAGGGGGGATATCCCCCTATCCTTACTCCTTGACGATTTCGACCATAGCGGCGATCGTCATGATCGCCGCTATGGCGGAGGCTATGCTAGCCAATATGGCTGCTAGCATAGGCGAGAATAAAATAACGGATGCATCGACGCATAACCATATACTGATACTGATGGCGGATACTGCCATCAGTATCAGTATTCCATAGCCAAAAATTTTACTGATACTGATATTGTTCATGATACTCCCTTCTTCCAATCTAGGTAGTCGATCGATACGATCGTATCGTATCGATTGTTAAGGAACTGGTAGGCATCGCGGCAATGGCCGCGATAGGATTGCCGATTGCCGATTGTGACAACGGAATCGGCAACGCCGATTCCGATCCGGGATATGCAAGCCACAACGCTTGCATTTCCGAGGGTGCATCGCATATACAGATGATCCTCGGAGTATAGTCGGCGTTCAAAGTCACTTATGGTGATCTTGAACGCCGATGGGATCGGACGGTAGCGATCGCGGACGATATTGATTGCCGCGATCGCGGCAATCAAGGTGATCGGCATATCGTCAGTGCCAATCACCTTCTTGATCTTGGCGATGGCGCTCTTACAAGCGCCGTCGAGGCTTGCGCACAAGCCCGAGTTATAACGAACTCCATAGATCAAAATGTCAAATGCGTACTTGGTAGGCTTGTAGCTTCCGCCATCGTAGCGGCGGATTTGGACGAAGAAATCCTCGTCCTCATGCTGAAATATTACTCCGTGCTCCATGCTCCTCGTTGCTCCTCGTTGCTCCTTGTTCTGTGATTTGTACCCTGGATATGAGCATCACGCTCATATCCAGGGTATAAAAAATCAGGCTAATGCTTCGCCGCAATCCCCGCATCGCTGCGGGAAATCGCTGATGTGCGGCGTAGGGCCGGGATCTTCCGGCTCCGGACCTATCGCCGCGATTATCTCAGGTACGTGGTCAAGATCCCATTCGCGGGATCTTGCCCAATAGGCCGATCTCGATGCATTACCGGCATCGTAATCAAATAACCCGGTATAGGCTTCCTTGCCCAATTCGACCTCCATAGCGCCGTAACGATCTTCCCAATCGTTATATGCGCTATGGAGGTCACCATAACGATCTAATGCGTTGTGATACGCATCGAGATCGTAGAGATTTTCTGATCCATCAAGAATCACGGAGATACGATCTCCGTGACGATCCTCCGGATAGCGAGGATCGTCGACGCCGATGTAATTGCCTTCGGCGTGGACGCCGCATCTGATTATATAGAATTCTTCATCGCTGAAATCCTGCCTTGCGGATTGTTCGCAATGCAAGTCGCCGGCATAAGCATATGCGGCGACTTGGCCGAATGCCATTTTTTTTCTCCTTGTGCGATTTCAGGATTATTGATCCTGATAAGAGCATGACTAGAATTCCTCCGCCAATATCTGTGACCAAGATCTCAGATCTTGGTATTCTGGAATACCCTGGAGGAATTCCAGATCGGCGTGGAAATGAAATCCTTCCACGCCTCCTGGAATTCGGAAGCTTGTGAATCGGTCCTTGAACAAATCCACAAAGCCTCCTATGCGGTATGCGGGATCGTGATTGATCCCGCACATAACCTTGCCCCATGAGCTTTCAACCCATACCTGATGCATCGCATCAGGTATGACTCTACTGCTGCTATTGCCCACCTATTTCTTGTTCTCCTTTTCTCCTTGTGCGATTTCTTGGCGATCTGGTCGCCATCTCAGACAATATATATGTCTATCAGTCATATGCCGATAGCCATTGCTATCTAACATATGAGAGACGCCATCTCATTGTCTGAGATGGTGATCAAATCGTGAGAGATCGGATATCCGATCTCTCACTCAAGGGTGTGGTTAGGCCGATGCCACATTCGATACGGTATGCGCACCGCAATAGTCAGAGTACTTCCTATACTCCGGCATATACGGCACTGCGTACATTGACATACCATATAAATTATGGTATG
>VFSW01006372.1_pt1 | contig 17362 bp, 16 predicted proteins | sample 5358111 | NCBI WGS metagenome assembly VFSW01 (sample SAMN11554181, study PRJNA540505) | mine drainage metagenome | isolation source: sediment from site ElyBrook_90M | place: USA: Ely Copper Mine, Vershire, VT | collected 2017
GGAGCTATCTATCTCGCCCATTCTGTCATTTGGGCTCAACTGCGTAACTCCTACTCATATAGAATGACGCAATACAAGGCTCATGGCATATGCATGACTTGTTTTAAAAATTTAGTCGGCCTTTTTCTTGATGTGATTGACTAATAAGCATGCTTGACTACTAGTTTACCAAAGACTTGATACGAAAAACAGTCATAATAATATCCATAATTTCCATCATTTCAGTCGCGCTGGTAATCTATGGCCTAGTAATTCTTTCATCTAACCACATTTCGTCAAGCTTTGTTTGAATAATCTTGTCAACGTTTAATTCATAACCGACGACTTTTGGCAATGAGGAAATACGATGCAGGATTCCAAGTTAATCAAAAGATACGCTTTACATACAAATATAGGCGACAGATTCTACTAGGAACGATGTTAGAAGTTACTGAAAAAATTGAACCCGCTTTTTTTTGCGATAAATCAATATTAGAAGATGGAATTGAGTTTATTGGATTAGTTAACAAACAGGGAAGGATGGAAAATACCATATTCCATAATGACATCCCCCTGACAGGGGAAAGAAAAGCGATGTATATGATGGGACTTAGATTGCAAATCTCAATGCAAAGTGATTTTGATTCCGAGCTTGGGCCCGTCAGTTATAACGTAACAGAGAGAGAAGAATCAAAGTTTGTTTCAATAATACACTTCCCATATATCATATTAGCCATAATGGAAAAAAGTAAAGACCACATTGCAGTGATTAATAAAATTAAGACGGCGATAAGAAATTTTGGAAAGGTTAGCAAAGAATTATACACATAAGAAAGGGGTCAAGAATATTCTTGAATCTATTTTGTAGTTTCTAATTTCATCATTTCTTCATTGGCAATTCTTTTTTCAGATTCCAAAGTTCCTCTTTGCTCATTGCTAAGATTTTGCCCTTTGAGATCCTCATTTAGTTGACAGATTCTCACTCTGTAGATTTCAATCGATTCAGCTATACCTTTTTTCTTGTTCACAGTCTACATAGGATTAAACTGTAGATTTAACAATACCTATGAAAGGCTAAGATCATGAAAATCCATCCAATAAATCTCCACGTATGAACCCAAAGAATGAAATTTTTATGTCAATTCATTGTGACATGTTGGACAAGTATGAACTTCTACATCAGTAGAAGAATGTTTTCTCGGTTTTGCTTGATATCCACACTTCATGCATGATCCTGTTATAAAAGTGGGCATGAGAATTGGTATGCATTATCATATTTATGTAGTTATGACATAAACTAAATCATTGGTTCGAGTCCTGTAAAAGAACATCATTGTAACGGCCATAGGTTCTTTTTTTCCGGCACTGTTCAATCTTCGATGGATCGCTAGCGATATTACGAATAAGAAATAGTGAAATCAGCCGAAGATTGAACAGTGTCTATTTTCCCATGTTGAAGTTAGAGTGACCATAGTGTCTCCATTAGGTCAAAGGATTGCCATAATAACATCATTCCTTGGAGAGTTCCATGGTCTTCATTGTGACATACCTGATATGATTAAATTGTTTGCACTCAAAACTGTATGACATACCATGTCTAGATTAACCGCATAATCCCGATTTTGTCTGATCCTAAATTATTGCCAGATAGGCCTTGTAGACCATCAATAAACCAGTCCAAATTTAGATGCGGCTACCCTGAAGATCATCTGGGGTCACCATAGAGTGTTTTCAAATTCGTGAAATGATGTGCCATTTAATTGGTGTCTGGCACAAAAGGTTTTTGCTCGCTTTCATCCCGCCCATAAATAGTTGTGTGTTTTCTCGCTAACAAGTTGATAAACCCGTATTCATATTTTTGATTTCCCAATGATTTTGTTGGCAGTACAAAACGAGATAGAAGATTATACCAAATTTGCTTTTTTTGACTTGATGGGTTTCAATTCATCAATTTGTCATTTAAATAGAAAATTTGCAATACAGTGAAATGCCATACGAAGAAATCTATTTTCAGAGATTAAAGGAAGAAGATCCTGAAGAATACGTGAACGCAACAAATCAATAGACGTAAAGGAGAAAGATGCTGGGATGCATTTCCATATTTTTATACTTTTTTGCCCAAGATCCTGCTTGAGATATTTTTTGTAAAAATCATCATGGAGAAGACAGAAGCTGTCAGTACAAGCATTGATGTCGCGCCAAACTCTGGCACAGTGCTTTTTGCAACATTTTCAGAGTTGGAAATCGAAAATTTTTGTATGTTCGGGTTATCATATGATGCATCTGAGACATACACATCTCCTACAGAATCAATTGCAATACCTGACGGGGCACCGAACTGCCCATTACCGGTCCCAGGGGATCCAAATTTTGTAATAAAACGGCCATCGCTTGTAAATTTCTCTATCCTAGAGTTCCCAGTATCTGTAACATACACATCGCCTACAGAATCAACAGCTATGCCCTGCGGTGAATTGAACTGACCGTTGCCTGTTCCAGTAGAGCCCCAAGTGGAAATAAACTGTCCGCTGCTTGCAAATTCCTCAACACGGTCATTATTTGTATCTGTTACATACACATTTCCGGTATTGCCAATTGCGATACCAGTTGGAGAATCAAATTGGCCAGTATCATTTCCAAGCGAGCCCCACTTTGATATAATCTGGCCTGCACTTGAAAATTTTATTACCACGTTTTTTGTCGGGTCAGAAAAATAAATATTACCTGAAGAATCTACTGCTATACGTGTTGGATAATACAGTGCAAGATTAAACTGTCGGATGAAATTGCCAGATTTATCAAACTCTTCTACTCTGTGATTTGATTGGTCAGAGACATATACGTTTCCCTGACCGTCGATAGCTATGCTTGTTGGAAGATTGAACTGGCCGTTACCGCTACCAAACGTCCCCCACTTTTCAAGGAACTTGCCATCACTTGAGAACTTTTCAATTCTATTATTGTTAGTGTCTGTAACATACACATTTCCTGCAGAATCAAGAGCTAGGCTTGCAGGTACGTTTAACATGCCGTCATAGTTTCCAAGCGAGCCCCACTTTGTCACAAATGAGTATGCTTGATCTGCAAACGCAAGAGGAAGGCTGGCATAACCTGCATACCACAATACCACAGCAAAAATACACAAGAGCGTAATTATTGTCGCTCTTTTTGGAACCATTGTTTTCAAGTTCTGTTTTGTTGTTTCCTTATTTAAGGTAGAAAGTCAGAGGTATGATGAACTCTTGGCCCTTCTATGAGTTACAAAGACAGGTACAGTACAAATAGGCATGGGAAGAAATTCCAGTCAGATTAATATCACCAGTACATATCGGCATACTGTTCCCAATATGCTAGAGCAGAGCTCAAGAGGACATGTTTCAGCATAGTCAATTGTGATGTAGTAGTTGTAAGAGATTCAGGTACCGCGATGTTGTGGCTGCCATGAACATTTCTTACTACCCAAAATGGGTTAAAATATGGAGCCTTTGTTTACACAAACTGGAGAACCCGCAAAGATGGTCAAAAAAACAAGCAAGGACATAGACAAAAAGATACCGGACAGCAAGGGATCAAAGAGCAAGAATAAACTAATTGCAATAGGAGTCATAGCTGCAATAGTCGCAGGAGCTGTATATTTTATTCATGAATCAGACAACACGGTAGACACAAAATATGCTACAATCGATGGAATTCCTTGTGAAACTCAAGAGTACACTACTTTTCACATACATGCACACCTTGACGTCTTTGTCAACGGCCAACACATTACTGTGCCTCAATACATTGGAATAATGGACAATACATGTCTGTACTGGCTTCACACGCATGATCCCAGCGGCATAATGCACATAGAGTCTCCACAACAGAAAGACTTTAGCTTGGCCCAATTTCTTGACATATGGAAAAAGACAAGCACCGGCGCGCCTCCAGATAGTGAACCAATAATCTTTGTAAACGGACAGGAGGTGTCTACAAACATGACAAGTACAATACTTCATGCGCACGATGAGATAGCAATCGTATACGGAGCTGTGCCGCCCAACATACCATCATTTTATCAATTTCCACCTGGCCTCTGATTTTAGTTTTACAAAATAAAGTTACATGATGATGCCATTTCCATGGCACTGGTAAATTAGTGTGGGATTTCTATCAATTAAAATAAATTAAGACGGGTCTTGAAGAAAATCAGGTACCGTTTATGTATGTCTAGTTTTTCCTAGATTTATTTTTTGACGAGTTTTTCAAATCCACATCTGGTACACACAAATTTCTTTCCTATGTCAAAAAGTGTTCCTCTGCATTTTGAACATTTTCTCATTTCATACCATTTAAACAACCAGAATAAAAAGTATAAAGTCAGAATCTGTCATGCATTTATGAAAAATCAAAGATTTTGTTAAGATCGTGATGCTTTTCTTGTTTTTTTCTGCTTTTGCTTCTTCTTGTTATTATAATGCCATAAAAATATCATAAAGCCTATTACACTTGATACGATGGTTCCAACTCCAACTACTGGAGCAATAAAGAATTGTCCCACCCAGAATCCGTTTGCGTCTCCAACCTCAATCATTCCCCTCTGTCTGGCAAATACACTAAATGAATTATCTAATGAATATGTCCTCCCCATATCATCAGAGTATGTTCCATTTACATGAATTGTTGCCTGGATGGGAGCTCCCAGTTCCTTTTGTGTTTGCACTACAAATTCAAAGTTGGTTGATTTTCCAGCATCCAGATCTGTGATAACAAGCGATTTTTTTCCTGCAAGTTGCACCTCGGAAGAGAAAACTGAAAGTTTTATGTTGTGGGCATCGGTCCCTTGGTTTGCCACAGTACCGCTGATGGAAAACGGCTCTCCTGCAAATACATCGCTTGGATCTGCAAGGTCAAGTACCAGGAAGGGTTTGGACGCCGCAAAAAATTGTGCTGCCTGCGTGATAACATGCTTTACAGGTTGAGGATCAAAGAAACCTTTGATGAAATAATCAACTTTCACATTTGCGACAAAGTTTCCATCAGGAGTGCCGTCCCTTACTGTAGCGTTAAAGTCATTTCCAAAGGCAGAATTCCTTGCCAGAGCACCAAGATGAAATCTGTTTTTTTGGATTTGCAGTTCCGGGCAGGTTATTGTGACTGTGATGTTTGATATATGATCGGCCGTGGCCTTTACTATAGAAGATAACACAAACTCTTTTGCCGGCATCACCACACTTGGATAGTTCAGGATAACCTGTATGTTAGAGTCAGTCACGTTATTTTGAGTGGCATATGTCGGAATAAACAGTATTGACGAAAAAATAATCAAAAGACAATAGTTTGAAAACTTGCATGGTGTTCCCACATTCTTGATATCAATTACACCGTATATTCAAAATTCCGATTGGTTCTACCATGCAAAATTTCATCTTGATGTTCCATGAGTATATCATGACATATCATGACGGTATGAGCATTAGACGTATATAATTAGATAAAAAACATGGCTGTAAATGATCAGGAAAAAACGACTATCAACAAAAATTCATACCAAGAAAACGTGATGCAGGCTGGACCTGTTTTTCATACTTTATCTACCAGTACCGTTTTAAAATATCATGAAAGCAAAGTTCAAGACGACCTGTTCCGAGTGCAATGCAGAGATCAGCGTGGGCAATGAAATATCGAAAACTCCATCAGGCAAGTGGGTTCACAAGCACTGCGCCCCAGAATCAGATGAATTACCATGAGCCTGTGTGGGAACTGGTTTGGATCTAAACGTGGTTCCTAGGTGCAGGAATATACAGCATATTGTCCAGTGAGCCCAGCTGCTCTGCTTACGTTTATGCCTGTTGTATCGTTTTTGAGAACCAAATGGCATCTTGTGTTGTCGTTTACATACATGCTGTGTTGTTTATCAGTTAGCGAAAGAGCTGCATCTACGGAAGAAGTGACGGAGTGTTTCTGTGTGTCAAAATAAAAATGAGCTGCAATTTCTGGCACTAGTATCATCAACACGATCGCGATAGCAAACACGTTTATCCGTTTTTTCTGTTTGGTGTCCAACTGCCTCTTGATCTTGTCATATATAATATTAAGAGGTTCTGAAATATCAGATGGTTTTCAGACCAAGGGCTAGAGTGATTCAGATAACACCACCAATAAACGCATGTATGATTCCAGATTAGCTTATTTTATTCCTTGGATTTTTATATCCTCTGATGCATATCCTCTATCTTTTAAAAATTTGGTAAATTCATCGGATTCAGTTATCATAAGATCAATTGTTCTCAACAATATCGCATAAAAAAATTCCATTGCTTCATGGCTTCGTTGGCAATTAGGACATATGTTGGTATTTTTTGTTGGTAGATATTTTTGGAGTTTGCTTTTAGTACTAAATTCATCATAAATGTCTTTGAATACCTTCATTATCGGTTGACGTAGGAGAAAACTGACATTATCAAGTGATCCTTCGACCTTGAGCGTGGCATCAAATTCTGGGTCTATCCCATATTTTCCCCATGTGCCCCTTTCACACACGTATCGCTTCTTCCTGTCTCCCCTTTCCTTCTTGTTTCTAGGATACAAGAAAATGTAATCCAATCTGTAAAGCTCCTTCAAAGCTGAATATACTACGCTGGCAGGCAGGCCTTCTTTTTCTATTATTTCATCGGCCGTGATTCCCTTTGCCCCTGCCTGTCGCATATAGTCCATTATTTTCCATGTTACCTCTTTTGAAAGTATATCTGCCTCAAGGTAAGACTTGATTGGAAAATGAGTAAGATAGGTCTTGATATTCTTATTTTTCTGGTTTTTCAATATATCTAGAATTTCATAACTGTATATATTTCTTACAAACCAAAATTCTGAAAATCCTGGAATTTCATAAAATTACGACTTTTGGTAGCAATAGTTTAAGTTCACCCCTCAGAGTTCCGTGGTATGTCAAAAGCAAGTCTTGACCAGCATATCATGCAGGAAATGATCTAACAGTATGTTGTTAGTTTTAGGTTTTGTTTTTTAAAAAGTGTGCCACACAATGATTGAAAATTCATCTTTACTTCAAATCGCGATTGTTCTTTTTGTGATAGGATCTCTTCTAGGACTGTTCTCAAGGAATTCCAAGTTTACAAGAGTATTAACTTTTGTGCCAACAATGATCGCGTCATTTTTTGTGGTTCTTTTTTCTGTCAGCATAATAACTGGGAAGCCATTTCACTTTATAATTCCAAATGTTCTTCCTTTCATAAATTTTGAAATTTTTGCAGATGGAATTGCGGCTTTTTTCCTACTGGTCACAAGTGTAGTTTCATTTGCAGTTTCACTTTATTCCATAGGTTACATGAAAGAATATGAAACCACAAAAAGAACATCGGTGTTTGGATTTCTTTTCAATATTTTCATTTTATCGATGATATTGGTTGTGATATCAAATAATTCCTTTTTCTTTTTAATCTTCTGGGAACTAATGTCCCTTACATCGTTCTTCCTAGTGATTTATGATCATGACAGAGAAGAAAACGTCAAGTCCGGTATGACATATCTTATCATGACTCATTTTGGAACTGCGTTTATCTTGGCATCGTTTTTGTTGGGATACATCCATACGGGGAGCTTTAGTTTTGATGTGTTCCATAATTCTTCTTCATCATTTCCTTTTCTGACTAAAAATCTCATTTTCCTTTTTGCATTCATTGGATTTGGAACAAAGGCAGGTATCACACCCTTGCATATTTGGCTGCCCAATGCACATACATCTGCGCCAAGCAATGTCTCCGCTCTCATGTCAGCAGTGATGATAGAAATTGGCATTTATGGCATGGTCAGGACAATATTTGACCTTGGAGGATTTGGCCTGTCTACTGACTACTCATGGTGGGGACTGCTCATGATAGTTGCAGGGTCTGTATCGGCAATAATAGGGGTGCTTTACGCAGTAATTGAGCACGATATAAAACGGGCTCTTGCTTTTTCAAGTATTGAAAATATTGGCATAATTCTCATCGGCCTTGGACTGTCCGTAGTTTTTGCCTCCCTTAATCTTCCAATCCTGTCTGCCCTGGCTCTTGTTGCAAGCATGTATCACGCCATAAACCACGCAGTCTTCAAGGGACTGCTCTTTATGGGAGCAGGCTCTGTGGCATACGCAACACACACAAGAAACATGGAACATCTGGGCGGGCTAATAAAGAAGATGCCGTGGACTACCCTTTTGTTTTTGATTGGTGCAATTTCCATTTCTGGGCTTCCCCCCTTCAACGGTTTCATAAGCGAGTGGTTGACAATGCAAGCCATACTGTCAAGTTATCAGATTCCGTCAACCATACTTCAGATCTCAGTTGCTTTTGCAAGCATACCGTTTGCCCTGACGGTAGGAATTGCAGCTGCCACGTTTGTAAAATTGTTTGGAATATCATTTCTCTCAAGACCTAGAAGCGAATACATTGCAAAGATAAAGGAGGCGCCACGCAGCATGATTGCAGGAATGTCCATTCTTGCTGCAACCTGCATATTGTTGGGTGTTCTTCCGTTTCTGGGAATTTCTTTGATAGACACCGCATTCCACCTCTCGTCGCATACTGCAGGTCCGTTTGATGCCATAACCTTGCAAAATAGTTCTGCCAAGAGCTTTGCCAGTCTGTCAATGCCTGTTGTGGTCATAATGTTATCATCGATGACAGCTGCAATTTTCGGTTTCATCAAGGCAATTGGCGGCAAGACTAGAAGGACTACTTTTAGTACATGGGATTGTGGATTTGGCAGCCTTGACGAGAGGATGGAGTATACAGCAACATCGCTCTCGCAGCCCATACGCACGGTCTTCAAAACACTCTTCAGGCCACACAATATAATACAAAAGGAGTTTTTTGGAGGGGCAGACTCGTATCTTCTCAAGACATTAAAAGTAGAGTCCGTCACAAAAAATATTTTTGAAGAAAGCATCTATCTGCCCATTATATCGTCCTGCATCTACATCTTTGATAAGATACGAAAACTTCAGACTGGAAAGATAAACGCGTACTTGCTTTACATAATGATGACCGTTGTATTACTTCTCTTGTTTGTGAGGCTAAACCACAATGTATAGCATAGCTGAGATCCTAATAGGGATAATACAGGGCCTTGCCATAATTTTGCTGTCCCCACTGATAACCGGGATAATGCGAAAGACCAAGGCAAGAACGCAGAAAAGAATCGGGGCTACAATATTGCAGCCATACTATGACATCATAAAACTGATAAAAAAAGACGAGGTCGTATCCGACCAGAGCTCTTGGATCTTCAAAGTGTGTCCATGGATAAATTTCACCGCCATTGCCACAGCGGCCTTCTTCATCCCGTTGTTTTTGACATATTCGCCGTTCGGGCTTGCAGGTGATCTTCTTCTAGTGATAGGTCTATTTGCACTGGCAAGATTCTTTACAATGCTGGCAGGCCTGGATGTTGCCAGCTCTTTTGGTGGCCTTGGAAGCAGTAGGGAGATGATGATATCTGCCCTTTTGGAGCCTGCCCTCTTTTTGACAATATTCATTGTAGCACTAACCTACGGGGGAACTAACCTGAGTACTATTGTTACAGCCGTAGATGGTGCAACACTTCTTCCCCATCCGCAGCTAATCTTTGCAGCAATTGCAATGTTTATCATAGTACTGGGAGAAACTGGCCGCCTCCCGTTTGACAACCCCGCCACCCATCTTGAGCTTACAATGGTTCACGAGGCAATGATTCTGGAATACTCCGGCAAAAGCCTCGCCCTGATAGAATGGTCGCAGGCAATAAAACTGATGATATTACTGGTATTGGTTGTAAACATTTTTGCCCCATGGGGCATTTCGTCATCTATTACAATTCCCACGCTTGGAATTGGATTTATCTCTCTTGTTGCAAAGATTTCGCTGCTAGCTGTATTCATGGCTTACTTGGAATCAACGATTGCAAAATGGCGCCTTTTTAGAATACCTGATCTGGTTACAATTGCCATTGCAAGCTCGATGATAGGAATGGTTCTCTACTATCTCTAGTGATAAACATGGAATCAATACAACTAGACATCCTGACAATTTCCGGCGCGGTTCTGCTAATCGCTACGTTTGGGGTTGTTGCAAGACGTGGATTTATGGATTGGTTAAACGCATATCGCCACCAGTCCATAGTTCTTGCTGGAGTCACGGCAATAATTGGATATGTGACTGGAATATGGGAAATTTACATAGCAGCTGTGCTTACACTGCTAGTCAAGTCAATAGCAATTCCAAAGATTCTGACATATGTAACCAGAAGACTTGATATCGAGTTCAAGATGGAAACTAACCCCTACATCAGTCTCCGTACGTCAATAATCATATCTGCGTTGCTTGTTGCATTGTCATATTTTCTCACACAGCAGATTCCATTCAAGTCAGATCAGGTTGTAAACGTGTTACTGCCTGTCTCCATGGCACAGTTCTTCATAGGCCTTTTTGTTCTTGTAAATAGAAGAACGGTACTAAGCCAAGTAGTAGGCCTTTTGATAATTGAGAACGGCCTATTCTTGTTTACAATGGTGCTGACACATGGAGTATCTTTGATAATAGAGATCGGCATATTGGTAGACATTCTTGTCGGTATTGTGATTTCGTCAATACTGCTCTTCAGGATTGGCCGTACATTTGACAGCCTTGATGTTACCAATCTGGCAAATTTGAGGGATGACTGATGGATTCTATTTTTGCAAACATCACAATGTTGCTGCTTTTTTTAACTCCTGTAGCAAGCGCTGTATTGGTAACTCTAGTCCGCAAAAAAAGGGCAATTGAGATAATAACGATATGCTCTGCGTCATTAATTCTAGTTCAGGTGTTTTTTCTAGTATCCAGAATAATTAGCGAAAAGACAGTCACTGCCTTTGGCAATACGTTTTACGTAGATTCTCTGAGTGCTGTAATTTTACTTTCTATTTCTGGAGTAGGCCTTGTCTCCGCATTGTATTCAAAAAATTACATGGGAAGGCAGTATGACAATGCAATGATAGACGACAAGCATATAGTGAGATACTACCAGGGCTTTAACGTCTTTTTGTTAACAATGCTTGTTGTTCCAACTGCAAACAATCTTGGAATAATGTGGGTTACGGTGGAGGCAACCACGCTTGTATCAGTACTTTTGATAATGCTGTATTTTAAAGAAAACTCCATCGAGGCTGCGTGGAAGTACCTGATAATAGCAACCGTTGGGCTTTCTTTTGCATTAATCGGGACCGTCTTTTTCTACTATGCCAACACCAATGTGGCATCGTCTGATGATGCCATGAACTGGACCAACATGGTTCACAACTCAAAGCTTTTTGATCCCAACTTGGTCAAAATTGCCTTTGTTTTCATACTTGTGGGATACGGTACAAAGGCAGGCCTTGCTCCAATGCACACCTGGCTTCCAGACGCGCATAGTGAGGCGCCGACACCTGTCAGCGCACTCTTGTCAGGGGTCCTGTTAAATTGCGGGCTTTATGCCATAATTCGTTTTCATGTAATAAGCAGCAATGCCATAGGATCGGCATTTTCAAGCCATCTTTTGATAATACTTGCAGTCATATCAGTTGGAATAGCTGCCGCATCAATTTACTTCCAAAAGGACATGAAAAGGATGCTTGCATATTCTAGTGTAGAGCACATGGGCTTGATATCGCTTGGAATAGGGTTTGGCGGCATACTTGGGGTATACGGAGCGATGCTTCAGATATTAAATCACGCAATGGCAAAACCGTTGATGTTTTTTGCAAGCGGGACAATCAGCCAGAAATATGAGACAAAGGCAATGTCAAAAATCAAAGGAATAATAAAAACAATGCCGGTAACCGGCGCATTATTCTTGATCGGCGGACTGGCCCTGGTAGGAATGCCTCCGTTTAATGTCTTTCTTAGCGAGTTTTTCGTATTAAGCGCAGGCTTTCAAAGCGGACAGTTTCTTGCAGTCTCACTAGTAATCCTGTTTTTGGTTGTAACCTTTGCTGTCTTTTTGAGGCACCTCATCAAGATGGTTTTTGGAAATCCTGTCACTCCGATGAAAAAAGACGACATGGGAAAACTTGCAATAGCTCCGATGATAATACTAGGATCACTAGTTCTAATCTTGGGAGTGTTTGTGCCACAACAATTGCAAACACTTGTGCACAATGCAGCCACAATAATTAATCATGGAGGATTTGCGTGAATACGATTCATTTAGACAAATACAAAAAGGAGATGCTAGAAAAATTTGCAGGCAAGATAGGCAAGGTAGAGGAGAACTACAATGAGATTCATTTCATCCTAAAAGACGTAAACGACATACCGTTGATTTGCAATCATGTTTATGTTAGTTTAGGTACTAGACTTGCAACAATAATCTGCACGGACGAACTTGGAATCAAGAATGGTTTTGTACTGCGATATGTCTTTGGCAAGGAAAACGGGGAAGACATTTTTATTTTTATCACCGCAGTTGTGAGTCAAAGCCTGTTCTTTCCAAGCATCACATTGCAGATTCCAGCGGCAGCTCTCTATGAACGTGAGATCAAAGAGATGTTCGGGTTAACACCTACTGGAAACCCGGACACAAGATCTCTTGTTTTGCATGAATTTCCAGAAGACACCTTCCCGTTAAGAAAAGAATTTTCGCTCAGGACAAAAGTTGCAAGACAAAAACGACAGTATCCGTTCCTAAAGGTAGAAGGCGAGGGGGTATGTGAGATACCTGTAGGACCCGTGCATGCTGGCATAATAGAGCCTGGACACTTTAGATTCAGTGTACTTGGGGAAAACATAATCAATCTTGAAACACGCCTTGGGTATGCGCACAAGGGCATAGAAAAACTTGCAGAATCCATGAAGCTTGAGGATGCGCTGTTGTTGTCTGAGAGAATATCAGGTGATGAATCTGTTGCAAACTCTACTGCATACTGCCAGGCAGTAGAAAAGATTTCAGGAATGATGATTCCAAAAAGGGCAGAAAACATAAGAGTTGTCTTTGGAGAGATGGAGCGTATCTATAATCACATAGGCACGCTTGCTGGAATCTCGACTGACGCCGGCTTTGCTTTTGGCGCTGCAAGGCTATACATTCTAAAAGAGAGGCTGATGCAACTAAATGAATCGCTGAGTGGGAGTAGAATTCTTTTTGGAGTAAACAGAATAGGCGGAGTATGGTGCGACATATCCTCTCAAGACAGGAGACTTGTACTCAGTACGCTTGGCACAGTTTTGCGTGATTTTGATAAAATCATATCTTTTCTCAAGGCAAAGTCATCATTTATGGACAGATTAAAAGATGCTGGCATGATACCAAGAAAGGCAGCTCAAGACCTAGGAGTGGTAGGGGTGGTAGCTAGAGCGGCAGGAATAGATGTCGATACAAGGCATGATCATCCTTATGCTGGTTATTTACCACGCAACCACAGGACACCACAACAGATCATGGAGGACCAGATTGAGATGGAAAAGCGTGCTGGCGACGCACTTGCCAGATTCGAGGTGAGAATAAAGGAAGTTAGAAACTCTGCTGCAATGGTAGAAGAGATGCTTGACCTTGACTGTGATGGCACATTTGCAGATATGCCAGAGAAGGTAACTCCGTACAGATCTGCGCTTGGATATTCAGAGTCCCACAGGGGACAGACTGTTCACTGGATAATGATGGGTGAGGACAACTCGATATTTAGGTACAAGATAAGAACTGCGTCTTTTTGCAATTGGCCGATAATAGGGCATGCGGTACTCAAAGATATTGTACCTGACTTTCCCCTAGTCAACAAAAGTTTGGACCTTTCTTATTCGGGAAACGATCTATGAAAGACAAGGAAAAAGGAATAATGGGCAATAGTATAGAAACAGTCAGAGACACAGACAGTTTGTTTATCTCCTACAATTACAGAGGCAGCATTACATTTAACATGGAATCTGTTAATGGCAAGAGGGAACTGGCCGAGTCTGTCTGCCCTACAAAAGCGCTCTTGCCATTCAAAGAAAACGATAGTGACTTGCTTTTAGATTACGGCAAATGCATCATGTGTGGATACTGCACTAAGATCACGCCAAAATTAATCAAGATAAACAGCAAGCCGGCCAGTCCAGTCAATACAAGAGCCAAGATGATAGAAAGATTGGGCCCGCAGACTCCATCCTTGGCATCTTATGAGCAGACAGGCAATGAACTTAAAGGAAAAATTCAAGAGTTGTTTGGCAGATCACTTGCCATACGTGAAGTTGATGCAGGTTCCTGCAATGGCTGTGAGGTAGAGATTACAGCTCTTAATAATCCGATTTATGACATCGAGAGGTTTGGAATCCATTTTGTGTCGTCCCCAAGACATGCAGATCTCCTGCTTGTGACAGGACCTGCATCAAAAAACATGGAAGCTGTCTTGAAACTAACGTATGATGCAATGCCAGGTCCCAAAATAGTCATAGCAGTAGGAGCATGTGCCTGCAGTGGTGGCATATTTGGGGATACCTACTCTACAACAGGGGGAATAGACAACGTGATACCTGTGGACGTGTATATACCCGGATGTCCACCAAGACCGCAGACACTGCTTTGCGGCATACTGCTTGCCATAGGCAGGACTTTATCGCATACAAAATAGTTTTACTGGTACCATTGATTCTTTCTAGATCAAAAACATGGTTTGGTTGTGTAGAGAAAAGTATCTGTGCAAGAGAAGACATGATACCACATAAAACAGCAACGCAGAAAACGACTGAGAATGTAGAACTTCAAATGCCATAGGCGTCGATAGCATGTCAGATGTCCGTACAGCATTAGTACACACTGCAAACTATTGAATTGAAATATGATGCTGACGCACGTTTTACTATGAATATACAAGCATCCAGCAGTGCAAAATCAATTAGCATGCTGTGTGGCGTCTTTGGCATAGTAGCCATGGCAGCTATAGCACCGTATGTTGCTGCTTATGGAGTGAATTACGCCTATGCGCAATCCGCCAATCCCTGCGTAAATAATCCAAATCCATGTACCTATGGAATAAAATATACTGGATCAGATAATCCCTATGGTCCAATGCAAGGTATAACATGGGGAGTCGGGATCGGAATAGCAGGGCTGTTGGCCGGTGTTGGAGTCTATACAACAGTAAAACGCACGCATTAATTTTTTTTCTTTTTTTGTTTTAACACATGTCCAGCGCTAAATGGATTTTGTGTTCTCTCTTGCCTGAAATTTTAAAAAATGATTCAGGTGCACGTGTACACTGAAAAATAAGAGTTCCACGCAGCAGAAATCCCCCACCGGAAAAAAGCCAAGTTTTATCTTTACTTCAATGAAGGCTTTTTCGTCAAGACTTGTATTAAAAATAAATCTCGTATTTGGTTGTCCCTGTAATTTTAATAAACTCTTTTTCTATTTGCTTGCAATATGGATTTCTTCCATACGAGATCTTATATCTGAAAAACCACAACTAGTGCATTTCAAATCCGGAGAATAATAACGTGCTACAATACGCTTGAAAGATCAAACAGGTAAGAAAGGAATAGTGAATATCTCTCAAGTGGTTTGTAAAAACCACATAAGGAGCACAGACAGTATCTGAGGCAGCTAAAGTTTCATGTACTGCAGTTCATGATTTAGTTTAGATATCCTAGATCTGCAAGTTTTCTGAATTATTGTATATATCAATGTCCAAGCAGTCTTCTAGAATCGAGTGGATGTTATGTCAAAAAAATAGCAAGCTATTGACTCTTGCCTGAACCTCTCTTTTAGTTCCTCAATTAAATTATCAAGCCTTGACTCTACAGTATCTTCAAAACGACTCTTCTCTATGAAGACCTCGTATGTCATGGACAGATCAAGGTAAACCCTTCCGCTTTTCTTGTCCTTCCATTCTCCCCTTGATGGCGGAATAACACGAGTATATCCTCCATAATCTTTTACGAACTTTTTCTCCAGTTCAATAAAATATGAGGCCGGGATAATTCTACCATTGTTAAATGCTACGGGTAACTTTATGTGAAGAAGAACTTTTGGAACAAAACTCAAGTTTAATCTAATTTCTGGTATGGAACCTTGTTTCTATTTAGCAGATAACATTGCCCTGAGGTAATGACATACTCGTTTTCTGCCGCATGATCAAATGGCATTCCTGCGTCAAACAAAACCTTCCATGCCTTCTCTTCATACTTTGGATCAATTCTTACTTTACTGTATGGCGGTTCCTTGGTATCATGAACTTTATTCACACAAATAGTATCATTTTGGCCAATTATATACTTTTTATAAAAAACACGGTTTCTGCTTTACAGACTTTGCTCTTTTATATTTTGGAAACCTCAATTGCCATTTTTTACAAGTTTTGTAATTTCTATCACTTGCCTGTTGTGTTTCTTTCTTGCTGACTACAAATACCTCAATGCTTACAACCAAGGTAATGATTATGATTTTGGCAAGTATTTTTCAAGGCAAGTAAAGGTCAACACTGCACATGCGGCAATGATAATGATGATTCATTCATTATTTTTGAATCAACCAAATGGATCATCTCTATCTTTTGACTTGTTATGATAATCGCCCAATAGGTTTTCTTCACACGTACACGAACCTAATGTCTTTTTACAGAAATTACATCTTTCTTTCATCTACGACCATTTCTTATAAAACCGTGTTCAGGATATTTATGGATATTTCTTGCTTTAGACTTGCATTCTGAATCCGAATTTTTAATTTTGCTAAACTTGCATAGATCTACCTAAAGGTTGGGTCCTTACAGGTCTCACACCTGGGAAAATTAGAAACGAAAGAATAGGGAAATTCTACACCAGTTTTTTAAACAATGATTTACAATTATCTGGCAAACCTAGGGCTTGTTTTTTGACTCTAGACTAGTTACAATAAATTTTTATATTTTATTAGTTACAAGCGAACATGTCAGCCAACACTGTCAACTTACATCGCGTGATTGCCGCAAATCCCGAAAAAACCTATCGTGCATTTCTGAATCCTGATGCGTTGGCTAGATGGATGCCACCAAATGGATTTACTGGAAAAGTTCATCACATGGATGCAAAAGTAGGTGGTAGATTCAAGATGTCATTTACTAACTTTACAACTGAAAAAAGCCACTCCTTTGGTGGAGAATTCCGTGAGTTGATTCAAAATGAACGTTTGAGATATACTGAAAGTTTTGATGACCCGAACCTACCTGGAGTAATTCAGGTAACTGTAACATTGAAGAAGGTTTCTGTGGGAACAGAGTTGACAATCGTACAAGAAGGCATACCTTCGGTAATTCCTCTTGAAGCTTGTTATCTTGGATGGCAGGAGTCGCTTGCTAATCTAGCTAGACTAGTTGAACCAGAGATTCCAAATTAAAGATATTTAATTTTAGATTTTTCTTTAGTGTTGATTGAAAATTGAGTTTTCTATACAAGTG
>VFSW01006373.1_pt1 | contig 17362 bp, 14 predicted proteins | sample 5358111 | NCBI WGS metagenome assembly VFSW01 (sample SAMN11554181, study PRJNA540505) | mine drainage metagenome | isolation source: sediment from site ElyBrook_90M | place: USA: Ely Copper Mine, Vershire, VT | collected 2017
AAGCTGACGGCCGCGAAGGTGGTGGGGGGGGGCACGGGCGGGCTGGGCTCGCCGCTGGCGCTCTATCTGGCGGCGGCCGGCATCGGGACGCTGGGGCTGGTGGACTTCGACGTCGTCGACTCCAGCAATCTGCAGCGGCAAATCATCCACAGCACGAAGGATGTGGGGCGGCCAAAGATCGTGTCGGCAACGGAGAAGCTTGTCGCGCTCAATCCGTTTCTGAATGTCGTGCAGCACGAGACGATGCTGACCAGCCAGAATGCTCTGGAGATCATCTCGCAGTACGACATCGTCGCCGATGGCACGGATAATTTCCCGACGCGCTATCTGGTGAACGACGCATGCGTGCTGACGGGCAAGCCGAACGCCTACGGATCGATTTTCCGCTTCGAGGGACAAGCCAGCGTCTTTGCCACCGAACAAGGCCCCTGCTACCGCTGCCTCTATCCGGAGCCGCCGCCGCCAGGGCTGGTGCCGTCGTGCGCGGAGGGCGGTGTTCTGGGGATCCTGCCGGGGCTGGTCGGCGTGATCCAGGCGACGGAAGTGATCAAGCTGATCCTCGGCAAGGGCGAGCCGCTGATCGGGCGTCTGCTGCTGGTGAACGCGCTCGATATGAAGTTCCGCGAGCTGAAGCTGCGGAAGAATCCGGAGTGCCCGGTATGCGGGAAGAACCCCACCGTGACAAAATTGATCGACTACCAGCAATTTTGTGGCATTGTTCCGGAGGCAAAGATGGCGGTGGAGAAGAACGGCATCCGACAGATGAGCGTGAAGGATCTGAAGCAGAAGCTCGATGCCGGCGAAGACGTTTTCATCCTCGATGTGCGTGAGCCGTATGAGTACCAGATTGCGCAGATCGGCGGGCAATTGATTCCCCTGGGCCAGCTGCCGGAGCGGCTGGGCGAGCTGGATCCGTCTCGGGACATCGTTGTCCAGTGCAAGTCGGGGGGCCGCAGCCAGCGGGCGGCGGAGTTCCTTGCTCAGAACGGCTTCAGCAAACTGCACAATCTGGCAGGCGGCATCCTGGCGTGGTCGAGCGAGATCGATCCGGACGTGCCCCGGTATTAGCGCTGACGGGGGTGCGGACGGGGAACCGCCGCACCCATCAGCTGCGCGCGCTGTCAATCCCCTCTTTTCGTGACATCCACTGTGAAAATCGTTGTCTTGGACGGACGCCGGGACCCTGCGTATACTCCGTTTGCCCGGCAATGCTGATCTTTTTTTGATCCCCCTTTCTTCCTGTTCATCCGCGTGGCCGGCGTACGTTGGGGGCCTTGATGGATTTATTCGCTCTTCGTCTGCTCTTCATCCTTATTTTTACGGTCGCTTGCTGGTTCTTTCGCCCCTTCGGTCTCAACCCCTGGGCTGCGGCCGGCGTGGGTGCGGCCGCTTCCGCGCTGATCATCTTTTTTGAGCTGCGGGTGCGGGCGCTGAGCCTGCGGCGGCTCTTCGGTGCCGTGATCGGCAGCCTGCTGGGCATCACCGGCGCATTTCTGTTTTCACTCGTCCTGCGGAACAGCCTGCCCGAGGGACAGACGCGCAGCCTTTTCCAGATTGGCGTGCTGCTGCTGATGACCTACATCGGGCTGGTCGTCGGCGCGAGCAAAGGCGATCTGCTGAACCTTGCCGCTTTGGGCGGACTGTTTACGACGGAGCGCGGCAACAAGCGGAACACGAAGGTGCTCGACACCAGCGCGATTATCGACGGGCGCATTGCGGACATCGCCGAGACCGGCTTTCTGGAAGGGCCGCTCATCGTTCCGGAGTTTGTGCTGCGCGAACTGCAAATGGTGGCCGATTCATCGGACTCTTCGAAGCGCCAGCGCGGACGGCGCGGGCTGGACGTGCTGCAGAGGATGCGCGGCATGGCGCAGATCGTGGTGCAGATTGCCGAAGAGGATTATCCGCACATCAAGGAAGTGGATCTGAAGCTGATCGAGCTGGCGAAACAGCTCGAGGCAAAGATCGTCACCAACGATTTCAACCTGAACAAGGTGGCGCAGGTGCGCGGGGTGGCGGTGCTCAACATCAACGATCTGGCGAACTCGCTGCGGCCGGTGGTGCTGCCGGGCGAAAAGATGCGGGTCGTGATCATGAAGGAAGGCAAGGAGTTCGACCAGGGCGTGGGATATCTGGACGACGGTACGATGGTGGTCGTGGATCACGCGCGCCGGCTGATCGGGCGTTCGGTGGAGATCTGCGTCACCTCAGTGCTGCAGACGGCGTCGGGCAAGATGATCTTCGGGCGAGTGGATGAAGGCTCGCGGCCGGAAGCCGCGCGCGCAACGGCGGAAGCGTCGAACGGCTGACAGAAGCTCCAAAACCGGAGACCCCGCATGCCAACGATCAGCGCCTTTTACGGCATCCTGATTCAGATATTCTGGAATGACCACCCGCCGCCGCACTTTCACGCGTTGTATGCGGAGCACGAAGTCCTGATCGATATTCGGACGCTGATGGTTCTGGAGGGTGGATTTCCGAGACGCGCTCTGGCTCTTGTCCTTGAATGGGCGCAGGAGCATCGAACGGAGCTGATGGAGGATTGGGAACTATGTTCGCAGAATCGGCAGCCAAACAAGATTCGACCTCTTCCGTAGTTCCTGAGATTCGCCCGCGCATGCCGTGGAGAGTTGCGGAAGCTATGGCACTCGACGGCTTCCGACTCCGCGTCCGCTTTCTGGATGGGGTTGAAGGCACAGTTGAGATGGCCGAGCTGCTTCGTTCGCCACGGTCCGGAGTTTTCGCTCCGCTGGCCGATCCTGCAGTGTTCGCGCAGGTATTCGTTGAGCATGGCGCGGTATCGTGGCCAGGCGATCTGGATCTGGCCCCGGACGCCATGTACGCAGCCATTAAAGAGCGCGGAAGCTGGGTCCTTCGCTAACGAAGATTGCCGGGGACATTATTCAACTCTTACACTGATTCGGCTCCTGTTGCCTTTATCGTGATGCTGGAGCATTGTTTCCCGATGTCGACCTTTGCTGAGATTCCCGCTGAAACCGTGCGCGCCGATGCCGAGGCGCTGGAGCAGACGCGCTCTGCAAAGCTGAATGTCATCTTCGCGGTGACGCTGACGGTGTTTCACCTGGGCGCGATTGTGGCGCTGTTCTTTTTCAGCTGGAGCGCGCTGGCCGTCTCGCTGGTCCTTTGGGTGCTCGCGCAGAACGTGGGCATCGGGATGAGCTACCATCGCCAGCTCACGCATCGCGGTTTTACGACGCCGAAGTGGGTGGAGTACGCGATGGCCCTGTGCGCCACGCTGGCCCTGCAGGGCGGTCCAATCTACTGGGTCGCCGTGCACCGAATGCATCATCAGCTCACCGATCGCCCGGGCGACCCGCATTCGCCGCGCGACGGAAAATGGTGGTCGCACATGGGGTGGATCCTGCACGGATCGCTGCGCAACAGGAATCCGCGCCTGGCGCGCTACGTGCCCGATCTGGCGAACGATCCGTTCTATGTGTGGCTGAGCCGCTGGCACTGGGTTCCGCTCACGGCCGTCGGCATCACGCTGTTTCTTGTCGGTGGATGGTCCTGGTTCCTGTGGGGCTCACTCCTGCGCATTACCCTGGGCCTGCATGCGACGTGGCTGGTGAACTCGGCGACGCATTTGTGGGGAGGGCGGCGCTTCGACACCAAGGACGATTCGCGCAACAACTGGTGGGTGGCGCTGATCACCGGCGGCGAGGGCTGGCACAACAACCACCACGCGCATCCGGTATCGGCGAGCCACGGCATGGCCTGGTATGAGCTGGACTTCAACTACTGGGGCATTCGCATGCTGGGGTTCCTCGGCCTGGCGAAGCGGATCAAGGTGCTGGGGGCCGACGGCGGCCCGGCGCGCATTCTGCACCCCTGATTTTCTCCGGTAGTTCGCTCTTTGTAACGATTTTCAGCGACCGCACAGCGCTGGTAGACTCGCGGGAATGATCCTCAGGAAAGCTGTTCGCCTGCTTGCCCTGCCGCTGCTGGTTTCTGCTGCCTGTGCGCAGACCGCCACTCCGCATCTCTTCTTTCGCGTGACGCTGGACTCGAGCGTCCAGCAGCCCGAGTCGGGACGGCTGCTGATTTTTCTCGAGCCGGGCAGCGGGGCGAAGCAGGTCGAGGCGAATGAATTCCATCCCTCGGCCACGTCGATTGCGGCCAAAGAAATTTCCGATCTGAAGCCGGGCGCGTCCGTCGATATCGACGTCGACAGCCTTGCGTTTCCGGCGGCGTTCTCGTCGCTGAAGCCTGGGACGTATCAGGCGCAGGCCGTGCTGGATGTGGACCACACCTACGCCTACGACGGCCCGGAAGCCGGGGATATCGAGAGCGCAGTCGTGGCGCTGCCGGACTGGACGCCGGGGACGGGCGCCGAGCCGGCGTTTGTCCTGAACCACGTGATGGCGGCCCGCACGCCACGCCCCCTGCCCTTGAAGCCTGAAGAACTGGCCGCGGCCGAGAAGGCGACCTCGGAGGTGGACTTCGTCAGTCCCGCGCTCACCGCGTTTTCCGGGCGCGAGACGCACATCCGCGGCTGGGTGGTGCTGCCACCGGGATATGCCGAGCATGCGAAGGCGCGTTACCCGACGGTTTACTGGACGCACGGTTTTGGAGCGAAGCTGGATACGATCCGGCCGAGCGCGCTGATGGTGTCGAACCGCATCAGTGCCGGCAAGATGCCGCCGATGATCTGGGTGTTTCTCGACGAGTCGCTGCCGACGGGCACGCACGAGTTCGCGGATTCTGTGAACAACGGGCCGTGGGGACACGCGCTCACGGCCGAGTTTATTCCCTGGCTCGAAGCGAAGTACCGCATGGACGCGAAACCGTCGGGACGTTTCCTGCAGGGGCATTCGTCGGGCGGATGGGCGACGCTGCAGCTGGAGGTAAATTACCCGCAGGTCTTCGGCGGGACGTGGTCGACCTCGCCCGATCCCAGTGATTTTCATGACTTCACCGGGGTGGACCTCTATGCCCCGCACGCCAACCTGTATCACCGTCCCGACGGCACACGGTATCCGCTGGTGCGCAATCACAGTGAGGTGATCGCGACTGCCGAGGAATTCGGGCGCCAGGAGGAAGTGCTCGGCGACTACGGCGGCCAGTTGGCCTCGTTCGAATGGGTCTTCTCGCCGCGCGGCGCCGACGGGAAACCGCTCGAGATGTTCGATCGCGCGACCGGAAACGTGAACCCGAAGGTCGTCGCCTACTGGCACGATCATTACGATCTCGCGCACATCGTCGAGGCGAACTGGGCGACGCGTGGACGCGAACTGAAGGGAAGAATCCATCTGATCGTCGGAACGGCGGACACGTTCTACCTTGACGGAGCCGCGCATAAGTTTGAGGCGGTGCTGAACCGGCTGGGGGCCAATCCGCACTTTACCTATCGCGAGAATCGCACCCATTTCGACCTGTATGAGGAGAACGGCGACCGCATGGCGATGATGGACGAGATCGCCGAACAGATGTACGCGGTGGCCCGGCCCGCGGCGCACTGGAAGCGCCCGGAGGGAGCACCCGCGGCGATCCTGCATCCATAACGCGAGGACACGATGAAGAGGCCGTGGGAAGTGACCTTGCTGGCTGCCGTGGCATTTGCCGCGGCAACAATCGCGATCGTCGTCAGTGTCTCGCTGTTCGTGCCCGGTACGCGGCTGGACCGGATGTGGGAGCTGAATGCCCCCGCACACGATGCGTTCGCCGCGAAGGCCGGTGCGGTCGCGGCAGTGCTGCTGTTCGTGGGTGTGCTGGCGGCAGCCACCGGTGTGGGTTTGCTCACCCGCCGGTTGTGGGCGTGGCTCCTGGCGCTGGCGGGCATCGGCATCAACGCGCTGGGGGACATGGTGAGCCTCCTGATCACGCGCGACTGGGCACGAGGCCTCGCGGGCATCCTGATCGACGGCCTCTTCGTCTACCTGCTGTTGCGCGCTGGAGTGCGCGCCTGGTTTCTGCGACGGACCTCGTGATGCCGCGATGCCCGGGACAGACCTCGCGGCGATGCCGATGCAACCGTCTCAACCGTCCACCCGCAGCTGGCGGTTTCATCCGCATTCAGCAGCCGATACAATGAGCTGAACGCTTCCTGACCCTATGACTACGCACCTCGAATCGACCCTCACCGCCAATCTGCAGACCGCCGCCCGGCAGGCAGGACTGACCGTCCTCTCCGTGGACGCGGGCACCGACTTCAACGGACATGCCACGACGCGTTTCCGCCTGGGCGCGACCGCGGACGCAGCGGCGGAGCGCACGCTGCTGCTGGAACTGAGCGAGGCCTTCGACTTCCACAAGCCGGAGCTGCTGCCGGAGATGACCACCCACCTCCGTGAGGCCGCGAACCGCCTGCGCAATCCACGCCCCGACGCGTACGTCACGCTCGCCGGGCTGCCAGTGAGCTTCGGGAATTTCGCATGGCCGTTCCATCGCTCCACCTCGGGCGCGGACACCTACATCGTGCACGGCACGGTGCATCTGGAGGATGGGGCGCAGTCGCCGCTGCACGTCCTGGTATCGGCGAGCATGACGGTGACCTTCGCGGAGATTGTGCCGGCGCCCGAGCAGCCCTACGCGGAGACCTTCATCTACAACGCGGTGCGCAAAACGCTGGATCGCGGACAACTCGAGCTGCTGAAGAGCGGCAACCGCCAGCCGGTGCCGGTGACGACGCGTTACTACAGCCGCTGGCAGAAAAAGTTCTTCTTCACCGATACCGACGATCGCAGCCGCATGGATTTCCTGGCGCTGAAGTCGTACTGGCTCTCGGGAGTGCTGGGCGGCAGCCAGCCGGTGTGGATCGCCGATCCGCGCGATGCGCAGTATCTGAACACGACAGCCGCGGAGCTGCAGCGAATGGCGGCCGATCTCGCGGGCCAGGGAATGTTGAAGCTCGAAGGCGAGTACGCTTCAGCCACGCCCGCGCTGGTGGCTCGCGCCGAGGAGTATCACGCAAAGCTGCAGGCGGCATTGGCTGTCACCCGCCCCACCTTCAATGAGGAGATGCGCGCCGGTCACACGAATATGTAAACGCGGGCAGGCGCCGCGACCTGGAAGGGATTTTCCGGAGTGCGCATGAAAATCGCGGGCGCCGGCCGCGATCCTGCTCAGCAGGATCCGCTCATTTGCCCCCCACGGTCAGCTTCATCTTCTCCTTCACGCCTTTAGCCAGCTTCTCGATCGCGTCGGCCTTCCGGATGACATTGATAGAGAGCGTGTCCTTATCCATCTTGTCGACCTCCAGCTTCAGCTCATTGGCCAGCTCCACCAGCTTCGCCGTGTCGGCGACGATTTGCCGTTTGCGTTCCAGATTCGCTGCCGCATAACTGGTCTGCTTCTGCTGTTGCTGCTGTTCCTGCATCCGCATCTGATCGTTCTTGTCGGGGATCGAGACGGCGTCGGGCGGCTCCCATGGCCGAAGGATAGCGCCAGGAGGCGCGTCCTGGGCGGCAGCGGGAAGCGTCGTCACCGCCAGCAGGCCGAGCAGGGCCAGAACGAGGCACAGCGCTTCGCGCACCCACCGGCTCCTCTTGAATTCATTCACCTGGAATGTGCTGCTTTGCATGGGAAACTCCTTTTGAGGCCGGGGAGTACGCAAGTCGCACTGCAAAGAACAGGAAAATCTTACTCTCCGGCGTACAGAGCGGGAAATCGAGACTCGTATCGGTCAGCGCTCACACCCGGGCGCAGAGCAGGCGGCCGGATCGTCCATGCGGGCGCGGCTCTCCTGCGCTCTCGCCGAACCAGGGGTGCGAATCCCCGCCCCCTCCAGATCCTCGATGCTCGTGAAGCCGAGGGTGCGCAGATCCGAGGCCAGTTGTTCCGGTTCGAAGAACAGACGGAAGGGCTCGCCGGCGCGGGCGACGCGTTCGGCCAGAAGATCGAAAGCGCGCTGTTCGGTTTCGCCCAACAACTCGCGGGGGATAGCGTAATCGAAGACCACGCCGCTGCCGCGCGGCATTCCGGCGATGAAGCGCAGCGTGGCAAAGGCCGCTTCGCGGGTGAGGTACGGCACAACCCCGAGCCAGGAGAAGAAGGCCGGCTCGTCGCGGCGGAATCCGGCGGCTTCGAGTCCGTGCGCCAGCGTGTCGCGCTCGAAATCGACGGGTGCAAAGTGCATCGAGGCGGGAATAGTGATGCCCGCATGTTGCAGGCGCTCGCGCTTCCAGGCTTGTGTGTCGGGGTGGTCGACCTCAAAGACGCGCAGGCCGGCAGCGCGGTTGCGGCAGGCGAAGGTGTCGAGCCCCGCGCCGAGAACAACGTACTGACGGATTCCCTGCTCGACCGAAAGCGCCAGTTCCTCTTCGGCAAAAGCGGCTGCGCATGGCAATGAAGAGGCGCAGGCCGCGGGTCCAGGGAGTGGAATCGCCCTCGGCCACTTCGGCGTGAACGCGCGCGGCCGCCTCGTCGCTGAGAATCTTCAGCGCCAGCGGGTCTTCAAAGATCAGTGGGCGATCGCAGAGTTGATGCATGGCGCGGCGCATGGCTACACGCTCCGCGGTTCCGCTGCGGCGGCCATCGATCATGCGCGCCGCGTGCTCTGCCCATCAGGGCTGGGCATAATAGCCTTCGAGGGTGCGCACCTTCAGGCGGGGTTGGTCGACTTTGACCGTGAGACTGTGCCAGGTGTCGGCGGAGTCGGCCTTCTGCGGCTCAATGGTCATGGAGTACCAGGCGGACGCGTCCCTCGCGCACTTCGCGATCTCGCCGGTGATGTCGTTGCTGCCCACCACGACGGTGCCTCCGCTGTGAACGGCCAGAACCTGCAGCGCGAGGTTGCCGGGATTCGCCTGGGAGGGTTTCGTCACCGGTTTGATGAAGCTCTCCCAGAGAAAACTGCGGGGGCTGGCCGCATCGGCAGGGCCCAGAGGATCGATGGAGTCCACGGTGATGTCCAGCTGGCGGAACATGCCGGAGAAGTCGACGATCCCACTGAAGAGGTTGCGCTGCTGCTGGATGCCGAAACTAACGTTGGGATTATCGAAGATCGGCCAGCCCGGGCCGATCCATACCACCAGCTTGCGCCCCGGAATCCTCGCCAGGCCCTGACCCATTTCGCTCAGACCCTGGAGCGAGGCCTGCGTCCGTTCTTCGGCGCCGTAGAAACCTGCCGCGCGACTGATGACATGCAGTTGCCCGTCCTTCTGGTGGAGAACCGCGGCGAGTCCGTTGCCATCGGTGGAGGGAACGGTGATCTGCTCGAGGCCGGTGTCGGTAAGCAGAAAGATGGCAACCGGAACGGCCAGTCGTCCATCGTCGCGGCGCAGGTACTTTTCGATCTGCGTGCGCACTGTGCTGACGACGCTGAAGTTTGCGTTCACGTCGTCGATGAGCAGAATCATCGTCTGCGGATCGTTCCGCGGCGTAGATAATTCGTGCGCGGCGAAGGAATGAACAGCCGTGGGCTGCTTGTCATCGAGCAGCGTAAAGTCATGCTGCGTGAGGCCGCGAACGGGAGCGCCGGATTTATCGGTCACCACCACGTTCAGACGGATGGAATGCGACGCCGATGCGGGTGGGGCGGTGGCCAACGGGGGCAGATCGAGAGGCCGCTGTGCAAATAAGCTTGCCGTGCAGAACAACGGCACCAGAACCAGCCTGAAACCCTTCGTCAGCATCTTCGTCTCCTCAGCCCAGTCGCGATTGATTATTGCAGACGCAAAGGTAGCACGCCGAGAGTCGAAGTTACTGCGGCTGGGCACTGCTCTGCGCGGGCGGCGTGCTCGGTCCACCCGGCGCGTTGCTGGCGGCGCCGGACGGCTGAGAGCCCGGGGTCGCCGGCGCTGCTTCCTTGCCTTGCGGCGGGTTCGCTGCTCCGCCTTGCGGCTGAGCCGGCTGTGGCTGCTGAGAGGAAGACGGCGGAGGCGCCGGCTGACTCTCATGCGGAGCCGTGGCGCCGGTCTGCGGTGTGGAAGGTTGCGGTGCCGGAGTGTTGTCCGGCGCCGGACGGTTTGCGGGTTTGCCGGTAGGCGGGACCGCATTGCCTGTGGGTGCAACGGCGCCAGGCGCGGGCGCTGCCTCGCTTGCGTGATACGCGGCGCGTGCCGCAGGATGTGCCTCTTCGCCCGGCGGAGGCGGCAGGATATCCGCCGCCAGCGTGACCTGGTTCACCACAGATGGATCGTCGCGCAGCTTCAGATAGAGCTGCCCGGTTTCCGGACGCGGCACCGGCAGCACGTATCCCGGGAAGCCGTCGGGGACCTCGACCGGATGCGCGAACTGCGGATCGCTGGCGACCGAATCGACGAGGAAGAGGTTGGACCCGCTGAGGCGACACTGCTGATCGTCGCCGGCGGGGCATTTCAGGTCGTGCAGTTCCGGCAGACGCACAAGCGTCGCCAGCGGCTGCCAGTCGCCCGCGGTGCCGTTGTCGACCACGCGAAACTTGAGCGGGCCGAAGGCCGAACTGCCGAACGCCTTGGCGGGATCGAGCGTGGCCAGTGCAACCTTCGAGTTCTCCAGCGTCATGGTGCCGCTGTCGAGGCTCAGCGTGGTGGAGAAGGCTTCATCCGCGGTGGCGACTTCGATCTTTTCCTTGCGGCCAAACGATGCCGGAGACTGCGCCCGAACGCTGAAGCGCAGCTTCGCGTCCAGCGGCAGCTCGTCCTGGTCGGCCAGCTGGATATTGCTCCCGTTGCCTGAGGTCGATTCCTGAACGATCTTGCCGATGAGCAGCACCCCGGGGCGCGGCGCGCCGACAGCGACCGCGACCTGCATGGTGCGGCCGTCGGTGAGGGCCACCTGTGCAGTACCGGATTGGCCCTGCTTCAGCTTTCCCGCGGCCTTCGCGTCTTTGGCCTGCATCGGCAGCTCGTTGCTGCCCATGGTGGGATCGATCTTTCCCGGCGCAAAAGTGACGCCATCCACCGTGAGACTCGCGATCGCATCGAGCCCGCTGCCCTTGAGAATTCCCTGCGTGTCGCCGGCGTGAAGAGTAAAGCTGTCCAGATGACCCGCCTCCGCGTAGGCGCGAAGAGGAATCGTCTGCGCGGTGACGGTGCCGAACTGCTTCACCTCGAGCTTCAGCTCTCCGGGATGCGCCTGCTTCAGGGGTAGCTTCACTTCGACCTGATCGGGGCTGGTCGCCTTCCAGTCGGCTTTGAGTTCCTTGCCGGCGGAGTCTTTCACGAGGATGGTGTCGACGCAGCTGGCATCATCGGCGGAGAGATGGATGGTGTCCTCGCGTCCCACGATCAGCGCTTCACGATCCGCCGCGGCCAGTTCCCAGTTCTGCGCGTGAGTATTTTCCAGGCGAAACGCCGGTCCGTCATACTTCTCGAATCCCCAATAGCCATGCAGCGATGCGTCGATGGTGTTGCCGAAGTCGCTGGCGCTCAGGTCCTTCGCCTCAAGTTCCAGGCCGCCTTTCACGGCGTCGGGCTTCACAACTTCATCGACGAATTTCCCGTCCTTCTTCTTCAGACGCAGGATCATCTCGTGCGCGTAGCCGGTAGAGAAAACCAGCGGCGCGCCATCGACGGCCAGCACCAGCGAGTTCTTTTCCGCGCAGTAGTTCTGCTTCGAATCGACCGGGTGCAGCGGCGGAGCCTGCGAAGCTTCCACTGCCGGCAGCGCCGTCACCAACACCGACTTGGGATTGTGGAAGGAGGGCGGCGTATTCAGCATGAGCGCGATTTGCTCACCCTGCTGCGTGGCGAGCGCGGGGATGTACTGATATTGCGCGGTGTGGAAGGTCTCGAGGATGCGCGCCATATCCATCACCGAGCCGACGTAGGGACTGTAGAAGCCATAGCTGGCCTGCGGCGTGTAGGCCAGCTGCATCGCGAGATCGCTCGCCGGTCCGGAACTCATGGCCTCGACAATGGACTGGCTGTGGCCATCGCTGAGGATGAGAGCATCCTGGCCCTGGGTAAGGCAGGCGGCCTGCAGCTCGGGCATCCGGTCGAGGCAGCGGTTGTCGATCTTCATGCCGAGGCTGCGCGCCAGCAGCGGTGCTGCATCCACGAGTTTCGCGGGATCGCTGCGATCGAGCTGATGGACCGCGGCAAGATAGGTATCCAGGCGGGAGCGGTCGAGCATCGCCTGATTCAGATCCTGCGAAGCGCGTACAAAGGAACCCGGTCTGCCGCGCACCGCGCCGACCAGGGTGCGAAAGTCTCCGCCCGTTTCGGGCGCGAGGAAGACCAGCACCTGCTGCGCACCCTGCGGCACGATGACGGTAAGGCCCTCCTTTGCTTTCTTGTCCCAGGTCTCCTGGCGGAAGAACCAGTTTTCCGGTGGAGGATTGGTGGAGCCGCGGAGAAAGGCGGCGACCAGGAGATAGTGCGCGGACTGGCCCTTCGGCAGGTCGGCTTTGATCCACACGCGATCGCCAGGCGCGAGGTTCGGCACCTCGTCGATGGGCAGGCTTTTGCCCGCGCGCGTCACTTTCACTTCGAGCCTGGGACCGGCCAGATCGAAAGGAGGAGCGTCGGCCCACGCACAGGTCACTGCCGCCAGAGACACGACGGCTGCGAGAAATGGTCGATACCACCGAATTGCCATATCAGTAACTATTCTAGGCTTCATAGAGGGCGAAGGCGCGAAAATACCCTTGTCTGCAAAGACGCAGTTCGGCCCAATTTGTTCCTGCCGTGCCAGAAGTGGAGGATGACTGCAGAGATGCGGCACCCGAAGCGGTTCTTCCCTCATCGAAAGAAAGCATGAACTTCAGCCGCCGTCACTTCAATCGCATGCTGACTTCCGTAGGTCTCGCGCCTGCTTTTGCCGGACTCACGGCCGAAGGCGCGATCACCGGCAGCAGCGGAGGCGCACGCGATCCGCAGATCCTGCGTCTGTCGCGCAATGGCTGGATGCCGAACAACGAGCGCCTGCCGGTGTTGCTGTATCGCGGCGCTCTGCAGGGGCGCGGAGACGATCCGGCGGCAACGTTTGAGAGCGTGTTCACCCGCAACGGGTGGCCGCCGCAGTGGCGCAACGGCGTGTACGACTATCACCACTACCATTCGACAGCGCACGAGGTGCTCGGATTCGTGACGGGCTCAGCGCATTTGATGCTGGGTGGCGAAAACGGTCACGAGATCACCGTGCATGCCGGCGATGTTGCGGTTCTGCCGACGGGCACCGGACACTGCCGCCTGTCGGCGTCCGCGGATTTTCTGGTGGTGGGCGCTTATCCCCCGGAGCAGCACTGGGACATCTGCCGCTCGGCGCCCGATGCGAAGGCGCAGGAACGGATGCAGCATCTGCCGTTTCCGCAGTCGGATCCGCTCAGCGGCAGCGCAGGGCCGCTGATCCGACTGTGGGGCTGAGGCGTTATCGTGTTCTTCTGACTCCGCTCTCACTTCTTCGGTGGAATGATCCTGAACTCGCCGCTCAGGTGCATCAGGCTCATCAGGTAGAGCATGCCGTCGTAGTAGCGGCTCTGGCCGGAGGGGATCTTCGTGTTCCATAACGCTTCGGTGAAGCGGCGCGCCCGGGCGCGGTCGGTAGCGGCGAGCCCGGCCACCGCGTTGGTGCCGACGAGTCCTTCGGGGTGCTCTTCGTGGGTCACGTGCGGATTCGGTTTCTCCGGCTTGCCGTCGAGCATGAACATCGGGCCGTAGGTGTCCATCCCCTGGGATTCGAAGAATTTCTGGATGTCATCGCTCAACGTCTGTTCGGCGGGAGCCTTGCGCCACCAGGACCAGTCGACGCTCCAGTTGCTCGCCGTCCGCCAGGCATCGTAGCCAAACACATTGGATCGGCGGGCAAAAGGACCCTGCATCGGACTGCCATCGAAGTTGGCAAAGTCAGGCGCGAGCCCGGTGTCGGGATTCGCGACCTTCGGGAAGAAGGCGCGGCTGGCTTCCGCGGCGCGCTCCCAGAAGCCGCGATCCTCGGGCGGTCCCCAGCGCGCCCACAGTTCATAGAATGCGGGCAGATGATACGACGGATCGGTGAAGGGGTGCGGCATCGCCTCAGGCACAAACTTCACCATGGGCGGATCCTGATTGAACTCGGCGCCGACGGTATGCGGACCGCGCGGACCGGGCGCGCTGATCACCTCGCGATGCACCATCGCGTGCAGCAGCTGCAGTGCCTCGGCGCGATAGTCGTAGATCCCCTGGCCGCCAGGCCAGCGATTCGCGGCGAAGAGAAGCGCCATCGCGAAGTACGACTCGCCGTCGGGCGCGGCGCCCTCGGAATTATGCGTGCCGTCGGGCTTGCACGACCACGCGAAGTACTCATAGCTGGGCGCCTTCGGATCCGAGATATACATGTACGTCATCGCCCAGTTCCACAGCGCATCGAACTCGGCCTTCTTGTCGAGCTCGACCGCGATCATCATGCCGTACGACATGCCTTCGGTCCGAACGTCTTTGTTGTTCCAGTCGGTGAGGTACATCAGCGGACCGTTCGCGTTGGAGCCGGCCGCGAACACGACGGACTGCGTCTGCGGATCGCCATGAAAAAGCTGGTGGTACGCCGCATCGATCTTCGCGCGGATTTCTTTCTCCGAGTGTCCGTCTTCTTTGAAGAGGTTGCGATATTTGCCGGTGGCATACGCGCCCGAGCCATCGCTCAGGGTCTGCGCGGGCAGCGCGGGCGAACTCCATCCGACCATCAGGACAGCAAACAGGGTTCCGGCAATCTTCATTCGCAATCCATCTCCAGGGTTCGGTTGCACCTCACCAGAGTAGCTTTTCCCGGAGCAAAGCGGCACACTGTTAGCCGATGCGGCTGACTTGTTGCTTTGCTCTGTTGCTGGCTTGTACAGTTCACGCGCAGGATGTTCACGTGCGCGTCTCGCCCGATGTGAAGACCGGCATCGAGGGGACGACGGAGTTTCCGACCATCCAGATGGCGCTCGACCATCATCCGTTCGCGGGGCCGGGCGGCCGGGTGTCTATCCAGATCGCGCCAGGGACCTATCACGAGCGCCTGAACATCACACAGAACCACACCAACATCACCTTCATCGGCATGGGCCATGGTCCGGAAGACGTCGTGATCACGAACAGCCTCAATGCGAAGCAGGCGGGGGGCACCTTCTTCACCGAGACCGTGGAGGTAAACGGTACCGGGTTCGAGGCGGATAACGTCACCTTTGAGAATGCAGCCGGAAACACGGGACAGGCGGTAGCGATCGTGGTGCGCGCCGATCGCGCAGTGTTCAAACACTGCCGATTCCTCGGCTATCAGGACACGCTGTTCGCGGACTACGGCCGTCAGTATTACGTCGACTCATACATCGAGGGAGCCATCGACTTCATCTTCGGCAACGCAACGGCGGTGTTCGATCGCGACGAGATTCACGCGAACGGGCCGGGGTATCTGACCGCGCAATCGCGGACCTCGGCGGATCAAACTACGGGCTACGTGATCGTGAACAGCAAGGTGACCGCCGCGCCTGAGGTCAGCGGTGCGGACGGCAAGCGCTCCGGCACCTACCTGGGCCGGCCATGGCGGCCCTATGCGCGCGTCGTGTTCATGAAGACCGAACTGCCCGCGCAAGTGAAGCCGGAAGGCTGGAACAACTGGGGCAAGGAATCGAACGAGAAGACGGCGTGGTTCGCGGAGTTCGACAACACGGGACCGGGCGCAACGACCGCCAGCCGTGTTCCCTGGGCGCACCCGCTAAGCGCGAAAGAGGCCCTGCACTTTGAGCCGAACGTTTTCCTCGCCGGCCCGGATCGCTGGAACCCGGGAGCGGAGGCGGCAAAGCTGCCGTGAGGCTGCTCGATCGACCCTCCGCAACGCCGTCGCCCTGGCTACCAGCTCCCAGCTCCCAGCTCCCGGCTCCCAGCTCCCGGCTCCCAGCTCCCAGCTGCTCTCTTCACCACACCACCGTCGTGACCGAATCCGGCGGCAGCGTCATCGCCATCGTCTTGTCCGCCAGCACCACCTGCATCCGCTGCTCGCCGCCCTGATTCGTCAGCACCAGCACCTTGCTCCCATCGGGATTCTCCGCCGCCACATGATCGATCCCCGGAAACTCGCTCCCTCCGGAATTCCATGACGCAAACACCCGCGCCCCGCGCTGGATCGCCCGCGAATACTGCGCGAATGCCTTGTACTGCCCGCTCTTCGTCACCGCGTGCGTCTTCGAGTCCACCGTCACCACGCCTCCGCAGTTGAACGGCCCGATGTTCGGCTTGCCCTTCTCGTCCAGCACCAGGTTCCAGCTCACAATGCAACGCGCCCAGTTCCGCAGAATCCCGGCGAACGTCGACGACCACTTGCTCCAGTCCGTCGCGTACGCCGGATCCGTGTAGTCCGGGCCGCCCTCCGTCCAGTACGCATTCTTCTGCGGAAACATATCGTGGACCCGCGTCATCGCCGACGGCTCGCCCACGTACCCGTGCCACGCTACTCCATCGACATATTTGTAGACATCCGGATCACTCAGCTCATCCACCGCCCGTCCCCACAGGTTGTAGTTGTGGTCGATGATCCAGATCTTCGTCCCCATCTGCGCTTTCTCGAGCGCCGGCCCCAGATGCGCCTTCACAAACTCCATCTCGTATTCCTGGCCCCACAGCGCCTGCGGCATCCGCCCGTCCTGATCCGTGTCCACCTCGTTCTGCACCGTGATGGCATCGACCTTCACCCCGTTCTTCGCATACCCTTCGAGGAACCGCCGCATGTACTCCGCGTACGCCGGAAAGTAGTGCTTGCGCATCGCACCGCCCAGCAGCGTGTGGCTTGACTTCATCCACGCCGGCGGGCTCCACGGCGACGAGAAGTAGAACATCTCCGGATTCACCTGGCGCGTCTCCCGCAGCACCGGCACGATGTACTTCAAATCGTGATCGATGCTGAAGTGCGTCAGGTTCGGATCCGGCTGCTCGCTGTCGTCGTAGCTGTAGGCGGTCAGCGAGTAGTCGCTCGACCCGATCGTCGTCCGCGCCACGGACAGCCGCAGCCCATTCGCTCCAAAGCAATCCTCCAGGATCGCCTTGCGCTGCTCCGCATCCAGTTGCGCCAGCAGCCAGCACGAAGCGTCCGTCAGCGCCGCCCCAAACCCCAGCAGTTCCTGATAGCGCGTCCCCGGATCGAGGTGGATCGACATCGCCCCCACCGGCACGCCGCTCTCCCACACCGGCGCCTCGATCAGTTTGAACTCCTCATTCTTCGACGTGCGCCACGCCCGCACCTCGCCCGCGCCCGCTGCCCAGGCCACGGCCCGCAGCGGCCCGGGCAGAGCCGCCGCCGCCGAAAGTGCCGAAAGCTTCAGAATGGTTCGTCTCGTTGTGCTGGTCATATCGGCCAACAGCATACGCCTCGATGCCCTCGGTGGCTGCCAAAAACGCCGCCCTGCGACCCCATGTGGACAACCCTGCAGCCATCTGCGAGCATCATTGGACCGAGTCGTCTGTGCTCGCGAAAATCTGCCGCCTGCCCCCGGCTGGCAGCTGAGCACGAACCGCCCCATAAGAGG
>VFSW01006374.1_pt1 | contig 17361 bp, 12 predicted proteins | sample 5358111 | NCBI WGS metagenome assembly VFSW01 (sample SAMN11554181, study PRJNA540505) | mine drainage metagenome | isolation source: sediment from site ElyBrook_90M | place: USA: Ely Copper Mine, Vershire, VT | collected 2017
GATTATTCCCGCGGCGCCGCCGGCTTCTGGGTGGAGAACGGCGAACTTGCTTACCCCGTGGAGGAAATTACCATTGCCGGGAATCTCAGGGATATGTACAAGAATATTATTGCCATCGGCAGCGATGTGGATGTGCGCGGCGCAATCCGCACGGGCTCCATACTCATCGCGGATATGACCATCGCGGGTGAATGACGCGCAATGATCTTCGCCATCAGTATCCACGGCGGTGCCGGAGAGGTCATGCCGGAAAGTCTGGAGGCGCGCAAATCCGGCTGTCGTGTGGCGGCGGAGGCGGGCGCGCTTATCCTGAAACGCGGCGGCCACGCAGTGGATGCGGTGGAAGCTGCGGTGGTGGTGCTGGAAGACAACCCGCTGTTCAATGCCGGTACCGGTTCCACCCTCAACCGCGAGGGCCGGGTGGAAACCGATGCCGCCATCATGGACGGCAACAGCCTGAAGGCCGGGGCAGTAGCCGCCGTGAGTGGTATCCGCAATCCCATCCATCTGGCGCGCAAGGTGATGGACGCGAGCCAGCATGTACTGCTGGCGGGTGAGGGCGCTTATCGCTTTGGGACGCTGCACGGCATCGAGACCTGCGATCCACAGGAACTGGTGGTGCCGGCGCAGCGCAATTACTGGCAAAAGGAACACGGCACCGTGGGTGCCGTGGCCATGGATGCACACGGTCGGCTGGCGGCCGCTACCTCTACCGGTGGCATTTTCGACAAATTGCCGGGCCGCGTCGGCGACACCCCATTGATCGGCTGTGGCACCTACGCGGATGGCAATGCCGCCGTATCCTGCACCGGCTTCGGGGAGGACATCATCCGCACCACCCTCGCCCGCCATGCCGCGTATCTGTTGGAACAAGGCATGGATTCCATGGTGGCCGCAACCCAGGCCATCGCTTACTTTTCCAACCAAACCCGCAGTGAAGCCGGCATCATCCTGATGAACCGCAAAGGTCAGGCAGGATTTGCCCATAATTCTGTCCACATGCCGGTATGCACACTGGGATCTGACGGGACCTTTTTTCTGGATGCCTAAGACCCGGGATCGTCGGGGGTTTTCATACACAGATGGCAGGTATACTGTGGCGGCTGCTGACGGAATTTTCCGCTACACCGCTTGTCGAATGCACCCGTAATTCCACCCCTACTGTTCCGGTTCGGAGTCATAACAATGCATTACGCCCGCCGCTATCTGATCCTGCTATTGGCCTTGACTCTGCTGGTACCGGCCTCCGCTGCCACTGAAAAACCCAAAAACGATTCTTACCTGAGCGCACTTCAATGGCGGCTGATCGGTCCGTTTCGCGGCGGCCGTTCCGTGGCGGTAGCGGGTGTCATCAGTCAACCGCGCACATTTTATTTCGGCGCCGCCGGCGGCGGCGTGTGGAAAACAACCGACGGCGGGATTAACTGGCAAAACGTCTCCGACAAGTTTTTCAAAACAGCGCCGGTTGGCGCGTTGGCGGTGGCGCCCTCCGACCCCAACGTGATTTACGCCGGCATGGGTGAATCCTTCATCCGCGGCGACATGATTACCGGCGACGGCATCTACAAATCCACCGACGCGGGCAAGACCTGGCAGCACCTGGGTCTGGAGCACACCCACGTGATCAGCGAGATCGTGGTGGACCCGCGCGATGCCCAGACGGTGTACGTGGCGGCATTGGGACATGTATTCGGCCCCAATCCGGAACGCGGCATCTACAAATCCAGCGACGGCGGCAAGACCTGGAAGAAAGTTCTTTTCAAGAACGATGATACCGGCGGCATTGATGTGTCCATTGATGCGCACAACCCGCGCATCCTATTTGCATCCTTATGGCAGGCTTACCGCAACCCCTCGATGATGTCGAGCGGCGGGCCGGGCAGCGGTCTGTATAAATCCACCGACAGCGGCGAGACCTGGAAAAATATCTCCGGCAATCCCGGCCTGCCGATGGGTATCCTGGGCAAGATCGGCGTATCCGTGTCCGCTGCCGACCCCGACAGGGTATATGCCATCATCGAGGCCAAAAACGGCGGGGTGTTCCGCTCCGATGACGCCGGCGCCACCTGGCAGCGGTTGTTTCACGGCTCGGAACTGACCCAGCGTGCCTGGTATTACATGCGCATCTACGCTGATCCCAAAAACGCCGATGTGGTGTACGCGCCGGAAGTGGATGGTCTGTTCAAATCCGTGGACGGCGGCGCCACCTTCAAACCGCTGGATACACCTCATGGCGACAACCATGTGCTGTGGATCAATCCTGAGAATCCGAAAATCATGGTGGAGGGCAATGACGGTGGCGCCACCGTGAGCTATGACGGCGGCAAAAGCTGGAGCAGCGAGAACAATCAGCCTACCGCGCAAATTTACCATGTGACCCTGGACCATCAATTTCCCTACCATATTTACGGTGCGCAGCAAGACAACAGCACCATTGACATCGCCAGCCGTGGTGACGGCGGGGGCATCGGCCCTCGGGATTGGCAGCCATCGGCCGGCGGCGAAAGCGGTTGGGTGGTGCCGGATCCGGCAAATGCCTGCGTGGTTTACGGCGGTGGTTACAGCGGTCTGCTGGAAAGACTGAATCACTGCACGCGGCAGGTGCGGCTGCTGGATCCCTGGCCGGACAACCCCATGGGACACGCGGCGGCCAACCTCAAACACCGCTTCCAGTGGACCTACCCGATTCTGGTGCCGGCCAATGAACCGCATACCATTTACGTGGGATCGCAGTATGTACTGCGCAGTCGCGACGATGGCATGAGCTGGCAGATCATCAGTCCCGATCTCACCCGCAATGACAAGGCGAAACAGATCGCCTCCGGCGGCCCCATCACCAAAGACAACACCTCCGTGGAGTATTACGATACGGTCTTCGCTCTCGCAGAGTCGCCGGTCAAGGCGGGAGTACTGTGGGCCGGCTCCGACGATGGTCTGGTGCACGTATCAAAAGACGATGGCGCTCATTGGGAGAACGTAACTCCCACGGGTTTGCCGGAATGGAGCACGGTGTCCATCATCGAAGCGTCGCATTTCGATGCGGGTACCGCGTATCTTGCCGCCTACCGCTACCGGCAGGATGATTTTCATCCTTACCTGTTCAAGACCGGCAATTACGGCAAGAGCTGGACACCCATTGATAACGGCATACCGGCGGACGAGCCCACGTTCGTGATCCGCCAGGATACCCGGGATTCACACCTCCTGTTTGCCGGCACCCAACGCAGCGCCTATGTGTCCTTCGATGGCGGCGGCCACTGGCAGTCACTGGCGCTCAACCTGCCGGCGGTGCAAGTTTCCGACATGGCGATCCAGAACCGGGAGGACGATCTGGTCATCGCGACCCACGGCCGCGCCTTTTGGGTGCTGGACAACCTCGGCGTACTGCGCCAGATGAGCGCCGTCAGCAAGGATCAGACCCATCTGTTTGCACCGGATCACGCCTATCTGCTGGCAGGTGGCGGCTTCGGCGAAGGCGCCGGCTCCGACGAGGGTAAGAACCCACCCAACGGCGCGGTGATTTTTTACAACCTTAAATCCGCGCCCGCCAAAAATGCGAACATCACCCTCAGCATTCTCGATGCGCGCGGCAAGGAAATCCGCCGCTTTACCAGCGATACCGACGGCAGCGGCAAACCGGTGAAGCCCGGGCAGGACTTTTACAGCAAGGGCAAAGCGCTGCCCGAGCAATTGCCTGCCAAGGCGGGCATGAACCGTTTCGTGTGGAATCTGCGTTACCCGGACGCCACTCACGTTGCCGGCGCGGTGTTGTGGTTCGGCAGTATGCGCGGACCCAAGGTTTTGCCCGGCAACTATACGCTCAAACTCACCGCCGACGGTCGCAGCTACACGCAGCCGCTCACGGTATTGAACGATCCGCGATCAAAGCTGAGTGCCGACGATCTGGCGGCGCGCCAGGCGCTGCTCATGCAGCTTTATGCCAAGCTGGACCAGACCGACAAAGCCATTAACGGTCTGCGCAACCTGCGTAAGCAGATCAATGATCTCAGCCAGCGCTATGCCAAATCACCGCAAGCCAAGACTCTCGGCGACGATGCCAAACCGCTGCTGGATGAACTCACCGGCATCGAGGATGCGCTTATCCAGAGTAAAGCCCATGCCAGCGAGGATGTGCTCAATTACCCCATCCGCCTCAACAACAAACTGGCGGCTCTCTTGAGCACCGTGGAGTTCAGCAACGCCCGACCCACGGCCCAGGATTATGCCGTGCTCAAGGAACTGGAAAGCCAGACAGACGCCCAGCTGGCGCGCTGGCAAAGCGTTGAGAGCAACGGCTTGCCGGCCCTCAACCGGAACATACAGGCGCTCAAGTTGCCGGCAATCTATTTAAAGGCGGAGTGAACCAGGCCGAAAGCAGAAATTTACTGACATGGCATTTCCACAATCGCGATAAGCCCGCCGCCGTCGCGATTAGATAAACTCAAGCCACCGCCATGCATCCTGGCAACGCGGTCGGCGATGGTCAATCCCAGACCGGCGCCGGTCTGGTTACCGCGCGAACTGTCATTCCGCACGAAGGGTTTAATCAACTGGTTGGGCGGCACGTTGCGTATCCCCGGCCCCCGGTCCATCACTTTCAGCACAATCCTGTTTTTCAGGTTTTGCGTCACAACCTCGATTTCCTGGCCGCCGTAGCGTACTGCGTTATCGATGAGATTGGAAAGCATGCGGCGGATGGCGAGCTTTCTGAATTTAAAAGGTGGGAAATCATCCAGTGCTGTTTTGATGGATTTTCCGGAAACTTCGTAGCGTTGGCAGGCATCAAACACGATCTGGTTGAAATCCGCGAGTTGCGGTGCTTCCTCACTGCCATCCCGGGCATAATCCAGAAACTGCATGAGGATGGAATCCATATCCTCGATGTCATGAATCATGCCGTGGCAGAGAACCGGTTCGACCATATTACCCGCCAGCTCGATTCCGATCCTCAAGCGCGTGAGCGGCGTGCGCAGGTCATGGGAAATGCCGGCGAGCATGAGCCGCCGTTCCGAATCCAGCTTTTGCAAACCTTCCGCCATCTGGTTGAAACCGCGGCTCAGGTCACGAATCTCATCCGGGCCGGTCTCGGCCAGGTCTCCCGGGGCTTCACCCCGGCCGATGCTGCGTGCCGCCTCCAGGACTTTATGCAACTGCCGGTTGAGCCTGAAGATGACCAGATAAGCGCCGATGATGGCGATGATCAACCCGAGCGCAACCCAGATAAGCAAATCCAACGGGAACAATGGGTGGATACGATGGCGTGGCAAAACCAGCCAATACAACTGTCCGCGCACCGGAAAGCGAATCCACAGGTCATGGGTTTTCGGTTCGGTCTTGAGCAGCAGCGAGGAGCCGAATGTCTTGCCGAGGCTTGCTTCCAGATCAGCAGGTATTTCTTTGCTGGAACCCGTGAATGTCGCCAGTGGTGAATTGCCTTGAATGATGCGGAAGCCCTGGTGTGTGTTGACCCCGGCAAGAAATGCCTGCCGCCTGTCGTCCGGCAGCGCCTCAAGTGCGGTGCGCGCCACGACAATGGTGCTAACGATGGGGCTGGCATGTGCGGCCCGCAAAGGAGGAATGAAGAACAACCGCACAATCCCGAACCATGCTACTTGGCTGATGATGATGAGCGCTGCGATGAGCAGCGCGGTGCGGCCTATGAGCGTGCTCGGTAGCAGCCTCACTTTGGATTTTCCTCCGGCACGAACACATACCCGAATCCCCACACCGTCTGTATGTAACGGGGTGCCGAGGGCATGTCTTCGATAAGACGCCGCACCCGCGAAATCTGCACGTCCATGCTGCGGTCGTAGGCTCCATGTTCCCGGCCGCGCGCAAGTTCCATGAGTTTTTCCCGTGACAGTGGCTGCCGCGGATGGCTGACCAGGGTTTCAAGTACGGCAAATTCCCCGGTGGTTAACGCCAGTGGCTTGCCGGACCTTACCAGCGTGCGCGTACCCAGGTTCAATTCACAGTGACCGAAACGGATCACGCTTTCCTGTAGGGCCGGCGCGCCGGGAGTGACAATGGGTTGCCGTCGCCGCAGTACCGCATTGATGCGCGCGACCAGCTCCCGCGGGTTGAAGGGTTTTGCAACGTAGTCATCCGCGCCGACTTCCAGGCCGACAATGCGGTCGACGTCATCGCCCTTGGCGGTCAGCATGATGATGGGCAGGTTAATCCCGCCGCCGCGCAGTCGGCGGCATAGCGACAAACCATCTTCGCCTGGAAGCATCAAATCCAATACCAGCAGATCAATGTGGTGTTCAGTCAGTATCTGCTCAAGGGACCGGCCATTTTCCGCCGCCATCACCGCAAACCCCTGATCTTTAAGATAACGCTCCAGCAACGCACGTGTGCGGAGATCGTCGTCAATGATGAGAATTTTCGTGGGCGCGTCTTTCATGACATCTAGTCTACTGGCAGTCATGAGAGGCAGCGGACTACAAATGTAACAAATTGTTGCAAACCTCTTTATCGGAAATAAACATTTACAAATCACGGTGTCGCGCCTTCTCAGTTTTCGTGCGAATGGCTCGGGAACCGCGGCTGGAACGCCCTTGCGGCATAAGCGCATCCGCTATCATTGCGTTTGCATGCGCCCGGATGGATTATTTAATCCGGATATGCCAGTGTTACTAAATGTAACGGCGTCAACCTCAGGTCCGCACTCCCGTTTTCTCAGTTATCGGGATGAATCAAGCATCGCCTGATCCCATGGCAATAGGTTGTAACAAGTGGAGATCGTTATGAGCAAAATCAGGGTACTTGCGCCGCTGGCAGTGCTATCGGTTGTGGCACTCATCGCCGTTTCGCCGATGTCAGCCCTGGCCGATCATGATCGTGGTTATGAGCACGGGCGGCCCGGATGGGGCCGTGGCGATATCCGGACTTTCCCGAGGTACGATGCCGATATCTGGCATGGTGGCCGCTGGTACCACGGAGGGTACGGGGGCCGGTTCGGTTGGTGGTGGATTGTTGCCGGTACCTGGTATCTCTATCCAAGACCGATCTATCCATATCCCAATCCGTACATCCCGCCGGTGGTTATGAATTCCTATCCAGCGGCCCCGGGTCCTGCTCCGACGGAGTATTGGTATTACTGCAGAGCCGCGAAAGGCTATTATCCCTATGTACCCACATGCCCGGGTGGCTGGGAAAAGGTACCGGCCACCCCGCCGCAGGGCACGCCTCCCGGTTAGGTTTTATTGAAGGAGAAAGTCATGCCTATGTCTAAATCGTTGTTGGGGATCGCCGTGGTGGCGGCGCTTGTGGGATGCGCACAAGTTCCAGTAGCGCCGACCATCGCGATCATGCCGGCACCGGGAATGCCCTTCGAGGTGTTTGAAGCGGACAACAACATCTGCAGGCAGTACGCCCGAGAACAGCTGGGCGCGAATCCTAATCGGGTGGCCAATAATCAGGTGGTCGGAGGGGCAGTCGCCGGGGCCGTGATCGGCGCGGCCGCAGGCGCATTGCTGGGCGGCGGTCGCAACGGCGCGCAGGGCGGCGCCGCCACCGGCCTGCTGTTTGGTACCGCGGCCGGCGCGGGTGCCGCGGGGCAGACCAATATGACGATGCAGCAACGCTACAATATTGCTTACGCGCAGTGCATGTACGCCAAGGGCAATCAGGTGCCTGGCTATGCGGCGCCGAACTATGTGCCGCCGCCGCCCTCGGAACCGCCACCCCCAGCGTCCTCAGGAGAGTCGCCGCCGCCTCCACCCCCGGGGCAGCCACCACCACCGCCACCAGCGTCGGGCAATCCGTCGGTTTGATTAAAAGCGGCGAGCGTGTCCGATGACAGGTACCCTCGCGGGGCATGATTCATCATTGTCAATTGTTATAAACCATCGATGGCGCCCTGCAGTCGCGGTTATGCCGGCGGGTCAATCAAAGGGCGGGGCGGACATCATCTTTAACGATTCGTTAAACACCCAAGGACGGGCTCCCGTGGTCGCAGAATTAATCAATAGCCGGGTTCGCCTGCAGGAACGCGATAATTTCGCGCCAAGCGAGTTCCGCGGCTTGTGGTGCATAGTTGGCGCGCTCCTCACACAGGAAAGCGTGACCGGCACCGGGGTAGACAGCGAGGGTATAACGTTTTTTGGCGGCGGACAGGGTCTCGACAATGCGTGCATGTTCCGTCGGCGGGATACCCTGATCATCGGCGCCGTATCCGAGAAGGATCGGCGCTTGCATCTTATGCGCTTCGCCGATGGGTGGCGTGCGGCCAAAACGATCCGGACCCTGCGGCGCGATGCCGCCTCCGTAATATCCCACCGCCGCGTTGAGGCGACCCGAAAAGCGGCAATTCGCCAAAAATGCGAGCCTTCCCCCCATGCAGAAACCGATGATCCCAAGCCGTTTGGGCACCACATGCTCGTGGGCCGCGAGCCAGTCCAGTGACTGACCGATTTCCTGCAATATCGGTTGATCACGCAGTGTCGGGATTTTAGCCATGACTTTATCCATGTCGGTGTAGCTGATGACCTCGCCATGAAAGATGTCTGGCGCCAATGCCACAAAACCTGCTTTCGCCAGGCGCTCGCACACGCCGCGGATATGGCCGGTGATGCCGTAGGCTTCCATCATGACCACCACTCCCGGGAAGCGGCCATGGCCCTGCGGGTGTGCGGCATAGCCCCTTAATGTTTCGCTGATTTGGGTATTGGTCGGGTTGCTCATGGCTTTTCTCTTTGTAGAGACCAGGAAAAAAATCAACCGCCTTGCTGAAGTTTCGGTGCGGCGGGCGGTGCTTCCAGCGGGCGCTTACCCCAGCGTTCGCTGAGGTGTTCCATGGCCACATAGAAGGCTGGCGTAATGTAAAGGGTGAGCGCCTGGGAGAACAGCAGGCCTCCCACCACCGCGATGCCCAGCGGCCGACGTGCTTCCGCACCCATGCCGGTGCCGAGTGCTATGGGCAGCACGCCCAGAATCGCGGCCATGGTGGTCATCATGATCGGCCGGAAACGCACCAGGCAGGCTTCGATGATGGCGTCCCGGGATGAAAGATTTTTCTCACGTTTCATCTGGATGGCGAAATCCACCATGATGATGCCGTTCTTTTTCACCAGACCCACGAGCATGATGAGGCCCACGAAGCTGTAGATGTTGAGTTGTTGGCCAAACAGGATCAGCGTGAGCAGTGCCCCTACCATGGCGAGCGGCAACGCCGTGAGAATGGTGATCGGGTGGATGAAATGCTCGTAGAGGATGGCGAGCACCATGTAGATCACCAGGATGGTGATGATCAGCAGAATTGGCAGATCCACCATGGACTGCTTGAAAGTGGCCGCATTTCCGGCGAACACGCCGGTGATATCCGCCGGTAACGCGCTGCTCGCCAATTGCTCGATGCGGCCGGTGACATCCCCCAGGGACACGCCCGGCGCCAGATTGAAGGAAAAAGTGACCGAGGGCAGCTGCTGGTAATGGTCCACCTGCAGCGGGCCGACGCTGGGCGTGATGTCGGCCACACTGCGCAACGGCACCAGCGTGCCGCTGCTGCCTTGAACATAGAGCGCATTCAGAGCCGCCATGTCAGATTGGTACTGGGGCGCGAGCTGCATGATCACGAAATACTCGTTGGTGGAACCGAAAATGGTACTGATCTGATTGCCGCCATAGGCGTCATACAGAGTCTGCTGGATTTGCGAGGCGGTTACGCCCAGGGTGGAGGCGGTGTCGCGCAGGATGTGCACATTGATCTGCGGATTGTTGAGTTCCAGATCGCTGTTTACATCCTGGATGCCGGATACCTTCTGCAGCTTTGGCAGGAAGTCGGCCGCGGCTTTGTCCAGAGTATTCACATCCAGACCTTGCAGCACGTATTGATAGCTGCCATTACCTCCGATGCTGCCGATGCGAATGGCCGGCGGATTCTGGAAATACACCTGCATGTCATGCACCGGCGCCACCGCCTTGCGCAGCTGCTGGATGACTTCGTCAGCGCTGGCGCGCCGCTCGCTCATGGGCTTCAGCATGATGAAAAGACGTCCCACGTTGCCGCCGGCCGCGCCGCCTTGGCCCTGGCCGGAGCTGGAGATGGCGGATGCCACGTTGGGATTCTGCTGTACGACGTGCGCCAGGCGCTGCTGCAGGTTCTGCAGTTCCTTGAAGGTGACGCCCTCGGGGGCTTGGGTGCTACCGATGATGAGCCCGGTATCCTCGGTGGGGATAAAACCTTTGGGTACCACCACGAAGAAATAGAATGTCAGCACCAGCATCAGGCTGGCGAGTACCAGCATGCTGCGCCAGTGGTCTACTGACCAGGTGAGTGTCCGGCCGTAGCCGTCGCGCATCCGCTCAAAACCTTTTTCGAGCGCCCGGTATAGTCGGCCGTGGCGCTCACTCTCCTTGATGAAGCGGCTGCATAGCATGGGCGTAAGAGTGAGGGACACTAAGCCGGAAATCAGGATGGCGATGGCCACGGTCAGAGCGAACTCCCGGAACAGGCGCCCGAGAATGCCGCCCATCAGCAGGATCGGGATGAACACCGCCACCAGTGACAGGGTCATGGAAACCACGGTGAAACCGATTTCCTTGCTGCCGATAAGCGCCGCGCGCAGCGAGGACTCGCCCTTTTCGCGATAGCGCACAATGTTTTCCAGCATCACGATGGCGTCATCCACCACAAAGCCCACGCACAACACCAGCGCCATGAGCGACAGATTGTCGAGACTGAAGCCGGCGAGTTTCATCACCGCAAACGTGCCGATAATGGAAGTGGGCAGCGCCAGGGCGCTGATCAGCGTGGCGCGGATATTGCGCAGGAACACGAAGATCACGCAGACCACCAAGATTATGGCCAAGAGCAGCGTGAATTTGACCTCCTTGATGGAACCGTTCACATAGTCGGTGTGGTCGTGAAAAATGAACAGCCGCGCGTCGCCGGGGGCCTCGCGGGAAAGCGCCGGCAGCAGGGCATGGATAGCCTTGGAAATCTCCACCGCATTGGAACCGGGCTGGCGCTGCACCGACAGCATGATGGAAGGCTCGAGTGAATGATTGCGGCCGGTGTTGTCGAATACCTCGGTGAGCTGCTTGTCCGCCTCGACACTGTTCACTGCCTGGCCTACATCGGAGAGTTTTACCGCTGCGCCATGTTGATAGGCCACCACCAGGTTGTTGTAGGCTTGGGCATTGGTGAGCTGGCCGTTGGCCCGCACGGTGTAGGTGCGGGTGGCACCGTAGAGTGTGCCCGAGGGCAGGTTAGTGTTGCCGGCCTGCACCGCCTGGACCACCTGGGTAATCGCCAGGTTGCGGGCCGCCAAAGCGTAGGGGTTCATGTACAGACGCACGGCGTATTTTTTCGCGCCGAACACGTTTACCTGGGCCACGCCCGGGACCATGGAAATCTGTTCCGCGACCCGTGTTTCGGCGTATTCGTCCAACTCGGTGAGCGGGATGTCCTTGGCGGTGAGCGCCATGAAAATGATGGGCGACGCCGACGGATTTTCCTTGAACAGGTGCGGCGGTGTCGGCATGTTGGTGGGTAACTGGCGGATGGCCTGCGAGATGGCGGTCTGCACGTCCATGGCGGCGGCATCAATATTGCGCGACAGGTCAAACTGCAGGGTGATATCGGTGCTGCCGGTATTGCTCACGGAACTCATGGATGACAGCCCCTGAATGGTTGTGAACTGCCGCTCCAGGGGCGTGGCCACCGAGGCCGCCATAGTTTCGGGATCGGCGCCGGGCAAGTCGGCGCTCACATTAATGGTGGGGAAGTCCACGTTCGGGAGTTCGCTGACCGGCAGAGTGAAATACGCCACCAGGCCGAAAATCAGCAACGCCGACGTGATCACCGTGGTCATTACCGGACGGTGAATGAAAGGCGCGGACAGATTGACTTTCACGGCGGCGTGCCTTGCGGTTTGGCGCGGCTGCCGGAGGCGGCTTCACTGGATACCACGCGCAGGCCGGGGCGCAGGGTGCGCGGCACGCGTGTGACCACCACCTCGCCGCTTTTGAGTCCCTGGGAAATCACGGCTTCATTCCCGACTTGACGATTCACGGTCACCGGCACGATGATTGCCTTACCGGCCTCGACGCGGTACACGAAGTTGCCGTTCTGGCCGGTTTGTACCGCGCTGTCCGGAATCACCACGGCGTCCGGCTGCACGGCCAGCTGCAGGGTGACCCCCACGTACTGGCCAGGCCACAGTTGTACGTGCTGATTGGGTACTTCCGCCTTGAGCATCACCGTACCGGTGCTGGTATTGACGGTGTTGTCGATAAATACCAGTTTGCCTTGGTCCAGAATGCCGCTGCCATCCTCATTGGTAACGAAGACCGTAATGCTGTGTGCGGCATCGTAATGGCGCACCTCGGAGAGTGTCTGCTGTGGAATGGTGAATTGCACCAGGATGGGTTTCATCTGGTTGATGGTGACCAGCGGCGTGGTGGCGGTAGGCGTGACCACATTGCCAGCCTTGACCGCAAGATTACCGGTCAGCCCGTCAATCGGGGATTTAATGCTGGTATAGGAAAGATTGATTTCGGCCTGTTGCAAGGCGGCTTTGGCCTGGGTTGCGGTGGCTACTGTGCTTTCATAACCCTGCGGCGAGATATAATCCTTCGCGGCCAGCGGTGCTTCCCGGTCAGCTTGGGCTTTAGCGGTCAGGTAGGCCGCCTTGGCGGATGCCAGGGCGGCTTGAAACGGCGCAGGATCGATCAGAAACAGAGGCTGACCGGGATGTACATACTGGCCTTCCCGGAAGAACACTTGCTTGAGCACGCCGCTGATCTGAGGTTGTACCGCGACCGTGTGTTCCGATTGCACCTGCCCCACCGCCGTGAATTGAATCGGCATGGGTTTAATGACAGCGTGGGTGATATCCACCGGCAATGGCGGCGTGATACGTTTGGCATCCGCAATACGAGCATTGCTGATGATGCGCCAGGCGACCAGCATCACCAGTATGGCGACGATCAGTCCGCCGATGGAGAGATATTTTACTTTCTTATTCACGGTAACTCCGTTGCTTCGGTCGGGGCATTAAGACCGCCCACGGCATGGCCGAGGGCGGCCAGCGCCGTGAACCAGTTGAGCCTTGCCTGCACCTGTTGTGCGCGTGCACTGGCCAGCGTTTGTTGTGCCGTCAACAAGTTCAGGATCGGATCCAGCCCGATGTGATAACGGGCGATTTCCACGTCCTCCGCCTGCTGCGCGCTTTTCAACTGCACGCCGGTGGTCGTGAGGCTCACCACCGCAGTGTGCAGATTCTGATAGGCTTGCCAGACCTCCAGCTCCACTTGTTGAATTAACTGCGCCGTGGTCGCTTGGCTGATGTCGATCGCGGCTTGTGCCTGTTTATTGGCGGCTTCATCGCCAAAGCCAGCGAACAGCGGAATGCTCAGGGTCAGACCGGCACTATAGTTGCTGGTGGTCTGGCTCAGCCCGCTGCTGACCGTGCGGGTGCGGCCGGCATTGGCGTCCAGGGTGAGGTTCGGCAGGCCGCGACTGCGGGTGGCTTCCAAGTTGGCGATGGCCGCCTGTTCACTGGCCTTGGATGCCAGCAACTCCGGTCGTGCCTCGCGGGCCTGATCCAACAACGTTTCGATCGTGGCTTTCGGCATCACCGCCGTCACGTTTTGGTTCCAGGGCGTGAGCTTCAGAGTGGTATCGGCAGGAAAGCCCACGGCTACCGCCAAGGTGCCTTGGGCTACCGCCAGATTCCCCTGGGTTTGCTGCAAGCTGAGCTGGGCGCCCGCCAGTGCGGATTCCGCCTGGTACAGGTCACCCACCGTGGCCAGGCCGGATTTCTGGTTCTGGCGGGCGGCATCCAAGCTGGTTTCCGCATCCTTGACACTCAGCTCGTCGGCTTGTTCAAGCGCCTGCAAGCCCAGTACCTGGTAATAGTCCTGTTCCACCGCCAGGATCACATCCTGCAGCGTCTGGCTGTTGGCAAGCTCGGCGGCGGTGAGTGCAAACTTGGCTGAATCCAGAGTGCCGGAACGGTTACCAAAATCCCACAGCAGGTAACTCAGGCTGATGCTGGGCGAGTAGCGAGTCTGGGCGCTGTTGGAGGCGCCGGTAAAGTTCACGGTACGGCTGCGGGTGATACTGTAACTGGCCGTGACCAGCGGCCAGTAACCGGCCCGCGCCAGTTCCACACCCGCCTGACTGGAGCGGATTTCCGCCCAGGCGAGTTTCGTCTGCGGATTATTGGTGAGCGCCATGTCGGTCAGTTCCACCAGCGTGAAGGGATGCGCGAATTGCGGTGCCGGTGTTGCCATGGCCGATGATGCGATCATGAGCGGGATCAGGCTGGCGGCCATGGCGAGACAGTGGAGAGGTTTTGGCAGCGGCATGGCAGCGATAGTTGTCCGTCGGCAGCGTTGTTTGTCTGGCAGGTCATGCTGTGACTTGCCGCGAAGCCATTAAGTTGATCGACCGGGCATTCGGCGAGGGTCTATTTTCGCATTGCAGCACGGCACAAAATAGGGCGTTACACTTTGATACAAATCCATCCGCTTGCGGAGCGTAGGCTGCGCACGCGCAGGATAAAATTTCACATTTCCGGATACTCAACATAAGTAGCGGATATGGCCCCAGCCGATCATATTCTGGTGGTGGATGACGACACCGAGATCCGGGCGCTGCTCAAGGAATATCTGACGCGCCATGCTTTCCGGGTGACCGCCGTGGCGGATGGTCCTTCCATGGAACAAGTCATGGAGGATTTGCATTTCGACCTGGTGGTGTTGGATCTGATGTTGCCCGGCGAAGACGGCGTCAGTCTGTGCCGGAAACTGCGCCGCCGCTCCACCACTCCTGTCATCATGCTGACGGCCCGAGGCGGCGAGACCGACCGCGTCATCGGTCTCGAAACCGGCGCTGACGATTACCTGCCAAAGCCGTTCAATCCGCAGGAGTTGGTCGCGCGTATAAACAGCGTGCTGAGACGTGCACGCAGCCTGCCGGAGGACCTGTGGCCCGAGGATGTGCAGGCCTTTCGTTTTGGCGGCTGGCGGCTGCAAACCACAACGCGCCAGTTGCAAAACTCCGAGGGTACGGTGGTGCCTTTGTCGGGTGCGGAATACCGTCTGCTGTGCATCTTCCTGCGCTACCCCAACACGGTGCTTTCCCGTGACCGGCTCATGGAGTTGCTGCGCGGGCACGAAAGTAACACCCCCTTTGACCGCAGCATGGACGTGCAGGTAAGCCGTCTGCGTCAACGGTTGCGGGACGATGGCCGTAATCCAGGCATCATCCGCGCGGTGCGCGGCGAGGGTTATGTGTTCGCACTGCCCGTGGAGGTGGAAAAGTAATGCGCCTGTTGCCACGATCACTGTTCGGTCGTCTGGTGCTGGTGCTTATCACCGGGCTCATCGTGGCTCAGATCATCGCCACACTCCTGAGTCTGCACGAGCGTGATCAGGCGCTGGTGTATTTTAGCGATCAGCAATGGGCGCAGAGGGATGTCGAAGCCGTCCAGCTGATGGAAATATTGCCCATCGCGGAACGCGCGCAGGTGGCAAGGATTCTTACTTCGCCGCGGCTCACGGTGACCTTGGCGGACAGTGCGGATGCAACGGTTGCCGGCGCCCTTCCGCTGGATGCCGACGCGGCTGCATTTGAAGGCCAGTTGCGTGAACTTCTTCCCCAGTATGCCGTGCGCGGCTATCTGTTACACGTGCCGGTACAGCGTCCGGTGCGGGTGGCGTCCTTCAAACTCGGTTACCGTACCCGCAGCATCATCGAAGTGCAGATAAGGGGAGGCCAGTGGGTAATCTTCGATCACTTGCGCCCCCTGCAACTCGCAGGCTGGCCGTATCCGTTGCTGGTGGATATCGCGGTGTTGTTGACCGCCGTGATCCTGTTGTCGCTGTTCGCGGTGCGCTGGGTGACGCGGCCGCTTTCGGTGCTGTCCGCTGCCGCCGATGAACTGGGTCGCGATATCCGCCGTTCACCGGTCCCGGAAAGGGGTCCGGTGGAAGTGCGCCGTGCGGCGCGCGCCTTCAATGAGATGCAGACCAGGCTGGTACGTTATGTGGAGGATCGCACGCGCCTGCTGACCGCCATTTCCCACGATCTCAAGACCCCGATAACGCGCATGCGGCTGCGGGCGGAGTTGCTGGAAGACGAGACTCTCAAAGGCAAACTGGTGCGCGACCTGCGGGACATGGAGAACATGACCAACGCCACCCTGGATTTCCTGCGTGGCCTCGAAGTGAACGAAACATCGCAGCCCATTGATCTGATGGCGCTGCTGGAAAGCGTGCAGTCAGACGCAGCCGAAACCGGACAGCCGGTAAGCTTGCAAGGCAACGTCAGCCATTTTTTCGCGGGCCGGCCCCAGGCTCTGCGACGCTGTCTTGAGAACCTAATCGGCAATGCGGTGCGCTACGGCAAGCAGGCGGCGATCAGCGTGGAGGATAGCGGCGCGACGATTACCATTCGCGTCCGTGATGCCGGCAAGGGCATACCCGAGAATCAGCTGGAAAAGGTTTTCGAACCCTATTACCGCCTGGAGGAAGCCCGCAGCCAGGCAGGCGGGGGCACCGGTCTGGGTCTGGGCATCGCGCGCAACATCGCCGTGCTGCATGGCGGCACACTGACGCTGCGCAATCATCCCGAGGGCGGCTTGGAAGCCGTGCTGAGCTTGCCGCGAGGCAAAGAAGGTGAGGGGTGAGGAGTGCGAGGTGAGGGGGTTAAGAATGATCCACGACGCCCGTCACCGGGGTAGAAGCGGTGTTGCACACTGCGACGGGTTGTATGCGCGGTGAGTGCCGCTGCTCCTAAATCTAAGACCGGTCAGCGTTCACCGCACGCTCGCGCTGACATCAGCTCATCAAGTTTGGTGGTCACGTCTTCCACTGTGATTAAATCCATGGCGCGTGGATCACGCACCCGCGTTCCCCAGGGCGCCTTTTCAGCATCCATGCGGTTGAATTTGAGCATGGCCTCGGGATAACGGTTCACACGCCAGTGCTGACTCAGGTAGGGGCCGGCGCGGTCCGGGTTGGTGGCCGCATACAGGCCGATCGCCGGCGTGCCGGCGGCGGTCGCCATATGTACCGGTCCGGAGTCCGGTGAAATCAACGCTGTGGCACGGCCTAGTAACGCCAGCAACTGCTTGAGATCAGTCTGGCCGATGAGATTCACTGGCTGAGTGTGCGCTGCTTGTATGATCGCCGAAGCATACTCACGCTCAACGGCGCTCGGTCCACCGCTGAGCAGTACCCGCAGATCGAGTTTCTCCGCGGCGTAGTCCGCCACCGCAGCATAACGTTCGGCGCGCCAGTTGCGGAAGTTGCGGAAACGCGCATTGGCACAGGGGCTGATGACCAGCGTAGGTGCGTTATCCGGTACCTGTTCGCGGGCAAATGCGTAAGCCTGGGCGGGAATCG
>VFSW01006375.1_pt1 | contig 17360 bp, 17 predicted proteins | sample 5358111 | NCBI WGS metagenome assembly VFSW01 (sample SAMN11554181, study PRJNA540505) | mine drainage metagenome | isolation source: sediment from site ElyBrook_90M | place: USA: Ely Copper Mine, Vershire, VT | collected 2017
CGGGCGGTTTCAAATATGGCGGATGGACGGTTCCGTATTCTTACGGATATACAGGAAAGATCATGAGTGAGCAGTTGGGGCATCCCTACGATCTCCTTCTCGGAAGAAAAACCTACGAAATTTTTAAAGCGTATTGGCCTCAGCATAATGACGGCGTCATTGGGGCAGATATTAATAAAGCGACGAAATATGTGGCTTCGACTACTCTCGTCGAATCCAATTGGGAGAAAACGGTAATTCTCAAAGAGAACGTAATTGATGAAATCAAGAAATTGAAACAATCAGATGGTCCGGAGCTTCAAGTTCATGGTAGCGGCAATTTTATTCAGACACTTCTCAAAAACGACCTCGTGGACGAGCTGTGGCTCAAGATTTTTCCTATCACGCTTGGTACGGGAAAGCGCCTCTTCGAGGGCGGCACGATTCCCGCTGCATTTATTTTGGAGAATTGCTCGCATTCTCCAAGCGGTGTCATTATCGCCAATTTCAAACGCGACGGAGAGATAAGGACGGGATCGTTCTAGAATAGATATGCCAGATTAAACGAAGACTAATCGGCCGGTTCGAATCTTCCCGCCATCGTCAAAAAAAGCTTAACGAACCTGGAAAAGCTCTTGTTGGTTCTAGGCCGAGGATTGTTGGTTGAAGCTCCGCCGCATGCCCATACCTTGCACTGTCACATGGGCGCGCAGCACAATCTTCAAAATTACGGCCAGAACGTGCCGCAGAGGGGGGATCGCTGCACGGTACGCCTACGCCTCCCCAAAAAGATGGTAATGGGAAACCACAACAAGGTAAATCGCAGCGAGGATGAAGAACCCCGCAAGTCCGGCACCGATGGCGTATTTTGATCCGATCCGCGGCGCCAAGTAGGCAACAAGGATCATGTAGGGCACCCAGGAAATGATTGTTCCCACAAGGACGAACCACGCATGCTGGCCGACCGCGCCGCCGCCGCGCGATTCGCCGATGAATATATATGCCACAAGCGTGAAGACCGGCACGAGCGTGGCAAAGCCGGAGAGCAGCCGCGAACCATTCTCCTCAAGCACCACGATAAGGAGCGTGAAAACGCCGCCAGTGAGGAAATATAAAAGGTAGCTTTTTATCTGCGGCCACATCCTTCTATTATACAAAAACCCAACACCACTCGGCGAGTGGTGCGGGACATACCTCTCTCAAGGGAAGAATCCAGAAGAGCCTTATTGTATGATGGGCGCCTAGGTAGGCGGGGAGCGCTCCGGCCCCGTTCTCACCCGCACAACGAGTTTCATAGAGCGAATAGTTATTGGTTTGCGACCTTTTCACCACTGTACACGGATAAAGATGAAACAATGGTGAACGTCACCTGACCGCAAACGGAGAAAAGCGCACGGAAATCGTCGTGCCTGCCCCTACCGAGCTCTTCACATGGATAGTAGCTTTATGCAAAGTCACTATTTCCTTTACAATGGCAAGCCCGAGTCCCGTGCCGCCGTTCATTTTTGCAGCTTTGACATTTTTTCCGCGGTGGAACGGCTCAAAAAGCAGAGGAATGTCATCTTCAGGGATGCCAATGCCCGTGTCCCGGACGGTAAGCAGGGCGCCCCGATAAACGGTGCGCGAAAGCCCCACCACAACGATTCCTCCCGACGGCGTATAATGCAAGGCATTTTTCAATAAATTAGTGACCATTTCTTCAAGCGCTGTCGCGTTCCCCCGCAGGACCGTAACGTTTGCAAGCGGAAGCATCACAAGCTGCACGTCATTTTCACGCGCAAACTTCTTCATGAAATGAACGGTCTTCTGGACCACGGCCGTGAGGTCCACGCGGACAAACTGAAGCGTGGCAAGGCGGCTCTCCAGGTCGGAAAATTCCAGAAGGAATTGCGTGATCTTTGACATACGGTCTATCTCTTCAAAATTACTCTGTATGGTATCCAAAAGCGCCTTATGCGTTGCGGTCATGGCGGTGAGGAGCGCAACCTCCGTTTCCGTCCGCATCACGGAAAGCGGCGTCCGCAGTTCGTGTGCAACATTCGCAATGAACCGACGCTGCTTGTCCATAGCCTTGCGGATAGGATAAAGCGCGACGCCTGCAAGGATATAGGCGGAGATCACAAGGGTAAGAACGATCCAGAATCCGATCATCAGGTCCATCTGCGATATGTCATTCCCCACGGTCTGCGTGATGAGGTTCGTAGTGGTGACGGGATCCATATTCTGCCTCACGGCCAAGAGATGGCTGATGAACTGGATGACATCCTGGATGATCATGATGCTCCGCGTATATGCAAGGTAGCCGGCGACGCCAAGGATGATGATCCCCATCACAAAGAATAAAAACGCGATCTTAAACCGCGCCTCCGTGAAAATATCAACGGAAAAGCTATTTTTTAAGGCGGTAACCAACGCCGCGAATTGTCTCCACAATTTTTTCATGTCCTTCGTCCCCCGTGTCGCCTAATTTTTTCCGCAGATTCTTCATGTGCACGTCTATGGTGTTGCTCAACGAGTTTGCGGCAAAATCCCATAGGTGCACGTAGATCTCCTCCCGATTCAGGACCTTTCCCGGATGGCGCATAAGATAGTGCAGAAGCTCGAACTCCTTGAGCGTCAGGTTTATCTTTTGCCCGTTCCGGTACACTTCGCGCTCGGCGGGCCGGAGGATCAGCTCCCCAACCTTAAGCTCATTGGCGAGCGCGCCCGACGGACGCCGCAGGAGCGCCCGCACGCGTGCCATAAGTTCCTCCAGGGAAAACGGCTTCACCAAATAGTCGTCGCTGCCGCTGTCCAATGCCTTCACTTTGTCATCCACCGCGTCACGTGCCGTAAGGATAAGGATCGGGATCATAATACCTTGATCGCGCAGATCACGGGACACTTCAAAACCATCCTTTCCCGGGAGCATAAGGTCCAGGATCAAAAGGTCATAATCGGCATGATACAGTTCAAGCCGCCGCAGGCCCGATTCACCATCGGTGAGATAATCCGCCGCGTATCCCGCCTGGGTAAGCCCACGCGTAAGTGATTTTGCCAGCTTTTCCTCGTCCTCAACGATCAAGATCCTCATACCGTATTATCATACTACCGCTCATCCATGAAATTTTCATGAAATTGTTCTATGATTGGCTTGAAGGTCCATTATATCATGTACGAACGCCTCCTTAAACCGATCCTTTTCCGCTTTGATCCGGAGCGCGTGCACGATTTTTTCACCGCGTTCGGCGAATGGCTGGGAATGTTTCCTCCTGCCCGCTGGGCCACGGAGCTCTTCTGTGCATACGGCCATCCCTCCCTCCGCACGCGCGTCCTTGGCATTGATTTCAAAAATCCCGTAGGCCTTGCGGCGGGATTCGACAAAGACGTCCGGCTCACAAAGATCATGCCCGCCGTGGGCTTTGGCTATATGGAAGTAGGCGCCATCACGCATCACCCGTATGAAGGGAACGACGGCCTGCGCCTTGCGCGCCTCCCTGCCGACCGGTCGCTCATCGTGTATTACGGCCTGAAGAACATCGGCGCGGAAGCAGTCCGCGAAAAATTAGAGCGGCGCCTCCTTGCCCGCGGCCGCCGGTTCGCAATCCCCGTGGGGATCAACATTGCAAAGACGAACCGCGCGGACATAAAAGGAGAAAAATCCGTGGAGGACTATGCCGCCACGTACCGCATGCTCGGGAAATATTTTTCTTACGTGACGCTGAATGTCTCCTGTCCGAACGCGCAGGACGGCTGCATGTTCCAGGATCCGCGTCTTCTGGACGGGCTCCTTGCCGCGATCGCGCGCGAACCAAAGACATGCCCGGTGCTTTTGAAAATCTCCACGCACCTCACCGCGCAGGAAACGGACGCCATCCTTGCGGTGGTAAAAAAATATCCGTTCGTGGACGGATTCGTGGTCGGCAACCTTGCAAAGCGCAGGGATATCCTTTCATTAAAATCTTCTAAAGAAAAACTTGACCTTATCCCGTCCGGCGGCATCTCCGGACAGCCGATCCGCGATCTCTCTACGAATCTCATCCGTCACATCTACCGCGCCACGCACGGCCGCTACATTATAGTGGGCCTCGGCGGCATCTTCACCGCCGAAGACGCCTATGAAAAGATAAAAGCGGGCGCATCCCTTGTGCAGATCGTGACCGGCCTCATCTACGGCGGCCCCATGGCCGTGAAAAAGATCAACCGCGGCCTCGCAAAACTCCTCGCCCGCGACGGCTACGCGCACGTGAGCGAAGCGGTAGGGAAGGAATAGGCCGGAGGGACCTTTTATTTTGTCCATAATGATGGCATAATAAGATGCTATGGTAAAAGCCTCACTCAATCGCGAGGTCTTTTTTGGAGGGTTGCGCGTGGTGGCACGCACGCTGCGCCCCCACAAAAAGATCCTTATATGGCTCACGGCCTTCGGCCTCATAAACGCCGCACTGCAGGCGTTCGTTCCGCTCGTCTCCGGAAAGATCTTTGACGCGATCATTGCCATCGCGGCACACACCGTCCCCACGCTCACGCCCGCGCTCACTCTTATTACGATCTGGCTTATCCTCCAGGCCGCAAGCAACGGCGTAAGCTGGTGGTCCGGATTCCACAACGACCGTTTGAGCACAATCGCGGGCGCGGAATATACCGCAGAAGGGTTCGGGAAGCTGTTCCGCATGCCCCTCTCCTTCCACACCACGCAAAAGCAGGGCGACGTGAGCGACCGCATCAGTCGGGCAGCAAACTGGCTGGACAGCATCATCGGGAACGTCCTCCTCACGCTCCTCCCCAATTTCCTGAGCATCATGGTGGCGCTTGTGATCACGTTCTTCATTAACCCCGTTCTTTCCTTTGTCCTTGTGGCAGCGATGGTGATCTATGCCGCCATCCTCTGGGCCGCCGTGCCGCGCCTTTCAGGATTGCAGAAAAAAATGCACCGCGCCTACAACCGCGCTTACGGGGATGCATATGACGCCATAGGCAACATCCGCGAGATAAAGCAGGCGGCAACGGAAACGCAGGAGGAAAAGAAAATTTACCGGAACTTCATTGACCGCGCCGCACAGTTCTGGGTGGACATGAACACCATCTTTGCGCGCCTCACGTTTTTCCAGAAGACCGTGGTGACGCTCACCCAGCTCGCCATTTTTGTCATCTCGCTCTTCTATGTAAAAGCAGGCATGCTGACGCCGGGTGAGCTTGTGGCTTTCAACGCGTATGCCGCCATGATCCTGGGGCCGTTCGTGATCCTTGGCCAGAACTGGCAGACCATCCAGAACGGCACGGTGGCGCTGGTCCGCGCGGAGAAGATGTTGAGTTATCCCACGGAAGTATACGAACCGAAGCATGGCGTAATACCCGCAAAACTGCACGGCGAGGTCATTTTTGATGATGTGCGCTTCGGCTACAAAGAAGGCAATAACATACTGAGCGGCGCTTCGTTCCATGTTGCCGCCGGGGAAAAAGTGGCGCTCGTCGGCGAATCGGGCATGGGCAAGACCACCATCATTGACCTCATCTCCGGATTTTATTTCCCCCAAAAGGGCCGCATCCTTGTGGATGGCACGGATGTGCGGAAGATGAACCTCACCGCATACCGTGCGCGCATCGGCGTGGTGCCGCAGGAACCGGCGCTCTTCAACGACACCGTGGAAGCGAACATCCGCTACGGCAATCCGGGCAAAAGCACCGCGGAAATGGTCGCAGCATCACAAGAAGCGTATGCGCATGATTTCATTGAAGGATTTCCAAAAAAATACCGCCAGCTCGTGGGCTGGCGCGGCATCAAGCTTTCCATAGGGCAGAAACAGCGCATTGCGCTTGCACGGGCGTTCCTCCGCAATCCGGACATCCTGGTCCTGGATGAACCGACCTCCGCGCTGGACGCACGTTCGGAACATCTCATCAAGGAATCGCTCCGGCGGCTCATGGAAGGGCGCACCACGTTCATCATCGCGCACCGGCTTTCCACCGTCCGGGAAGCGGACCGCATCCTGGTGCTCAAGGACGGCGTAATCGCGGAACAGGGCCGCCATGAAGCGCTCGTCAAGATCCCTAACGGCATCTACCGTTCGCTCTACGAATTGCAGACAGGGTTTGCGGCATAAAGCTTCTCCCTGCTCCCGCGGAGCAAGCGGTGTACGAACCAGCCGCACGCAAGCCCAATGAGCGCTCCGCCCAGAATGTCATACGGCCAGTGGACGCCCACATAGATGCGCGCAACGCCCACAAGCGCGGAAAGCGCAAGGAACCACCATCCCCATTTCCTGTTCGCATACCAAATGACAAGCGCGAGCGCAAAAAAGAACGTCATGTGCCCGGAAGGGAATGACCACCCGCTCTCCGGAATGAGCGGCGTGAAATTATAGAAAGAGAACGGCCGCGCGTGATGGTAAAAAAAACGGATGATTTCCGTGACCAACCCGCGGGAGACCATGACGGCGATCGCGCCTTCGGCAACGAGATAGAGCTTCTTCCTCCAGCCATCCTGGTATCCTATAAGCACCAGGAACGCCGCCGCCATGAGATATGGCAGGTATTCGGCCGTAAAGATCCAAAAATAATCAAGAAAAACGTTCCTCCCCGCAAAACGGTGGACGAACTGGAACAACCCCCCGTTCAAAGAGACAAGAAACTGCATATTGCATCATTATACGCTATCCGCCAAAAAGCGCGAGCGCCTATTTCCTCACGTACGCCAGTAATCCCATGAACCGCGCGCGCTTGATGGCCTGCGCGAGCTTGCGCTGGTGCTTGGCGCAGATGCCCGTATGGCGCGGGTCAATGATCTTTGCCTGGCTGGAAACAAAACGCCGCAGAAGGTCCACTTCCTTGTAATCAACGTTTTTTAGGTTCTGCGAGCAGAAAAAGCACTGTTGGGGCATATTTTTAGAAGTTATTCCTTCAATGAAAATTGAAAATCAATAATTGAAAATTTCCTAGACCTTTTTAACTTGCAATGAATCCAACTCCACGGCGGTATCGCGGCCGAAGATAGGAACCAACACCTTCACGCTCCCCTTCTCTTCGTTCACTTCGGCCACTTTGCCGTCGTAATCTTTGAACGGGCCGTCGGTTATTTTTACCAGATCGCCGGCCTTGAGGTCAAGCACCATCTTGCCTTCGTCCCTCGTGGAGCGGGCAAGCAATGCATCCACTTCATCCTTGGAAAGCGGCGTGGGCGTGGTGTTGTCCGGGCCCACAAAGCCCGTCACGCGCGGCGTGTTGCGCACCACATACCACGAATCTTCCGTAAGAATCATTTCCACAAGCACGTAGCCGGGATAGATCTTTTCCTCCACCGTAGTCCGCTTACCGCCTTTCACTTTGATGGTCTTCTCCTTCGGGACCAGGATGTTGAATATCTTGTCTCCCATCTCCAGCGATTCAACGCGCTGTTTCAGATAGCGCGCCACGGCCTCTTCATAGCCCGAATAGGTCTGCACCGCATACCACTGCCGCAAATGCGGCTTCTCATTTTGTGCTCCCGGACGAAGTTGGTTCAGCGCCATGATGATTATTGCCCCACGAACATTTTTATGATGTTGGTAAAGAGGAAATCAAAGAATCCCAGGAAGACCGCCATGCCGAGCGAGATGCCGATCACAATGGAAGTAAGCCGGGCGGCTTCCCGCCGCGTCGGCCAGTTCACGTGCCGCAGCTCCTGCCGCGACTCCGCAAAAAATTTTTTTATCCAGGCGACCATGTGACCGCTATTGTTATACTATACCCCGCTAATTAAAATGCCGCTATACTCGCGGCATTCGTCGGAGATATGGAGAGCATAGCACTGAGCCCTTGCCGTGTCAACGCCTTAAATATCCAGATTCTGCACGGTCGCGGCGTGCGCCTGAATGAAGTTCTTGCGCGGTTCCACTGCGTCGCCCATAAGGACATCAAAAAGCTTGTCCGCTTTCTCGCCGTCTTCCACGGTCACCTGTTTCATAAGCCGGTTCTCCGGATTCATGGTGGTGTCCCACAACTGTTCGGCGTTCATTTCTCCAAGGCCCTTGTAGCGCTGGACGTTCGGCATGCGCTTGCCGTCGCCGGATCCTTCCGCCGCCTCACCTTCAGCGCCTTCCATGAGCGCCTCTTCTCCCTCGGCTGCTGCGGCGGCAGTTGCAGCCGCGGCAATGTCCGCCGCGCTTGCAACCACGGTCTTCTTCCCGCCCGCGGCGGCCCTCCCGCCGGCACCTTTTGCGCCCGCTCCTTTTGCCGCCGGCTTCTCCTTTTGCAATTCCAGGATAACCTTATCCTTTTCCGCATCGGAGAACGCATAGCGGAACGTTTTGCCGAGCTGGACGCGGTAGAGCGGCGGTTGGGCAATATATAAATATCCGCCTTCCACTACTTCTTTGAAGTAACGGTAGAACAGCGTGAGGAGGAGCGTGCGGATGTGCGCACCGTCCACGTCCGCATCCGTCATGATCACGATTTTGTGGTAGCGCAACTTTTCCATATTGAACTCTTCGCCGATCGCAGTGCCTATGGCGACCACAAGCGCACGGACCTCAGCGTTTGCAAGCATCTTGTCCAGATGCGCCCGCTCAACATTCAAAATCTTTCCGCGCAGCGGCAAGATCGCCTGCGTATGCCGGTTGCGGCCCTGTTTTGCCGTACCGCCTGCCGAATCGCCCTCCACTATAAAGAGCTCCGATTCCGCCGCGCTCTTTGAAATGCAGTCCGCCAGCTTGCCAGGCAGAGTGAGCCCTTCAAACGCGCCCTTGCGCAGGACCGTCTCCCGTGCCGCACGCGCCGCAAGCCGCGCCTTTGCGGTAAGCAAGACCTTTGCCACAATATTCTTTGCCTCGGACGGATGCTTCTCCAAAAATCCCTTCAGCGCCTCGTTCACCACGCTCTCCACCGCCGTGCGCGCCTCCGGATTGCCGAGCTTTGCCTTAGTCTGCCCTTCAAACTGCGGCTCGTGAAGCTTCACAGACACCACCGCCACAATGCCCTCGCGCATGTCATCGCTCGTGAGATTCTCATCTTTTTCCTTCAGATACCCTTCCCCGCGCGCGTAGGCGTTCAGCGACCGCGTGAGCGCGGAACGGAAACCGGTAAGGTGCATGCCGCCATCCGGCGTGTAGATGTTGTTCGCAAAACTCATCTCCTGCACCTTGGTATCGTCCACATAGCGGAACGCCACCTCCACTTCTATTTGTTCCTGCTCCTTATCCACGTAAAAAATATCCTCCTGCAGGCCGTTCTTCTTCTGCGCCAGATATTTCACGAACGAAAGCAGGCCGCCTTCAAAATAGAATCCGTAGAAGAGCGGCACATTCTGCCGGCGGTCAAAGAAATTGATCCGGATGCCTTTGGTAAGATAGGCGCGCTGACGCAGGAAATCTATGATCGTCTTGTCGTTGAACTCCAGCTCGGAGAATATCTGCGGGTCGGGAGAAAACGTGGTCTTGGTGCCGTGGCGTTTTGATGCGCCCACTTTCTTTACTTTGTACTTGGGCTTGCCGCGTTCGTACTCCTGCACATACAGCCCGCCGTCACGCTCCACTTCCACTTTGAGCCGGTCGGAAAGCGCGTTCACCACGGAAATGCCAACGCCGTGCAGGCCGCCGGAAACTTTGTACGATTCGCCGCCGAACTTTCCGCCGGCATGGAGCGTGGTCATCACGGTCTCCAGCGCCGATTTCTTTGTCTGCTTGTGGATGTCCACCGGAATGCCGCGGCCGTCGTCCGTCACCGCAACCTTATTTCCCGGCAGAAGTTCCACCGTGACGGTTTTGGCGAATCCCGCCATCGCCTCGTCCGTAGAGTTGTCCACCACCTCCCAGATCAGGTGATGCAAACCGGCGGTTCCCGTGGAACCAATATACATCCCGGGCCGCTTGCGCACCGGCTCCAGCCCTTCAAGAACGTAAATATCCTTGGCGGCGTAGGAAGCGCTGCCCTTATTGGTGTCCTTTTTCTCTTCTTTTTTGGGCGTTTTTTCCGGCATTTTGATGCCTATTCAAAAAATAATCTCCTCGAACGGATGCTCCTATTCTACCATATTTTTCCACCGCTTTTCAAGTAAAAATAAGCGCCAAAATACCGACTACCAGATACTCACGCGCTCCTCCGGTTCCCTCCATAAACCGTCCCCTTTCTTGCAATGAAACGCGTCGTAAAACTCTTTCATATTGGAAAGCGGGCCGTTCACGCGGTATCTTCCGGGCGAATGCGGATCAACCTGGACCTGCCAGCGCAAATATTCCTCGCGGGAATGACCGCACTCGGTAATAGCATACCCTGCAAAAAAACGCTGTTCCGGCAAAAGCCCGTCAATCGGTCCGGAAACCGGATTCTCCCGCAGTGCAATGGAGAGCCCATCATACGCAATGCAAAGGCCGCCAAGATCGGCAATATTCTCCCCCAGGGTAAGTTTGCCGTTTATGTGCAACCCGGGGAGCGGTTCATAGCGGTCAAATTGTTCTGCAAGACGGGCTGCTTTTGCCTCGAACGATCTTCTGTCATCGGACGACCACCATGCTTTCAAATTCCCGCGGGCATCGAACTGGCTTCCTTGATCGTCAAATCCATGCGTGAGCTCATGCCCAATGACGCTGCCAATGCCGCCAAAGTTCGTCGCATCATCGGCACGGGGATCAAAAAAGGGAGGCTGAAGTATTGCGGCGGGGAAAAGGATCTCATTCATGGTCGGCTCATAACAGGCGTTTACCGTCTGCGGCGACATATACCATTCGGTGCGGTCCACCGGCTTCCCGATCTTCTTCAACTGACGATCAAACTCGAACGCATGCGCCCGCATACAGTTCTCCGCGTACGAATCGGTGCCGATAACAAGCGGCGCATAATCTTTCCATTTTTCCGGATATCCAAGCTTGCGGGAAACCGCGGAAAGCTTTTCCTGTGCTTTCTTTTTGGTCTCCTCGCCCATCCAATCCAGCGCCTGGATACGGCCGCGGTATGCGGCAATAAGGCGATCTACCAGCCCGTTCACCCTGCGTTTTGCCTCCGGACTGAAATGGCGCTCAACATACAGCTGCGCTACCGCGTCATCCAAAAGTCCGCTCGTCACCGCAAGGGTCCGGCGCCATAGCGGCTTCATCTCCTTTGCCCCGCTGAACGTCCTCCCGTAGAAATCAAAATGTGATGCTTCCAGCGATTCGCTTAAAAATGAAGCGGTATCATTGATCACGCACCATTGCAGGTATGCCTTTATGTGGTCAAGCGGCAAAGTTCCCAAAAGAAGATCCAATCGTTCCATGAATTCCGGCTGTCCAACAATAAAATATTCCGGCGCAGGCGTACCGAGAGAATCAAAATAAAGCCGCCAATCAAAATGCGGGACTGCCCGCACGGCATCGGAGAACAATGCCTTGTTGTATTGCTTTTCAGGATCCCGCAATGCAACGCGGGTCCGCGATGCTTCCGCAAGACGCGTTTCAATATCCATGATCACCGCGGATGCTGAAGCCGGCACCCCTGCAACGGGAAGCATGCTTTCCATATAGGTAATATATTTTATGCGAATATCCCTGCTCTTCTCGTCATCTTTAAGATAATAATCACGATCAGGAAGCGAAATTCCTCCCTGATAGGGGTGAAACGCCATCACTTCCGTGTTCTTTTCATCCTGTGACACGTAGGGCGTCCACCATGCCGAAATACCGTTGCGGTGGAGATGCGCAGCAACCCGCGCAACATCGTGGATACCATCCATGGCATCAACTTCGTCCAAAAACTTTTTGAGGGGCGCCGCTCCCGCGCGATTGCGGGAAACCATATCATTGGCGACAAGAAAGAAATCTCTCACTTTTTGCCGTACGGAACCTTCCTGGACGTTCTTTTCCATAGCAAGGTTATCCAGGATATCCTTCAATTGTTTTTCCACCTCAACGCGCAAAACAGAAAAAGAACCCCAACGGGATTCCTCCGGAGGAATGGGATGTGCCGCGATCCATTTATTATTTACATACCCAAAAAAATCATCGGTCGGATTCGCCGCATCATCTAAATTGAACATACAAGGATTCTAAGGCATTCTTGCTTTACGCTCAACATGCAACAAAGCAAACGTGTATATCGTATAATGACTACATGAAAAAATATGTCCTCTCCTTCTCCCTGATCGTCGCGTTTGCGTTCTATATTGCGCTCAATAACCAGAGCACGCTTACCGTGGGCTCGCTGACCGGCACGCCCGTGGCATCAAACATCGGTTCGTCCGGGAACGGCGCGGGAGCGAACGCGCCCGCAGGCGGGACCACTCCCGCACAGAACAATGGCGGGATTACCGGAAGGATCGGCGGCGATGATGACAGCGAAGCGTACGCACCCGCTCCGGCACCGGCACCGACCCCGGCACCGGCATCTGCGCCAACCCCTACCCCATCATCCGCACAGACCGGAACCTTTAAAAACGGCACGTATACCGGCAGCGTTGCCGACGCATTCTATGGCAATGTGCAAGTACAGGCCGTCATCGCAAACGGCGCACTGAACAACGTGAACGTCCTCCAGTACCCGAGTGACCGCGGCACGTCGCGCGAGATCAATGCCATTGCCATGCCCCAGCTCGTGCAGGAGGCAATCCAGGCACAGAGCGCGAACGTGAACATCATCTCCGGCGCCACGCAATCAAGCGGGGCGTTCCAGCAGTCGCTCGCGGATGCGCTCGCGCAGGCAAAGGCGTAACACAGCGGACACACAGAGCACATGAAAGAGACGCGGATCATGATGGGCATGCCTGTTACCGTGGAGATAGCGGAAACCGCCGCGGAACGGGGCGGACGTGAAGCAGCCATCCGCGCCGTGTTCGACTATTTCACTTATATAGACGAAACATTCAGCACGTACAAAATGACAAGCGAGATCACCGCCATAAACCAGGGACGCCTGCCGCGTGAAAAATGGAGTAAGGATATGCAAACCGTCTTTGCACTGTCCGAGGAGACCAAACAGCTCTCTGACGGCTATTTTGACATTAAACGGCCGGACGGTACGTATGACCCCTCAGGCCTCGTAAAAGGATGGGCAATAGAGAATGCAGCGAAAATCCTTGAAGAGCGCGGCTACAAAAATTTCTATGTGGATGCGGGCGGGGACGTCCAAACGCATGGCGTAAACGCTGATGGCGGAAAATGGACCGTGGGCATCAAGGACCCGTGGGATGATGCAAAAAACGTAAAAGTAGTGGCGGTGAGCGGGGAGGGCGTTGCCACCTCCGGCACTTACATCCGCGGCGAGCACATCTATAATCCCAAGACCGGTGCGGCGGCAAATGAAATCATAAGCCTGACCGTGATCGGCCCGAACATCTATGAAGCGGATAGGTTCGCGACCGGCGCATTCGCCATGGGCGCGCGCGGCATCCGGTTCATTGAAGCGCGCGAAGGGCTGGAAGGATATATGATAGATAAGAACAAGGTCGCCACCATGACGAGCGGATTTTCAAAATACGCATGCTGACGTTCATAGACAACCTCCTCAATAAGATCACCATGTACCGGCTGGTGTTCTACGTACTCATAGCGCTCCTTGCCGTAGCCGCCGTCTTCGGCGCGTTCGGCATCCTGCCGTACAGTCCGCTTGCCATATTATTCTCCACCGCGGTCCTTACGGGCGTGGCGTGGGTCACAAACGAACTTTTTGCGCGCGCATTCAATGCCCAGCCGAACAGCGAATCCATTTACATCACCGCGTTCATCCTGGCACTCATCATTGCGCCGGTCACGCCGTGGGGCGCGGGCGCAAACATGATGGGCGTGGCATTTCTCATCTGGGCCGCCGTCTGGGCCATGGCATGCAAATATATCCTGGCGATGGACCGGAAACACGTTTTTAATCCCGCCGCGTTCGCGGTGGCATTGACCGCGCTCACGCTCAACCAGTCGGCAACATGGTGGGTGGGCGGAAATCTCCCCCTGCTCGCATTCGTACTCGTAGGCGGCCTCCTCATCACGCGCAAAATCCGGCGCTTTGATCTTGTAGTAAGCTTTTTTGCCGTTGCGCTCACAACGATCGCACTCACAAACACCGGCTCCGCGCCGCTCGTTTCCGTGGAAAAGGCGTTTCTCCACACGCCGATCTTCTTCTTTGCATTCATCATGCTCACGGAACCCCTGACCACGCCGCCCACGCGGACGCGGCGCATCATCTACGGCGCGTTCACCGGCCTCCTTTTTGCGCCCGCCATCCACATCGGTTCGCTCTATTCCACGCCGGAGCTCGCACTCCTTGCCGGGAACGTGCTCTCCTACCTCATGAGCCCCAAAGCAAAATATGCATTCACGCTGAAAGAAAAACAGCAGGTGAGCGCGGACATTTATAATTTTGCATTCGCCACGGAGGGGCCGATCGCATTCCGCCCAGGCCAGTACATGGAGTGGACCTTGGCGCACAAAAAGAGCGACGGCCGCGGCAACCGCCGCTACTTCACCATTGCCTCTTCCCCCACGGAACGCGACCTTCACCTTGGCGTGAAATTTTACGAACCTTCCAGCAGTTTCAAAAAGCGTCTGCGCGAACTCCGGCCGGGCGAGGAAGTGATTGGCGGCCAGCTCGCCGGCGATTTCACGCTGCCGAAAAATAAAAAAGAGAAGCTTGTCTTCATTGCCGGCGGCATAGGCATCACGCCGTTCCGCAGCATGATCAAATATCTCTCCGACCGGCGCGAGAGACGCAACGTGGTCCTCTTATATTCCAACCGCACGGCGGATGAGATAGCGTACCGGGAGGTCTTTGACGAAGCGGCGCAAACCATAGGCCTCCAAACGCTTTACGCGGTGACGGACGCGGACGGCGTGCTTCCCCCGGAATACTACCGCGGACGCATAGACGGCAACCTTATTGCGCGCGCCATCCCCGACTACCGCGAACGCACATTCTACATCTCCGGCACGCACGCCATGACCACGGCGTTCAGGAAAACGCTCCGCGGGATGGGCATACCGGCGCGCAGGATTAAGACCGACTTTTTCCCGGGGTTCGCTTAGTACGCGCAGCAATGGTGCGCGCGCGGGAAGGCAAGACAACGGGACGGCGGGGAACTGTACCGGCCGGGATAACCCAATCGCCAAGGAAGTTCAGGAAATCCTCGCGGCGCGCTTCCATGCCGACCTCCTTCACATGCCGCCGCGGATGCGATTCGGGCGTATACTCGTAATGGCCGCGCACTTCGCCGTCGCTGAAAATGCGCAGGTGGTACTGCCAAGTGAAATTGACGAGCTTACGGATGCTCATCACCTGACCGTCATCATGCCACGCCACAAAGTGGTTCCCCCAACCTTGCGCATGCATGTGTACCAAAAAATCCTCCAGTTTCACGCCGGGCGCAAGCTTCCCCAATAAAAAATTCTGCCGCCCTTCATGATGAAGGATATGCAGGCGCAACAAAAGGTTCATGCCCCATACGTGGATGGGTGTGTACGCTTTCCAGAAAAAATACTTTGCCTTGTTGACGACGCCCCCGGGATACGGCACCACCGAATCCGGAATCGCGCCTTTAATGCTTACCTTGACGGATTCCATGTGCGCGAGAGGAATAAAAAACCATTACGTCCATTTTACCACATCAGCGCCGGGAAAAGCCAATCTTTTCCCAGAACGTTGCCTTTGCTTCCGACGCCAGCTCATGGCGGGCAGGATATCCTGCCAGTTCCATGAAACCGCGACCGCGCTTTTTCTTTCCGTCCATCGTGCCGTATGCCACAATCGGGCCTTCCCAATAATGGATGGCGCCGGAGACCATCTCCTGGTTGCGCAGCACGGTTTTTACGGTAAGAACCGCTTTCTTCCCCGGGATCTCTATGCGCCATCCCATGGGATATTTTGCGCCGGTCTCCGGGCTTTCCCACACATCGCCCACGGGGGCAAGCCGCATATTCCTGTAATGCGCGGCGCGTCCGCGCGCATCTATGATATCCACCAAATAGTCTTTCTTCTTTCCGTCATCGTATTCAACGCACATCATATCCGTGCCATCATCAAACTGCAAAGAAAACCACGTCCACCGATCCTTGCTCCAGGAAATGTTCGCCCACTGGTGATCCATCCATGCAACGCCCGCGACCGGCACCCATCCGTCGCCCGCCCTCACAAGCCCCTCCGCGGAAAGCTGGGTGAAGGAATAATAATAGCTTTGCTTGCCGCACACCGTGATGCGCCCGTCGCCGCCCTCAAAGAGCGGCCGCTTCTCCGCGCGGAGCCGCAGGTCAAAGAGCGGGGTCTTCACGCGGAAGCTGCCCGGCAAGGTCTCCGCGATTTCGCCATTCTCATACCCGTGCGCCAAACCAAGCGGATTTACATAATTCACAAAGAATAATGGCCGGGAAAAACTGTCATGCGAAGCGACGCAGAGAGGTTCAATGGCCTTCACGCTCTTCTGAGTCACAAGATCGGAGAGGATGGTGTGCGCAAAATATGCATAGGGCGAACCCGGCAACGGCCTCTTGAGCGAAGGAACGAGCACCCGCTCCGGATCGGCCCGGAAGAACGCGTGCATGAACGCGTATGCGCGCCGCCCGTCCGTACGGCGCGTCTCCGCAAGATGCCCGTTGAAATACCACCACTCTATTGCCGTGTGGTGCGCCTGTCCGTCCGCGGGAAGTTGGATCAATTTATTCATCACGGTCCGGTCTTTCAATATCCGGCTCCTCCGGCAGCCTGAACTCCGACGACCAGCCCAGCGGTTCAATATGCCCTGTTGTTTTGATCATCCCCTGTTCCACATCATGTACGAACTTCCACCGGTGATCCGCATTTTTCTTACAGGTAAATTCCTTTTCCACAAGGTTGTCTATGTCCATGCCGCGATCCTCATCCCTGCATTTCCCAAAGCAAAGCGCAAAAGGACAGCGGAAGACATCAAAATGTCCCATCATTTTTTCAGTGATCGGCACGCCGAACGGGAACGACTTTCTCTGATTCGGCTGCGGCTCCTGCTCCTCCGGGAACGGCGCCTCATCCACCGGCGGCTCCATGGATTCAAAACGCTGCTTTGATCGTCCCATACAAAATATATTATACCGAATCGCCCCGATGCGCGATTTGACAACGCTCCACAATGTCTTTACGTTATTAATAGATACGGATTGGAAAATCTGCTCTTTGGCGCAACGGGCACAAAAGGAGGGAATAATGCACGATGGTTTCTGGCGGGGAGCCGTTTTAGGACTGGCATGCGGAAGCATGGCGACCTTTTTGGGGACAATCGCACTCTCAAGGGTCAAGGAGGAACGGAAGATACGGAACGAAGCAACACGCAAAGCACTGCTCCCGGCGCTCTACTACACCTGGAGGGCACTCAATCTCCGCACCGTCATCGTCATTGATCCCAACCAAGGGATCAAGGGCAGGAGCGGTACGAGGGTAAAGATGATTTTCAAGAGCAAAAGCAGCGATTGCCGGGAACTTGATATTGCCACTGAGGCGCACAGTGGCAA
>VFSW01006376.1_pt1 | contig 17360 bp, 9 predicted proteins | sample 5358111 | NCBI WGS metagenome assembly VFSW01 (sample SAMN11554181, study PRJNA540505) | mine drainage metagenome | isolation source: sediment from site ElyBrook_90M | place: USA: Ely Copper Mine, Vershire, VT | collected 2017
TTGCGGGTACCTGCGCTGCCGCGGTCGGTGACGCATCGCGGGCAGTGTCTGGTGTTCGGGCGGTACGGAGCGCGGTGGGCGGGGACGGACATCGGGCTTTACCGGATCGAGGCGGACGGCAAGACGCGGGCGTGGACCACCGGCGACGGACTGGCGAACGATTCGATTCTGGCGTTGGCGGAGGAGCCGGACGGAAGCGTATGGGCGGGGACGCGCGACGGCATCAGCCGGTTGCGCGACGGGGAAGTGGCGAATTTCCGCGCGCGGGACGGGCTTTCGCACAGCACGGTTTTGTCGCTCGCATTCGATCGCGAAGGCAGCCTTTGGGTGGGCACCAAGAACGGGCTGAACCAATTTCTGGATGGGCGCGTGACTCCGTACACGACGGGACAGGGATTGCCGAGCAACGACACCGGGCCGGTGTTCGAAGATAGCGGCGGATCGCTGTGGGTGGGGACCCTGGGCGCGGGGTTGTCTAAGTTCGACGGCAGACGATTCACCACACTTACTAAGAAAGACGGACTGGCGAGCGACTTCATATACAGCTTGTCGGAGGACGAGCGCGGGGACTTATGGGTGGGGACGCGGGACGGGCTGAGCCGCATCCACGAAGGACGGGTGGCGGAGAACTACGGCCGGAAGGATGGGCTGCCCGACAAAGAAATCCGCGTGGTTTTCCGCGACGTGAAGGGGGTGTTATGGGTGGGCACGCCGCGGGGACTGGCGAAGTTCGACGGCGGGCGGTTCACCACTTACACCGAGGCGGACGGGCTGGCCGGCAATAGCATCGTCGCTTTGGGCAGCGGGAGGAAATCGCAGTTATTCGTGGCGACGGAGAACGGCGGGTTGGCGTTTCTGCGCGACGGGAGATTTACCAAGTATCTTCAAGGACACGGCGCGGCCGAGACGGATTACTTTTATCCCGACCCGCCGGCGCACGTTCTTTGGATGGGAACGCTGGGCGGCGGGCTGAGGCGGTACCGGGACGGAAAGGCGACGATTTACTCGGTAAACGAAGGGCTGTTCGACGACCAGATTTACGCCATGCTGCTGGACGACGAGAATAACTTATGGCTGGCGTCCAGCCGGGGAATTTTCGTCGTGAACGAAAAGCAGTTGGAAGATTTCGCCGACGGGCGGACGAAAAGCATTACTAGCGTTCCGCTGGGTACGGGCGACGTGCGGTTCGAATGCCGGGCGGGAGTGCAGCCGGCGGCGGCGCGAACGCGGGATGGGCGGTTGTGGTTCTCGACGACGAACGGGTTGGTGTCGGTGGACCGGAAGCGGGTGCAGCGGAGCCTGGTGCCTCCCCCTCCGGCGCTGCTTGAAGAGGTGATGGTGAACGGGCAGAGGGTGGGGGCGAAGGATCTGAAATCGCTGCGGCCGCCGCAGAACAACGTGGAGATTCATTTCACCAGCCTGACGTTTCTGGCTCCGGAACGGGTGACGTTCCGCACGATGTTGGAGGGCTACGACAAGACGTGGAAGCGCGGGTTCGCGTCGCGATCGGCATCGTATACGAACTTGCCGCCGGGGCACTATCGGTTCCGGGTGAGCGCGTGCAAGGGGGACCGGGTTTGCAACGATCCGGCGACGATCGCCGAGTTCACGATCGTGCCGTATTTCTTCGAGACGCCGCCGTTTTTCGCCGCGATCGCGGGGTTGGCCGGGCTGTGCGTATGGCTGGCGTATCAGTTGCGAATCCGGCGGTTGAAGGAGCAGTTTCAACTGGTGCTGGCCGAGCGCAGCCGGATCGCCAGGGAGCTGCACGACACGCTGCTGCAGGGATTGTCGAGCCTGACGATGCAGATGCAGGCGTTGTCGACGCGGATGCGGACGTCGGTGGAGAAGGAGACACTGGACGATATTCTGCACGACGCGGGAGTGTGCTTAAAAGACGCGCGGAAATCGCTGTGGGGACTGCGGAGCCCGCGGCCGGCGGTGTCGTCGATGCCGGCGCGGCTGGGGCAACTGGCGCGGGAGGCGGTGGAAGGGCGCGGCGCGCGGTTGAATCTTTCGATCGAAAAAAGCGGGCGGGACTTGCTGCCCGAAGTGGAGTATCACATCCTCCGCATCGCGCAGGAAGCGCTGGCCAACGCGGTAAAGCATTCCGGCGCCGGGTCGATCGAGGTATCGCTGAAAAACCCGCGAGCGGGGCTGGTGCTGTCGGTGAGGGACAATGGGCGCGGGTTCGACGCGTCGCCGGAGGCGCCGGTTCCGGAAGGGCATTACGGACTGGTGGGCATGAGGGAACGGGCGGCGGAGATCGGCGCGGAGTTGAAATTGACGAGCGAAGCGGGAGCGGGAACGGACGTGACGCTGGTGCTGCCGGCCGGTAAACGGCGGGGCGCGCGCGCGGGCGGAGAGGGCGCGGCGGCGCGTCCGCCGGTGGAAACGCGATAGCGGGGAGCGAATGGAAGGGCAAGGGCCGATTCGCGTGCTTTGCGTAGACGATCATCCGCTGGTGCGGAAAGGCGTGGCGGCGATTCTGGCGAACGAGCCCGATATGTCGTTGGTGGCGGAGGCGGCGAATGGGCGGAACGCGGTCGAATTGTTCCGCGCGCACCGGCCCGATGTGACGCTGATGGATTTGCGGCTGCCGGAGATGAGCGGGATCGAGGCGATCCGGGCGATCCGCGCCGAGTTTCCCGAAGCGCGCATCATTGCGTTGACGTCGTACGACGGAGACCAGGATATCTACCGGGCTCTGGAGGCGGGCGTGCGCGGATATTTGTTGAAGGAGATGGTGCATACCGACGTGCTGCGGGCGATCCGCGTGGTGCATCGGGGCCAGCGTCTGGTGCCGCCGGAGGTGTCCGAGCGGCTGACCGAGTATTTCCCGGAAGTGGCGCTGACGGCGCGCGAGGTGGAAGTGCTGACGTATGCGGCGTCCGGATTGGCGAACAAGGAAATCGCCGGCCGGCTAGGGACGGCGAGCGGCACGGTGAAGATGCACATGCAAAATATCTTGGGCAAGCTGGAGGCCGAGGACCGGACGCATGCGGTGACGATCGCGTTGCAACGGGGCATTATTCATCTCAACGATTGACGCGGCGGAGCGACCGCACGAGTCAAAGAGCGGGTTCGGCGATCTTCGCACCTATGCCATTCGGCATAGAGGCGAGGCGGTCCTTCGGCAGAGGCGGAGTCCGGCACGGGCGCGGATACTGAAAGTGTCGATCGAAAATCATGATTCAGCAAACTCCCCCCGTTCAAGAAAAGGAAGCGCCGGTAAGGCCGTCCATTGGCGGAGACACGCGGCGGAAGCGTTCGGCATGGCGGTGGCTCTGGCTGCCGTTTCTGGTGCTGGCGGGAGCGCTGGCGTACCACTATTTCCCGAAGGGCGTTTCGGCGCCGGCGGGCCAGGAGACGGCGGGAGCGGGCCAACGGCCGCGCGGGCTGATGGTGATTCAGGCCGTGGCGGCGAAGGCCGAGAGGGGCAACATTCCGGTGTATTTGACCGGACTGGGCGCGGTGACTCCCATTTATACGGTGACGGTGAAGACGGTCGTCGATGGGCAACTTATGAATGTGGCCTATACGGAGGGCCAGATGGTGAAGCAGGGCGATCTTTTGGCGCAGATCGATCCGCGGCCCTTTCAAGTGCAGTTGGAGCAGGCCGAGGGGCAACTGGTGCGCGATCGGGCGCTGCTTGAGAACGCCAACATCGACTTGAAGCGGTATCAAACGTTGTGGAAGCAGGACGCGATTCCGCAACAGCAGCTTGCCACGCAAGACGCGCTGGTGAAGCAATACGAAGGGAACGTTAAGACCGACCAAGGGCAGATCGACAGCGCCAAACTGAATTTGGTTTATAGCCGGATCACGTCGCCCATCACGGGGCGGATCGGATTGCGGCTGGTGGATCCCGGGAATATCGTGCATGCGGCGGACGCGAACGGGTTGCTGGTGATTACGCAGCTTCAGCCGATCACGGTGATCTTCACGATCGCCGAAGATCAGCTTCCCGAAGTGATGAAGCGATTCGCGGGGGGAAGGAAGATCGATGTCGACGCTTTCGACCGGGCGATGGCGAAGAAGTTGGCGAGCGGGACGCTGCAGACGGTGGACAATCAGATCGACCAGACCACGGGTACTGTGAAAATGCGCGCGGTATTCGCCAACGCGGACAACTCGTTGTTCCCGAGCCAATTCGTGAACGCGAGGATGCTGGTGCAGGAAAAGAGCGGGGTGACGCTGATTCCGAACGCGGCCGTGCAGCGGAATTCGCAATCCACCTATGTGTGGCTGGTGAAGCCGGATCAAACGGTGACGGTGCGGCCGATCGTGACGGGCACGGTGGAAGGCGACCGGTCCGAGGTGGTTTCCGGGCTGTCGCCGGGCGACGAGGTGATTACCGACGGCGTGGATAAGCTGCAAGAGGGCGGCAAGGTGAACGCGAAGCTCCCCACCGGCAATGGCCGGAGGCCGCGCGGATGAATCCATCCCGGACCTTTATCCTACGGCCGGTAGCGACGTCGTTGTTGATGCTGGCGATCCTGCTGGTGGGCGCGGTGGCCTACAAGCAGTTGCCGGTGTCGGCGCTGCCGCAGGTGGACTATCCGACGATCCAGGTGATCACGTTTTATCCGGGGGCGAGTCCGGACGTGATGGCGTCGTCGGTGACGGCGCCGCTGGAGCGGCAGTTCGGGCAGGTTCCCGGATTGCAGCAGATGACTTCGACGAGCTCGGATGGAAGCTCGGTGATTACGCTTGAGTTCAACTTGAGTTTGAACATCGACGTCGCCGAGCAGGAGGTGCAGCAGTCGATCAACGCGTCGGGGACGTATCTTCCGCCGGATTTGCCGGTGCCTCCGATTTACAGCAAAACGAATCCGGCGGATGCGCCGATTCTGACGTTGGCGTTGACCTCCGGAACGCTGCCGCTTTCGAAGGTGGAGGATCTGGCGGACACGCGGCTGGCTCCGAAAATTTCGCAACTGCCGGGCGTGGGACTGGTGAGCATCAGCGGCGGGCAGAAGCCGGCGGTGCGGATTCAGGCGAACCCGACGTCGCTCGCCTCCTATGGGATGAATCTGGAGGATCTGCGCAACGCGATCGTTTCGGCGAACGTGAATCAGGCGAAGGGAAATTTCGACGGAGCGCATCAGGCTTACACCATCGGAGCGAACGACCAACTGCTTTCGAGCGCGGACTATTCGCCGCTGATCGTGGCGTACCGCAACGGCGCGCCGGTGAAACTGGCGGACGTAGCGGCGATCGTCGACGACATCGAGAACGTTCATCAGGCGGCGTGGATGAACGAGGAGCCGGCGGTGATCATGAACATCCAACGGCAGCCGGGCGCCAACATTATCTCCGTGGTGGACCGAATCAAGATCCTGCTGCCGCAATTGAGGACGACGCTGCCGGCGGCGGTGAAGGTGACGATTCTCACCGACCGGACGACGACGATCCGGGCCTCGGTGGCCGACGTGCAGTTTGAGTTGATGCTGACCGTGGGCCTGGTGGTGATGGTGATTTTCCTGTTTCTGCGCAACGTCTACGCGACGATCATTCCGAGCGTCGCGGTGCCGTTGTCGCTGGTGGGCACGTTCGCGGCGATGTACCTGTTGGGATACAGCCTGAACAATCTTTCGCTGATGGCGCTAACGATCTCCACCGGCTTCGTGGTGGACGACGCGATCGTGATGATCGAGAACATCATGCGCTACATCGAGGAGGGCGAGCGGCCGCTGCAGGCGGCGCTGAAAGGCTCCGCGCAGATCGGATTTACGATCGTGTCGCTGACGATCTCGCTGATCGCCGTTTTGATTCCGCTCTTATTCATGGGCGACATCGTGGGGCGGCTGTTCCGGGAATTCGCGGTGACGTTGAGCGTGACGATTCTGGTTTCGGCGGCGGTTTCGCTGACGCTGACGCCGATGATGTGCGCGCGGCTGCTGAAGCATCAGGATCCGGCGAAGCAGGGCCGCGCGTACCGCTTCTCGGAGCGGGTGTTTGAGGCCGTGATCGCGTTTTATGGGAAGACGCTGCAATGGGTGTTGCGAGCGCAGACGTTGACGTTGATCGTGGCGGCGGCGACGCTGGGCCTGACGGTATTGCTGTTTTACTGGATTCCGAAAGGATTTTTCCCGATACAGGACACGGGCGTGATCCAAGGGGTTTCGCAGGCGGCGGAGACGATTTCCTTCCAGGCGATGTCGCAACGCCAACAGGCGCTGACGAAGATCATCCTGAAAGATCCGGCGGTGGAGAGCCTGTCGTCGTTCATCGGGATCGACGGGACGAACACGACACTCAACAGCGGCCGGGTGTTGATCAACCTGAAGCCCATCGAGGAGCGCGGGCTTTCGGCGAGCGACGTGATCCGGCGCCTGCAGACGAATCTGGCGGCGGTGACGGGGATCACGCTCTACATGCAGCCGGTGCAGGATCTGACGGTGGAGGACCGCGTCAGCCGCACGCAGTTTCAATACACGTTGGAGGATCCGAGCGCGGCCGAGTTGGACGACTTCGCTCCTCGCATGGTGGAGCGGCTGAAACGCCTGCCGGAGATCACCGACGTGGCGAGCGACCAGGCGGTGATGGGCCTGCGGACGATGTTGGTGATCGACCGGGATACGGCGTCGCGGCTGGGGATTTCGCCGCAAACGATCGACAACACACTGTACGACGCCTATGGCCAGCGGCAGGTGTCGACGATGTTCACGCAACTGAACCAATATCACGTGGTGTTGGAAGTGAAGCCGGCGTTTCAGCAAGACCCGGTGAGTTTGCGGAATCTATTTATCGGCTCGACGGGCGCGGCGGCGGCCGGCGGGGGATTGGTGTCCGGAGGGGGCGCGGCGCAGCAGGCGTTCGGACCTTCGAGCGCGTCGGCGAGCGCGTTGACCACATCGGCGTTCGCCGCTTCCGCCGGGGCCGCCGCGAGTCCGGCGGCCTCCGGCAACGCTCCGCTTTCGCCCGGCGTGGCGTCGCTGTCGGTGTCGACCACGAACGGGCAGGTGCCGCTGAGCGCGTTCACCAGCGTCAAACAGACCACCGTGCCGATCACGGTGAATCACCAAGGGCAGTTCCCGGTGGTGACGCTGTCGTTCAATCTGGCGCCGAACGTGGCGTTGGGCGACGCGGTGAAAGCGGTGAATCAAGTGAAGGACGACTTGAACATGCCCGCCAGCATTCAGGCGGCTTTTCAAGGCACGGCCGAGGCGTTCCAGGCCTCGCTCGCCAACGAGCCGATACTGATCCTGGCGGCGTTGATCACGGTTTATATCGTGCTGGGCGTATTGTATGAAAGCTACATTCATCCGATCACGATTATTTCCACGCTGCCTTCGGCGGGCGTGGGAGCGCTGCTGGCGCTTTACATCTGCCATAGCGACTTCAGCGTGATCGCGTTGATCGGCATCGTGCTGCTGATCGGAATCGTGAAGAAGAACGCCATCATGATGATCGATTTCGCACTCGACGCCGAACGAAGCCAGGGCATGCCGCCGGAAGAGGCGATCTACCAGGCGTGCCTACTGCGATTCCGGCCGATCATGATGACGACGATGGCCGCGCTGCTGGGCGGACTGCCGCTGGCCCTCGGAACGGGGACGGGATCGGAACTGCGCCGCCCGCTGGGGATCACCATCGTCGGCGGGCTGATCTTCAGCCAGGTGCTGACACTGTACACGACGCCGGTGATCTATCTGTGGTTCGACCGGCTGGCCAAGCGGCTCTCGCCTTCGCGCGGGTTCGAGGCCGGACCGGAACCGGCGTTTACGGACTAGCCATGAATATATCCGGCCCATTCATCCGCAGACCGGTAGCGACCACGCTGCTGACCATCGCGATCGCGCTGGCCGGAGCGATCGCGTTCCGTCTGCTGCCCGTGGCTCCGTTGCCGCAGGTGGATTTTCCGACGGTTTCGGTCGGCGCGGGACTGCCTGGGGCGAGCCCGGAGACGATGGCGTCTTCCGTCGCGACGCCGCTGGAGCGGCAGTTCGGACGCATCGCGGCGGTGACGGAGATGACGTCCTCAAGCTATTTGGGCACGACGGGCGTGACGATGCAGTTCGATCTCAATCGCAATATCGACGCGGCGGCGCGCGATGTGGAGGCGGCCATCAACGCCGCCCGGGGATATCTTCCGGCGAACTTGCCGAATAACCCGACCTACCGGAAAGTGAATCCGGCGGATTCGCCGATCATGATTCTTTCCCTGATCTCCGACGTGCTCGATCGAGGGCACATGTACGACGCGGCGTCCACGATCATGGCGCAGAAATTGTCGCAGGTGAATGGCGTGGGGCAGGTGATCGTCGGTGGAAGCACGCTGCCGAGCGTGCGGATCGAATTGAACCCGCTGACGCTGAACAAGTACGGGATCGGCCTCGAAAACGTGCGCGGCATTCTGAGCCAAGCCAACGCCAACGTTCCGAAAGGACATTTCTCGAACGCCGGGCGGACGTGGGAGATCGGCGCGACCGATCAGTTGTTCAAGGCGGCGGAATATAGACCGTTGATCGTGGCGTACCGGAACGGGTCGCCGGTGCGGATTTCCGATCTCGGAGACGCGGTGGATTCGGTGGAGGATCTGCGCAACGCCGGCTACGCCAACGGAAAGCCGTCGGTGTTGATCATTATTTTCCGGCAGCCGGGCGCCAATATTATCGACACGGTGGACCTGATCCGCGCGGCGCTGCCGCAGTTGAAGGCGGCGATTCCCCACTCGATCAACGTGCTGGTGACGATGGATCAAACGATCACCATCCGGGCCTCGGTGCAGGGCGTGGAAGGAACGCTGGTGATCTCGGTGCTGCTGGTGATCCTGGTGGTGTTCCTGTTCCTGAAGAGCGTGCGGACGACGTTTATCCCGAGCATCGCCGTGCCGGTCTCGCTGGCGGGCACCTTCGGCGTGATGTACATGGCGGGCTACACGCTGGATAATCTGTCGCTGATGGCGCTCACCATCTCCACCGGCTTCGTGGTGGACGACGCGATCGTGGTGATCGAGAACATCACCCGGTATCTCGAAAAAGGCATGACGCCGATGCAAGCGGCGTTCCGCGGGGCGAAGGAAATCGGATTCACGGTGCTGACGATCAGCGTTTCGCTTATCGCGGTGTTCATTCCGTTGCTGCTGATGGGCGGGATCGTGGGACGGCTTTTCCGCGAGTTCGCGGTGACGTTGTCGGCGGCGATCGCCGTGTCGATGGTGGTGTCGCTGACGGCGACGCCGATGATGTGCGCGCACTTATTGCGGGAACACACTTCGCATGGCTGGCTGTATTCGAAAAGCGAACGCGGTTTCGAGTGGATCGTGAAGCTGTACGCGCGGACGTTGACGCGCGTGCTGCGCCACCCGGCGATTACGCTGGCGGTGCTGCTGGCGACGATCGCGTTGAATTTCTATTTGTTCATTCGCGTGCCCAAAGGATTTTTCCCGCAGCAGGACAACGGACGGATGATGGGAGCGATTCAGGCCGACCAGGACACCTCGTTCCAGGCGATGCGCGAGCGGCTGCTGAAGGTGATCGCGATCATCTCCGCCGACCCCGCCGTGGATACGGTGAACGGATTCACCGGAGGCGGCGGCGGCGGAGGGTCCACGACGAATACGGCCCGAATGTTCATTTCGCTGAAACCGCTGGCCGAACGCAAGACCACGGTGGATTACGTGATCGCGCGGCTGCGGCCGAAGCTGGCGAAGATTCCCGGCGCCAATCTTTATTTGCAGGCGTCGCAGGACCTTCGCGTCGGCGGACGCATGAGCAGCGCGCTGTATCAATTCACCATGCGCGGCGACAATCTGAAGGATTTGACCGAGTTTGGGCCGCTGATGCTGCAGAAGCTGCGAACGGTTCCGCTGATCGCCGACGTGAACAGCGATCAACAAAACAGCGGCTTGGAATCGGACGTGACCATCGACCGGGCGTCGGCGGCGCGGTTCGGGATCTCGCCGCAGTTGATCGACGACACGCTCTACGACGCCTTTGGGCAGCGGCAAGTCTCGACGATGTACACTTCGTTGAACCAATATCACGTGGTGATGGAGGCGGCGCCGCAATACTGGCAGAGTCCGGAGACCCTGAAGGAGATCTACGTCCGCGCGCCGAATGGAGGCCAGGTGCCGCTGAGCGCGGTGGCCCATTTCTCACCGAGCACCGCGCCGCTGGCGGTAAATCATCAAGGGCTATTTCCGGCGGTGACGGTGTCGTTCAATCTGGCGCCGGGCGTTGCGTTGGGCGACGCGGTGGACGCCATCGGCACGGCGTCGAGCGAAATCGGGCTGCCTTCGACGATCCACACCACCTTCGCCGGAACGGCGCAGGCCTACCAGGATTCACTGGGGAACGAGCCGATTCTGATCGCGGCCGCCTTGGCGACGGTTTATATCGTACTGGGCATTTTGTATGAGAGCTACATCCATCCAATCACGATTTTGTCTACGCTGCCCTCGGCCGGAGTGGGCGCGATGCTGGCGCTGATGATGTTCCATGCCGACCTGAGCATCATCGCGATCATCGGAATTATTCTGCTGATCGGAATCGTGAAAAAGAACGCGATCATGATGATCGACTTCGCGCTGGCGGCGGAGCGGAACGAGGGGAAGAGTTCCCGCGACGCTATTTACGAGGCCTGCCTGCTCCGTTTCCGTCCGATTCTGATGACGACCATGGCGGCGCTGCTGGGCGCGCTGCCGCTGGCGCTCGGCACCGGCGTCGGCGCGGAATTGCGACGGCCGTTGGGGATCACCATTATCGGCGGGTTGATCGTCAGCCAGTTGCTCACGCTGTTCACCACGCCGGTCGTCTATCTTTATATGGACCGCGTGCAGGCGTGGCGCGACCGGGCCAAGAGGAGCCGCGGCTCCGAGGGCGGTTTGATCGGGTCGGAGGCCTAAGACGGGCGGAACGATGCCATGTTCAAGATGATCGCGCTCTCGAATCCGTCCGGACCGGCGATTCTGGCCGTCTGCGGGCACATGAACGCCGAGGCGTTGGGCGAGCTTCGCCAGCGGATCGACGAGAGCCGTAGAACCGAAGGGCGCGTCGTAGTGGACCTCAGCGAGGTCACGTTGATGGACCGGGCGGCGGTTCGCTACCTTGCGGCTCAACCGGAGGGGGGCGTGGAGTTGGTGAATTGTCCGCCGTACATCGAGAGGTGGATTTCAAGAGAGCGGGGGCCGCTGTGCGCCCTGATGGGGAAGAGCGTAAATGAGACGTAGCGATGGCGGGTTCGTGAAGATGCGGGGAAGAGCGGGGTCGCGCTGCGCGCTGGCTTGGACGATGCTGGCCTTAAGCGGATGTATGGTGGGGCCGAAGTACCGGCGTCCGAGCGCCGCCGCGCCGGCGGCCTACAAGGAGCGGCCTCCGGCGAATTTCAAGGAAGCCGGCGAATGGAAACCGGCCCAGCCGAACGATGGGGCGATCCGGGGGAAATGGTGGGAAATCTACAACGATCCGGTCTTGAACGCGCTGGAGGAACAGGTGGCGATTTCCAATCAGAACGTCCTGGCGGCGGAGGCGCAATACCAGGAAGCGAAGACGGTGGTGCGCATCGCGCGGACGGCGTACTGGCCGACGGGAACGACGGCGCCCTCGGTGACCAGTTCGCGTTCGCCGTCCAGTTTCACCAACAATGGGCAGGTGAGCCAGAACGCCGGCGCGCGCGGATTTTATAACCTGCCGTTCGCCCTGAATTATCAGGCCGATTTATGGGGCAGTATCCGGCGGACCGTGACGGCGGCGACCGAGCAGGCGCAGGCGACGGAGGCGCAACTGGAAAACGCAAAGCTGACGTTCCAGGCGGAATTGGCGCAGGATTATTTTGGGCTGCACGGATTGGACGGGGAGTATCAAATCCTCGAGACCACGGTGAAATCGTTTGAAAAGTATCTGGTATTGACGCAAAACCGGTATGCAGGAGGGATCGCTTCTCAGGGGGACGTGGCGCTGGCGGAGACGCAGTTGGCCACGACGAGGGCGCAGATGGTGGACATCGGAGTGCAGCGGGCGCAGTTCGAACACGCGGTGGCGATTCTTGCCGGCAAGCCGCCCAGCGCTCTCACGCTGGCGCCGGGGCCGATCCAGATCGTGCCGCCGCCGGTGCCCATCGGCGTGCCGTCCGAACTGCTGGAACGGCGGCCGGACATCGCGGGCCTGGAACGGCAAATGGCGGCGGCGAACGAGCAGATCGGGATCGCGCAGGCGGCGTTTTATCCGGCGCTGACGTTAAGCGCGGCGTTCGGATTCGAAACGGCGGATTTTGGCAGGTGGCTGACGTGGCCGAGCCGGCTTTGGTCCGTGGGGCCGCAATTGGCCGAGACTTTATTCGACGCGGGACGGAGGCACGCGGTGTTGGACGAGACGCGGGCGGCCTATGACGTAACGGTGGCCAATTACCGGCAGACCGTGTTGACGGCGTTCCAGCAGGTGGAAGACAACCTGGCCGCGCTACGCGTTTTAGAGGACGAAGCCAAGGCGCAGGACGACGCCGTGAAAGCGGCGGAGCGATCGCTGCGAATCACGACGGATCAATATAAGGGCGGGATCGCCAGCTATCTGCAGGTGATCACGACGCAATCGACGGCGCTTCAGAACGAAGTGACCGCGGCGACCATTTTGACGCGGCGCATGACGGCCAGCGTGCTGCTGGTGGAAGCGCTGGGCGGCGGATGGGATACGTCGAAGCTTCCCACGCCGAAAGAAGTGCAGGCCCACGGGAAGTAACCCGCGGGCCGCGGCCGTTTAAAACTTATTCCACAGGAACTGGTTGTAGACTTCGTGGTGGTATTGCACTTCCGGCGCCTTCACGAACGTGCCGAGAAGACGCGCGCAACGGTCGGCCGCGCTTTGTTTCAGATCGGCGTAGCGTTTCTTGACGTCGGCGCCGAGCAGCGCGGTGGCCCAATCGGATTGGTTGAAATTGTCGAGCGCGTCGTAGATGTTGTCCGGCAGATAGCGGTCCGCCGCGCGAAGATTGGCCACATCCGAAATGCTTCCCTCCAGGCCGGTTTGAAACACCGACAGCAGCGCCATATAAGGATTCGCGTCGGGCGCCACGGAGCGGACTTCTACGCGGGAGCTTCGCTCGTTGCCGAGCGGAATGCGCACCATCGACCCGCGATCCGTCGCCGAAGCCTTGATCTGGTTGGGCGCTTCGAAATGCGGATCGAGCCGGCGGTAGGCGTTGACGCTGGGATTCAACATCAGGCAGATATCGTTGGCGTGGGTGAGAATGCGGTCGACGAACTCCCAGGCGAAGCCGCTCATTTTCTCCTGGCCGGCGGGGTCCCAGAACAGGTTCTTGCCGTCCTTGTTCACGGAGACGTTGGTGTGCATTCCGTTGCCGTTTACGCCCACGACCGGCTTGGGGAGGAAGCTGGCGGTGAGGCCCATTTTGGTCGCGATCTGGCGGCAGATCAGTTTGTACAGTTGAATCTGGTCGGCGGCGGCAACCACTTCGGCGTAGCTGAAGTTGATTTCAAACTGAGACGGCGCGACCTCGGGATGGTCCTTCTCGTTCTCGAAACCCATCGCGCGCTGGACTTCCGACGCGGTGTCGATGAACAGGCGGAGCGGGTCGCCGGGCAGGGAGTGGTAATACCCGCCGGTGTTGACATATTCGAAATCGCCCGTTTCATGATAGCGGCGCTCGGCGTCGGTGCCGCGGAATAGAAAGCCCTCGATCTCGTTCGCCGCGTTGAGCGTGTAGCCGTGATGGTCGAAATGACTCTTGGCATAGGTCTTGAGCACGCCGCGAATATCGGCGCCGTAGGGGGCGCCGTCCTTGTCGATCACTTCGCCGAAAACGAGAACCTTGCCGGCGCCGAAGACATCGGAAGGCGCCCAGTAGAAAGCGCTCCAATCCATGCCCAGCCGCAGATCGCTTTCGCGCTGCGCGGTGAATCCCCGGATCGAGGAGCCGTCGAACGTCAGATTGTCCCAGCTCTTCACCAGGAACTTCTTGTCGTAATCGAGCATGTGCAGGCGGCCTTCGAGGTCGCTGAAGAGCACGGTGACCGCCTTGATCCGCTTCTCGTCTTCGAGATAGCGGAGCCGCTCCTCCTGGATGTTCCCAATGGGAACGCGATTCCGCCGGGCTTCCTTCGCCGCGAGATTCCGTTCTTCCAGTTCCGCGTAGGAAAGGCACAAGTGATCTTTCAGTTCGTTGGACATTCTTCTCCTCGAGCCCGGCTCCGGCCGGACTTCTTAAATTTGGGAAACGCTCATCGAGAATCGTCGACGGGGACGTTCAAGCCGGGTTGGCCTCACTCCGCGTTTCAAACGCGTGAATGGGAGCCTTTCTCATCATATCCTTTGCGCGGAACCGCGCGGAAGGCCGGCCGTGCAGGGCCTAAAAGAAAAAGATGACGTCGCCGGCGGCGATGAATTGATTCTTTTTCGTTCCGCTATCGTAGGCCGGATAGCTGTAGGCCCGTTCGAACCTCAATTCCGGACGCAGCAGGATGGTGGATCCGATCCAATGTCCCCACCCCAGGAGATGTTCGCTGTAGGGAGTTTTGTACCCGGTGCGTTGCCCGCGGATGTCGTCGAAAAACTCGTTGCGGATCGTGACGTAGTCTTTCTTGCCGATCTGGCGCTCCAGGTAATTGACGATGGCCCACTCGGGAGCGAAACAGACGATCTGGCCGGGATCGCACCATGCGCCGTTGGCGTTAGTCTCGGTGGGAATGGAGCCGAAAATACTCGGGACCCCTTTCTCGTACATGTACCAGCTTTCGGTGGCCGTATGCCACTTCGAGTTGAATTTATGATAGTAAGTGGCGTAGTAAGCCGCCATGTTGTTATATGCGTAACGATTGTCGTTTATCGAGTTGTCGCAGAGGTAGAGGTTATCCCGGCCCGCGCGCCAGGTATAGCCGGCGCAGGCGTTCAAAGTCGGGCGGGCGTCGCGAGCCCAGGGCGTCACGTCGTTTCCAGCGGAGATTCCGATCTGCACCATCCAATGATCGTTTAGCTTGATGGTGGCATTGAGGCCTGTCTGGGTATATGCGTCGTAACCATAGGTCAGAGAATGGCTGTAAGTGTAATTATTCGGGGCTAATTGCGCCTCGATATCCGGCAGCGATATATAGCGCCCGATCCGGATATTCATTCCGTCCGCGATTTGGGGGAAATACATGTCGACGTATGCCATGACCGGGTCGTAACCATAGGTATTGTTATCGCCGAGCAGTTGGTGGCTGAAAATCCCTTTTGCGGTGGTGAAGCGGTAATCGAGACCGTAGAGGTTCGTCACGCGGAAGCCCCAATCGAAATGGTCCGTTTGAACGGTGTCCGGAATCCGTTCGATATATAAAGTCGCCTGGTCGAGTTGAATAGAATCGGAAATCTGATAGTAAGCGGCCGGAGCGTTCGCAAAGCGGCCGCGATCGGAGGTGCTGACGTTGAAGCCGGCATTTACCCAGCCGTAGATCTTAATCCGGCTGCGCTCCCAGAAGCCGCCGTTCGGACCGGCGTCGAGCGCCTGCATTAACGGGGGCAGATTGGTATCCGGCTGGCCGATGACGGGAGAGCCTCCATAGGGCCAAACGGAGAACGGAAAGGGCGGTTGGTCGACCGGGGCCGGGTCGCCACGGAAGGGCGGCGCGGGTTCGCCGGCGGAGGTCCCCTTCCAATCGTCGCGGTAAGCCTTGGCGAAACGTCTCCAGAAGCCGGAGGGCACGACGTTCCGCGCCTCGGCAAGCGGTATGTCGATTTGTCCGGATCGCTTGTCTCCGGTCTGGATGGGCGGAGTTACGTAAGTGGCGTAGCCTGTCTTCTGCGCCGTGAGCGAGTAAGTCCCCGGGGCGAGTCCGGAGAGCGAGAAAGCCCCCTCGGCGTCCGATGTGGCGGATGCGGCGGAGCGTCCGGAGGCGTCTTGTGCGACGATCGAGACGCCGCCGACCGGAGCCTGCGCCTCATTGACGGTCCGGCCCGAGATGGCGCCGGTTTCCGCGTCCGCAGCCGGGACGAACGCTCCGGTTGTTGCGGCTACGAGAAGAAGAACGAGAAGGGCGCGCATAGTATCTACTCGGGAGTATAGATTCGCGGGTCTGAAAGACGCATAAAAGTGGCATAAATTAACTCTTTATGCGACGCGGGGAGTTTGAGCGATCGATACGGACCGGCATGTCCGCGATCGGAGAGGTCAAGTTAAAGGACGGATTTAGTTGAGCGCTTCGACGACAAACTGCTGCAGCGTGATGGAGCTTTTCCCGGTGTCGCCCGGCGCCCACACGGCGGCGATATCGAGCGTTGCGGGGGAGGCGGTATCGATGCCCATCACCGGCTGCGGAACGTCGTTCATCGCGCTAGCGGCGCCGACGCCGGGAAGATTCAGCAGGCTGCCGGCGTACACCGACACCGCCGGTCCGGCGGGTTCGATGCCCTGAATCGTCCAGATGGCCGAGCCCTGGGTCACGGCCGTCGTATCGATGGAAGCCGAGGCGGGCGGCGCGGCGGTAGGCGCGGAGGGGGTCATCGAGGAGATGTTCACCTTGCCTAACTGGAGAACGAGAGTGAGTTTGGGCGGAGCGCTCGACGTCGAGAAATCGAAATAGGCGGTCACGCGGAGCGCCTTATTGGCCACCAAAAACCGGGCGGGAACGGTGTAGGTCTGTGCGAAGGCTTGGCCGGGGTTTCCGGCGGCGCCGTGATCGGAAATGGTGTCGACCCAACTGTAGGAAGCGGAAACGTTGCCGCCCCGAGCGGGCCGCGCGAGTTGATTCAATTGCCGGATTTGAAAAACGAGGACCGCGGCGATGGCCAAGGAACCGGCCAACGGAGCGAGAATCGAGATCCAGTAGCGGTGCGGTTCCGAAGCCGCGGGCGATTCCGGCCGCGAAGGCGCCGGGCGGGCCGAGTCGCGCGCGGAGCGAAGCGCCGGCGATTCCACCACGGTGTCATAGGCGCTGGCGTCCCGCTCCGAATCGCCGGCCGCGCGGAGCGAACGACCCACGTCGGCGCTCCGTTCGTTTACCGTGCTCGAATCGGGGTCGGGATTCCTCGTGAGGATAGTTCGGTTTTCCATGAGCGAGAGGCCGGTTTCGTATTGTACCAAGCCCCAGGCGAATGAGCAGCAGCGCGTTTGCGGGCATCGCAGCGGGTTCGGAGACTAAGTTGGTCGGGGCGGGGCGATTTGAACGCCCGACCCCCTGCGCCCAAGGCAGGTGCGCTACCAGGCTGCGCTACGCCCCGACATCGCTACTGTTTTGATTTTAAAACACTTTCATGAACCTCGCAACAGCCGTCCGATCGTTACCGTGCCAGAACCGTGTCAGAACCTTGGGCGAGGCACTAAACCGTGTCAAAATGATTGCCTTTTATTATCAATGAGTTAGTCGGGTCAGGTATGGGCCGAAAGCTCACCAGACCGGCGATTTGGGGCTTTGAGAGTTCAGT
>VFSW01006377.1_pt1 | contig 17359 bp, 20 predicted proteins | sample 5358111 | NCBI WGS metagenome assembly VFSW01 (sample SAMN11554181, study PRJNA540505) | mine drainage metagenome | isolation source: sediment from site ElyBrook_90M | place: USA: Ely Copper Mine, Vershire, VT | collected 2017
CACCGATCCTGATTCTGGATGAAGCGACTTCGGCATTGGACAGCGAATCGGAACGCCATGTACAGGCGGCACTGGAAACTCTGATGCGGGGCCGCACTACGCTGGTCATCGCACACCGTTTGTCCACTATCGAGAATGCCGACCGCATCGTCGTGATGCAAAAGGGGGAGATCGCCGAGGTCGGCACGCACCGCGAACTGCTGGACAAGAACGGTGTGTATGCGCAGCTGCATCGCATCCAGTTCACCGGCACGCCTTAAACCATATGCGCTGGAAGGTTGACTATTAGCCTTCAACTCGATAAATTGCGCAGTCCCGTTACACCAACCCTTAGGAGATAAACATGGCAGTTCTAGTCGGCAAAGCCGCCCCCGATTTCACCGCTGTTGCCGTGATGGGCAACAACGAGATCAACGAGAATTTCAACCTGAAAAAACACATCAAAGCCAAAGCCGCTGTGGTGTTTTTCTACCCGCTGGATTTCACTTTTGTGTGCCCTTCAGAAATCATCGCCTTCGATCACCGTCTGGATGAATTCAAGAAGCGCAATGTCGAAGTCATCGGCGTGTCCATCGACTCGCACTTCACTCATCTGGCATGGAAGAACACACCGGTGAACAACGGTGGTATCGGCCAGGTGCGCTACCCGCTGGTGGCCGACATCAAGCACGAGATCTGCAAAGCCTACGACGTGGAAGCCGAAGGCGGCGTGGCGTTCCGTGGCTCGTTCCTGATCGACGCAGCCGGTGTGGTGCGCCATCAGGTGGTGAATGATCTGCCGCTGGGCCGCAACATCGACGAAATGCTGCGCATGGTTGACGCGCTGCAATTCCACGAAGAGCACGGCGAAGTCTGCCCGGCAGGCTGGAGCAAAGGCAAGGCGGGAATGGGCGCATCGACCGAAGGCGTGGCGAAATATTTGGCTGCACACGCCAAAGAACTGTAAGCCGTTTCGCGCATCAACCAAGGCTCCTGCGGGAGCCTTTTTCGTTTCCGTATCAGCGCATCCGCGCTAGGGTATTTTCGATCTCGGCGAACAAAGGCCGCTCGGCGACCCGCGTGTTCGCGCAATGGTGGTGCAACGTCCACAAGGCAGTGAACGATTCTTGCGGCGCATCGCAACGTTCCAGCAACTCTTCCAACAAGCAGGCGAACGCCCTCACCTCGATGCGCTGCAACGCGTTTGCACGCGCGGCATCCTGCGGCATAAAAGAGGCTGCACCGAAGTCGCCCAACAGCGCGTCGCCCTGTTCATTCCACAAGATGTTGTGCGCGTACAGATCGCCATGCAGGATGCCGCGCGCGTGCAGATGCGCGACCGCCGAGGCGATGCCGTGCGCGATACGGAGCAACACACCCAAAGAAAATCTTTGCTCCGCCGGATAGATGTCGCGGGTACACGATTCCAGGCTGGGCGGTGCGGCGAGATTTTTGTGAGAAGCGGCGATGAGCGGCATCACCAGTCCCAACGCGCCTGATGGATGCCCGGCAATTTTTCCTTCCGCAGCGATCAGTCCGGGATGTGTACCTGCGGCGAGGCATGCGATTTTTTCACTTGCTGGACGTCCATCGCTGGTGAGCGCGCCCTTGAACAACTTTACTGCCACAGGCCGCACTTCGTTCGCACACCGCCACTCGGCCCGATGGATCACGCCCGACGCACCTTCGCCCAACTGCTGCTGCAACGCCAACTCGTGCCAGTTGATGCAAGGAATGTCTTGCCCGGACACGGCGGCAACCTCGTGCGCATCGCTGAACGGGTTACCCGAATACGCCAGCCAAGCCAGGCGCGGCAAGGTGGGTAGCCAGTCGGGTAATTGCTCAAAACGATTCGCCGCGATGCGCAACAACTCCAGGTGCGTACACGCTACCAACCCGGCAGGTAAGGTTTGCAAGCGATTCCCGGCCAGCATCAGCTTCTGCAAATTGACGCACGTCCCCAACTCGCCCGGCAATTCTTCAAGCTGATTGTCGGTGAGTATCAGCCAGCGTAATTGCGCGGGCAATGCGGCGGCCGGCAAGCGGCGTATCTGGTTTGCCTTGAAGCCCACCATGCTCAGATGAGGACACCGTCCCAACACTTCCGGCACATCGGTAAATTGGTTGTCCGAACAAAAAATCACGCGCAACTTATGCAAGCGCGGCAGATTGTCTGGCAAAGACGACAACGCGTTACCCGAAAGATTGAGTATCTCCAGCGTGTCCGCAAGTTGGAAAATCTCCTTCGGAAAAGTCGTCAAGCCGCACGACAGGTCAAGACGTTTGATGCCCGCCAATTTGCCGCTGCGGAGCTGGGTGAGAGTATCCATGAATCTGGTAAATTATCGTGTAAGGTAAAACTGTCGAGGATAGCCAGCCATCCAATTAGAGCGCCGGATTATAGCTACAACCTTCCGTCTGCATGGCCATACCTCAACCATTCGATTCTTTCCGTATTTTTCTTGCCCTACGCCTCGCCCCTGCTAAAATTCGCGCCATCGTTTTCCTCTTGCCCATCATGCTGGTCTGGTTCGTCGTGATTTATCTGCTGATCTCCATCGGCATCGGTCTGTATGCCTCGACGCGGGTGCATAGCGCGAAGGACTTTGCGGTGGCGGGGCGGCATCTGCCGTTGCACATCGTGACGGCGACGGTGTTCGCGACCTGGTTCGGCGCGGAGACGGTGCTGGGCATCTCGGCGACGTTCGTGAAGGAAGGCTTGCACGGCGTGGTCGCCGATCCGTTCGGCGCGAGTCTGTGCTTGATTCTGGCGGGACTGTTTTTCGCCAATCGGCTGTACCGCATGAACCTGCTGACCATAGGCGACTACTACCGGTTGCGCTATAGCCACACGGTGGAATTCATTACCACCCTCTGCATCGTGATCTCATATCTCGGCTGGGTGTCGGCGCAGGTGAAGGCGTTGGGGCTGGTGTTCAATGTGATCTCCGCTGGCGAGGTGAGTCAGCAGGCGGGTATGTTCATCGGTGCGGCGATCGTGCTGACCTACACCATGTTCGGCGGCATGTGGTCGGTGGCGTTGCTGGACTTTGTTCAGATGACGGTGATCATGGCGGGGATGTTGTTCATCGCGGTACTGGTGAGTGGCAAGGTGGGCGGCGTGGGCGCGGTGGTGTTGCACGCACAGGCGGCGGGCAAGCTGGATTTTTTTCCGCACGGCAATTACACCGAATGGATACCGTTCATTGGCGCGTGGCTGACCATGATGCTGGGTTCGATTCCGCAACAGGACGTGTTCCAGCGCATCACCTCCGCCAAGACGGAGAAGATTGCGGTGCGTGGTTCGGTGCTGGGCGGCTCGCTGTATTTCGTGTTCGCATTCGTGCCGATGTTCCTCGCTTATTCCGCGACGATGATCGACCCAAAAGTGTTCGGTGAGCTGTTGCAACAGGATTCGCAACTGGTGTTGCCGACGCTCATCCTCAATTACACGCCGGTGTTCGCACAAGTGATATTTTTCGGCGCGTTGCTCTCCGCGATCATGAGCTGTTCATCCGCGACCCTGCTCGCGCCTTCGGTCGCATTCACCGAGAACATCCTTAAGCATTTCGTGTTCAAACAGATGGGCGATCGGCAGTTCTTGCGCACCATGCGTATCACCGTGTTGTGTTTTGGCGGGGTGGTGCTGGCGTTCGCGCTCAATTCCAACGCGAGCATTTTCAAGATGGTGGAGAACGCCTACAAGATCACACTGGTCGCGGCATTTACACCACTCGCCTTCGGCTTGTACTGGAAACGCGCGAACAATCAGGGCGCGCTCGCGGCTATCGTGATGGGTTTATCCAGCTGGATATTGATGGAATCCTTCGAGCCCTCGGCAGTCTGGCCGCCGCAACTGATAGGCTTGCTGATGAGTGTCTTCGGTATGGTCGCCGGCTCGCTGCTGCCCAATTTCATGCGTGCTCAACATGCGCATCACGCACATAAACCGCCTACCGGGATTTATTGATTGGCCAGGAACATCCTGCCCCTTGCAATTGCGGCGGTTACTTGGTTAGGTGAGGTGCCGCCGATGTGATTGCGGCTCGCCAGCGAGCCTTCCAGGGACAGCACTTGATAGACATCCTGTGCGATAAGCGGGGAAAACTTTTGCAATTCGGCGAGATCGATCTCGCTCAGATCACAACCGCGCTGTTCGGCAAAACGCACCGCCAGAGCCACCGCCTCATGCGCATCGCGGAAGGGCACGCCTTTTTTGACCAGATAATCAGCCAGGTCTGTCGCGGTGGCATATCCCTGCAACGCCGCATTACGCATGGCCTCCGGCTTGACCTGGATACCGGTGATCATGTCCGCGTAGATGCGCAAGGTCTGCGTCAACGTATCGACGGTGTCGAACAAAGGTTCTTTGTCTTCCTGATTGTCTTTGTTGTAGGCCAGCGGTTGACCCTTCATCAGTGTCAACAGCGCGACCAGATGCCCGTTCACGCGACCGGTCTTGCCGCGCACCAATTCCGGCACATCGGGATTCTTTTTTTGCGGCATGATGGACGAGCCGGTGCAGAAGCGGTCGGCGATGTCGATGAAGCCCACGCGCGGATTCATCCACAAGATAAGCTCCTCGGAAAAGCGCGACAGGTGCGTCATGATCAGTGCTCCCGCCGCCGTGAATTCGATGGCGAAGTCCCGGTCCGAAACGGCATCCAGAGAGTTCTCACATACGCCCTCGAAGCCCAGCAGTTCCGCCACCATTTCGCGCTTGATCGGATAGCTGGTTCCCGCCAAGGCTGCCGCGCCCAAAGGCAAACGGTTGACGCGACGGCGCGTATCCCGCAACCGCTCGGCATCGCGTTTGAGCATCTCGAAATAAGCCATGAGGTGGTGCGCGAAACTGATCGGCTGGGCGACTTGCAAATGGGTAAACCCCGGCATGATGGTGAGCGTGTGGTGCTCCGCGAGATCAAGCAAGGCACTTTGCAATGCCGCAATAAGTTTTATCAATTCGTCGATCGCGTCGCGCAAATACAACCGCACATCGGTGGCGACCTGGTCGTTACGTGAACGTCCCGTGTGCAAGCGTTTTCCGGCATCACCGACCAATGCAGTGAGACGCTTCTCGATATTCAGATGCACATCTTCAAAATCCAGCGACCAGGTGAATTCCCCGGCGAGGATCTCGGTTTTGATTTGTGCCAGACCGCGTTGAATATCGATCAGGTCTTGTTCGGCTATGATGCCGCAGGCACTGAGCATTTGCGCGTGCGCCAGCGAGCCTTGGATGTCGAACATCGCCAGTTTGTGGTCGAAACCTATCGAGGCGGTGTAACGCTTGACCAATTCGGCCACCGGTTCCGCGAATCGACCCGACCAGGTGTTTTTATCTTGTATGCTAGTCATCATTTGCCCAAAATCTGCCCGTTACAAAAAACGGAAGTCATGTAAAAATCGAGACAAAAAACACGAGGATTTTTCGCCATGAATAAGGCGCGCAGTATAAAACAAAAAGCCTACCCGGACTCGTTGCCCAACTTTCGCAACCTCGGTGTGACTTTGCGTATCTTGTTGTTGAGTAATGCGCTGGCCTTGTTAAAAGCCTTTGTGGATGCGGACGATGGGTGGGATGTGTTGTTCCGCATGATGCAAATCGCCACGCTAATGTCACCGGTTTTGTTCGTCAGCTTGCTCGCACTGTGGTTGGCTCAGCCCTGGTTGAAGAGATTGGAGTATTGGCGCGGAGTCATGGTGGTCAACGGATTGGTTATGGCTATCACGCTGGTTGTTTATTATGTAGGCGGCTCGCTATATCAACCGTTTGCGATTGCAGACAATTATTTCGACTGGTTTCAATACGCGCTAATCAGCGTCATCGTATGCTGGACGTTGCTGATGTACTTTCGCTTGCGTTCGCAGGTGTTGTCCCGTGCTTTGCATGATGCTCGCCTGCAGGTGTTGCGCGCCCGCATCCGCCCGCATTTCCTGTTCAACACTATCAATGCGGTGCTTTCCATCGTGCGTGCGCAGCCCAAACAGGCCGAAAAGGCATTGGAAGATATGTCGGATCTGTTCCGCATGGCGATGGCCGAGACTCATGATCTAGTGTCGTTGAGCCAGGAGATTACACTGAGCAAGCAATATCTCGCATTGGAACAATTGCGCATGGGTGAACGCTTAGGTGTTGACTGGGAGTTTAATGCCGCGCCGATGAACGCGCTGATCCCGCCACTGCTATTGCAGCCTTTATTGGAAAATGCGGTGTACCACGGTATAGAACCATTGCCACATGGCGGGCGTATTAGAATCCAGGTGAATTGCCGGGGTCAGGAGTTGAGGCTGGTGGTTGAAAACCCTTGTGCTACTTTGGTTGCGGAGCGACACTCTGGGAATAAAATGGCTTTGCAGAATATACGCGAGCGGCTTGAGCTCCTATTTGATGCGGAGGCGCGTTATCAGGTCCAAGCCAATGGTGGGTTTTATCGTGTGGAAATTACCTTGCCTTGTGTAACGAGGGAGACGCTATGACTGTGATAGAGCTAGCACTGCGTGTGTTCATTGTCGATGACGAGCCACCGGCCCGCAATCGCTTGCGAGATCTGTTGAATGATTGCAGTGATCAGATTGCGTTGGAAATTGTTGGCGAGGCGGGTAATGGTCAGGAAGCACTGGATAAGCTGGTTGATATACCCGTTGACGTGGTGTTGATGGATATACGCATGCCGCAAATGGATGGCATCGAACTCGCGCAACATCTGCAAAAATTAGATCGACCGCCCGTAATAATTTTTACCACCGCTTACGATGCCTATGCGATCAAAGCGTTTGAGTTGCGTGCGATCGATTATTTGCTCAAGCCGATACGCCTGGGTCGTTTGTTCGACGCACTCAGCCGAGCCCGTGGTGCTGTGCCGATCCAAACGGAAGTGCTGCGCGATCTGCTGCCGGAACCGCGCAAGCACTTGTCTATCTCAGAGCGTGGCAAGATACATTTGATTCCTGTCGAGAGCGTGCTGTTCTTGCGTGCCGAGTTGAAGTACATCACGGTGCGTACTGCAGAACGGGAGTATTTGACGGAAGAATCGCTAATCGCCTTGGAAAAAGAATTTGCGGTGCGCTTTGTGCGCATCCATCGAAATTGTATTGTTGCCAAAGCCGCTATAGTCGGCTTCGAGAAAGGTGGAGATGAAAAAGAAAGCGGTTGGATGGTCAAGCTGAAAGATGTAGATGAGCTGCTCCCAATTAGTCGTCGCCAGCAACACTTAATCAAAGAGTTTTAGTTGAGCGGGTATGCAGTTAAATCACTGACGGTGCCTACCGTTCTTGGTATTTGCTGGCTTCTGTGTGCTAAAGCGGCAGCCAAGCTACCGACCAATGGAAAGCAACAATCTGATGTCATGCGCCATTTGTTCGGCAGGCTGACCATAGGGTGCAAGTAGCAATGGCGTACCTCTAAGGCCTAACAAAAAAATACCGTCGGTATGGTCCAGTGTGTAACCACCGTGTTGGTCAGGCCGCTTTGTATAGTTCACGCCGAAAGCACTGGCAGCTTGGGCGGTGGACTGGGGGTCGCCGTATAAAGCAAGGAAAGCAGGATTAAAGGATGACACGAAATTTGTGAGTAATTCTGGCTTGTCTCGATCTGGATCAAGTGTGACAAATAAGACTTGTACTCTGTTGGCGTCATTGCCAAGTAGACGCATGGTTTGCGCTAAATCGGCCAGTGTAGTGGGGCATACTTCTGGGCAGTGAGTATATCCAAAGAACAAAACAACTACTTTTCCTTTGAAATCAGAAAGCATGCGGGGTGCGCGATTCGAATCGGTAAGTCGAAAATCGGCATGCGCGTGCTGCCATGAAATATCTATAGCATGGTAGGGCGATGTTGCTTCATGGTCACCGCATGCGCTAAGTAATAGAGTTAGAAACAGCAGGAAAATTTTGCGCATATTGTTAGAGAGTGGGAAAAGAATTGTTTCAAGATGCAAGGTTGGCGTAGTGAATGTTGGAAGATGCCCGCTAATAAAAAAGGGGTTTGAATCAGGGTGGTCTTGCCATGTAAGGGGACAAAAAACCGTGCGGTACACTCAAGCGAGGGCCATCTTCATGTTTTTCTAGACGTGGCGCAAGAGATTTAAAGAGGGTGTTGTTACAATTCCCTTGACAAGGTGAGGGCATGCTCTTTAACATTCGCCGCAGTCGCTTTTGGCTCCCAAAATATAAGATAAATATGGGGTGTCGGATGTGCTTGATTGGCGAAATCTAAGTGATGTTCGATCGCCAGTGTGGTCTGTTTGTTCTGGATTTTTAATAACTTAGGGGGTTACATGAGTACAAAGAAGTCGATGATATCTCGATCCTTTTGGCTTATCTTGATAAGCGGGATGTTGACGGGGATGGGTAATGGAAGTGTGTTCGGCGCAACTTTAATGTGTCTGATGGGACGCGGAAATTTTCCGAACTGGGGTGGTGCTGGCATGACGGCCTACGATCCAGTGACCTTCACTGGGTTTATTGATTGGGCGATGATTGTATTCGGTTTTGCATTTTGTGTGATTCTAGTTGTTGGAATGAGTCGCCATGATAAATTAGAACAAATGGCGGGTTAATCTGAATCGGATTGCTTGTTGACGTACACTATTTGAGGAGAAGTGGCCATGGCCTTAATCGCGGGATCGTTTGGAGTTTTGTTGGCATTTTCGAGTATGTTGCTGTCGTGGTATATACTTATGCCGTATGAGAAAAAAAATGGGGTTGATCATCACTAAGGTGTTTTTTTGAATTGAGGGGGGGGTGTAATGTTAAAATATTTATTGGCCAAGAATGAAGATATACCTGAAGGCTCGGCGGCGGTTTTCTTTGGGTTTTCGGCTATCATCTGGTTCGTTATTGGTACGGGGTTGGGATCTTTCAATGCGGCGAAACTCGCATTCCCTGATTTTGTGACAGGTAACATATACTTCGCATTCGGGCATATGCGTCAAGTGCACGTCTTGGCGGTGATTTTTGGCTGGATATCGATGGCCTTTGCGATGGCGATGATGTACATCACCCCCGCGCTCGGCAATACGAAGCTATGGTCTGAGAAGCTGGGTTTGTGGAATTGTTTGTTCTGGAATCTCGGTTTGACTCTGGGTTTGACGATTTTGTGGGCCGGTATCACTTCGGGGCGCGAATATTCTGACTTCCCTTGGCCAATAGATTTGTACTTGGCAGCCTTTGTTTTTATCCCGCTTGGCGTTAACGTATGGATGACGATTCTCAATCGTCGTACTCAGGGGATTTACACGACCAACTGGTTTTTTGCGGCCGCCACTTTTATGGTGATTATCGTGTTCTTGGTAGGTAATTCGCCTGAGTTCTTCCATTTGACCGGGTTGACCGAAGCCTATCTGACATGGTGGTTCGCCCATAATGTGTTGGGTTTGTGGATTACTCCGGTAGCTGCTGCGATTGCTTACTACACCATTCCTAAAGTGACAGGCAATCCCCTGTACTCGCATCGTATCGGGCATTTGCACTTCTGGTCGGTGGTGGTGTTTTATTCCACGCCTGCCGCGCATCACCTGATGTCTGCTCCTCTGCCTGAATGGTTGAAGTCATTCGCCTCGGTGGAGGGTGTTCTGATTCTGGTGCCTGCGATTGCGTTTGTGTCCAATATCATGCTGACCATGCAGGGTAAGTGGCACATGTTCGTGGAGAATATCGAAATCCGCTTTACCATCACTGGTTGTTTAATGGCGATCCCGCTGAATATGCAGGGCGGTTTCCAGCAGACTCGCGCGATTAACTGGTACATTCACGGTACAGGCTGGATCGTTGCGCATGCGCACCTTGCTTTGTTGGGTTTCTCGACTTTCTTGGAAGCGGCTGCGGTTTATCTGGGTTTGCAAACCATTCTGAAGCGTAAGTTGTATTCCTTGACGCTGGCCAATATGCATTTTTGGTTGTTGTTGATAGGCTTTACTACTTACTGGATTTCCATGACGATTGCCGGTTTGATTCAGGGCGCAGGCAAGATATATGAGGTGCCTTATATTGATGTGGTAATCGCAGAGCATCCTTATATGATCGCGCGCTGGCTGGGTGGTACCATGGTATTCACGGGTAACGTGTTGTGGTTGTACAACATGTGGATGACTGCACGCAAAGGAAGTGTAGTGCCAGAGGGTCGCATGCCTCATGAATTGGCATACGAACGCTAATATTAGGCCGAGAAAACTTAGGGAGATCAAAGATGGCTGGATTTAGAGAATATAAAATCGGATCGAGACTGTTCGGCCTTGCGCTGGGTGGATCGATGTGTATTACCCTGCTGATGCCGAGTATCAACATCGCGTCGGTGTCCTCTACTGACATTGCGCTTGCGAAGCAGTTGTCTATCGGGCATGAAACGGGTTTTAATTTGGATGACCCGTTCCTGTTGGGTAAGAATAAGCCCGTTAACGTATCACTTAAGGTTGACCCCAAGTCTGGTCAGCCTTTAAGTGGCGGTATGTCCGTGTATGTATATCAGCCGGGAACAACATTCCCGGCTGGGATTCTGCACCCACGGATTCTCGGTGCTGGCATAGAAGAGTTGAGCGTGCAGCAGGGGCATGTAACTGACGCACGCAAAGATGCCGGGGCGGTGTTTGTTTTGGCCAAGGGGTTGTATCAAGGCAAGGAGGTTAGTTATATTGACAACCTTACCGCAACCAAGGGCTGGACTCCTGAAGATGTGATGCGTGTCGCCAAGGATGAAGATGTGTCGCACGCGGGCAAGGGTAAAACCATGTTTGTGCGCGAGGGTTGCTGGTGGTGTCATACCTTGTTGCCCGAGCAGACACAAGATTGGCAAGTGTTTGGTGCTCCGCCGATGCTGGGGGATTTTAACGGTGAATCACCTACTGCCTTTGGTTCGGATCGCAAGGCTCCCGACCTGTTGCATGTGGGTTCCCGTAACTCATCCAAAGAATGGATGATGATGCACTTCTTCAATCCTCGCCTGGTACAGCCGCACTCGATCATGCCGCGTTTTGATTATCTGTGGGGTGAAAAAGATGCCGCAGGCCAAAAGATAGACTTCGCGAAATGGAGAGCTGAGTACAGCGAGTACACCGAAGGCAAGCGAGTGACCCCTCCAGAGGTTCCAAGCTATGCCAGCGATTCGGAAATCCGCAGTTTGATCGATTTTATGATGAGCCTAAAATAACAGGGGGATAGAAAATGTCTTGGAATTTTGATAAGCCGTTGCGCAGTCTTTGCGATACTGCAACGAATGAGGAAGATAAAGCGTTGTGGGAAAAGGAAGATCTGGGTGGTATAACGGAAGACAATAATCGTCTGCCTATGCCTGTAGTGTTGTTAGTCGTTCTGACGGTGGTTACGGCTTTTTCGGTGACTTTCCCGCTGTGGGGTCAACGCCCAACGGCGGCACTTTACGAGGGTTATGTAAAGGCAATGAGTACCCCAGAAGTAATGGCGATTCAAGACGATAAAGTCGCTATGCAAAAAATCGTTCAGATGAATTTGGGTGGGGAAAATGATGCTGGGTTAGAGCGTCACCCACTGAGCATGGATGATTTGCGTATCATCAAGCCACAAATTGAGGCATTGATGTCCAAGGGTGTTGACTTGGGGGAATACACCGTGGTGGGTGATCGTGTGGTGATGGCTAACTTCGAGGGTAATAAGAAGGCCGACGGCACACCAGAAAGAAAACAGCCATGGTGGGATAAGGGGTATCTGATTGATATCTTTTACCTGAGCTATTTCTTCTTGGGAGTTACCATCCTGATTAAGAGATTGCCGCCATCAACCTGGCAGCCTAGACATAAACATTGATTTGCACGGTGCGAGCCGATGAGTGTTAATTCATCGGCTCGCATATGCTGATACTACTTAGGGAGAACTAGAATGATTGAATTGGATAATGGCCCCGTTGCGTTGTCGTTGGTTATAGCAATTGCATTTTTGGCACCGATCATGTACTCGTTATTTGTTGATCGCAACGCAAAAGATTAATTAATGGGTTTTTAAGGCATAGGGGCGCGGTTTCGTTGCCCCTTTGCTGAATAAGCAGCTCATGAATGCCACACCTACTAACAGGCGCGGCATTTTTATTTAGGCCTTGAAAGAATTGGAGTTAGCGATTCAAATTTCCGACCCACAACCAGTTCGTCCTGTTGCCTCCCAGTTAAATTCAGAAATCTCGCCAAAGTTAGACCTAAGCATCGAAGGTATGCGAAGTCAGCAGTTCAGTGAGGGGGTTTTTGTCTTTTTACTAATTGGGATTGTGGTTTTTTCAGGGATTGTCATTGCGCTTTTGATTGGCGCGAATCGTTCAAAGAAGCTAAGGCTTGGCGAACGATTGATGTTTGCTGCGATTATTTTTGGCATTGTGTTAGCAGTAATTTTTGGTGCGTTGCAGATGCTGGGCGGCTACCTTTTCTAACTATATATTTTTGAGAGAATGCGCAATGGCTAATTTCATCGAAACACTTCCAGACGGTTGGACAATCTACTTGTGGTTGATTATCGGAGCGATGATCATCGTTGCGGTGATTTACTGGATACGCTGGGGCGCAAAGAACGAACAGTTTGATGAGGATATTAAATATGTGATCTTTGATGAAAAAGATCGCGAAAAAATGGCACCTGCAGAATATGCGAAAAGCCGTGAAGTTATCAATTCACAAATCGAAAGTAGAAATCGGTTTCTGGCGGATAAAGCAGGAAAGAAAAAATAATCGCATGAAACGCGGAGAAAAAGCTGTTTTTATTTTTATTGGCATCGTGCTTTTGGCGAGTGTTGCGTGGACATCTACTCGTGTTGTAGAAAAACATGACAGGGACATTCCATTCTATAGCGAAGCAAGTGCAGATGTGGCCAGGCGGGCGATGGACGTTTACCGAGAAAATGGATGTAAAAGCTGCCATAGCTTATGGACGCTGCAAGATATGTCACAATCTGTACCCGCGCCTATGTTGGACGGTATCGGCTCGTTGCGATCGGAACAGTGGTTGCGCGATTATTTGTCCTCCCCTAATCCTCAAAGCATTCTTCCATCCCGCTTGAAGAAACAATATCAGATGCCTTCCTATGCGAGAATGCCTGACGCTGATAGAGCGGTGTTGGTGCAATATATGGCAAGCCTAAAAGTGAAAGATTGGTATTTGGCTGACACAAAAAAGGCTGAATACGAAAAGTTAACGGGTATGGAGTACAAAAAATGAGTCAGCGAAGCATGTCCGGATTGGTCGCATTGCTGATTGGTATGGCATTAAACCATCTGGGTGATAGGTTGCTAGGAGTAAAGCTGGAGCTATTTTCGGGATTGGCTACCTTTAGCTTCGCATGGGTCTTAGATGTGTTTTTTGTCCCATTTGTTGTCGGGTTGGTGGTGGCTTGGATATTCGGTAAAGGTGCGAGATGGCTGGCTTATTTTCCGCCCTTGATTGTGCGCACCTTGAGTTATGCCGAGATTTTTTACTATACAGGTACGCCCCATGGCAGCAATTTGAATCCTTTGGGTTGGTGGGGGTTCTATGTCATCCTGGCAATGGAAGCATCAGCGATTGGCGGAATACTCGGCGAGGTCATGATTAAGAGTGTTTATGGTCGGTCAGGTGATGTTGATATTGAAGACCGGAAATCAGCAGCCGAAACAGGGAAAGCATGATGTCAGGTGTGTCCAAGCGCATTGCACAAACTCCAGCAGAACGTCTTCGTAGGAAGCGATTCTTGGGCGCAACTATTATCACGTGTATCGCTCTGGTGATGATAGGCGGGAGTATGCATGTTGTTAAATTGGGTTCTATTCGCATGGGAGAGATGCGCGCATTGGCGACGTACAATCTGAAAGAGGAATCCACCAGGATTCGTGCAGCTGGCGAAGATATTGCGATACACGAGCGAAACGAAAATCGGAAAAGTTCGGCTGCTGGATATACGCTTGCTGAAGCAGAGTCATTGCTGACAAAGGAGCAATGGCAAGAGTTAGATAGCACCGTATTGATTCCGGCAGGAAAATTCCTGATGGGTACGGATTTGAAAAATGCTGACGCAGCATCACGTCCGCAACATACTAGAAATTTGGACGCATACCGAATTGACAAATATCTAGTGACGAATGCGCAATATGCTCGGTTCATCGCTGCAACAGGGCATCGCGCTCCATCGGACTGGAAGAACGGCAAAGTACAGCAAGGGACATTGCTTCATCCGGTTACGCTGGTGAATTGGTACGATGCCGCAGCCTATGCAAAATGGGCGGGAAAACGTCTTCCTAGTGAGGCTGAATGGGAAAAGGCCGCACGGGGTACAGATGGTAGACGTTGGCCGTGGGGCAATAGCATGGATCCGGCACGCTTGAATACGTACTATAACGTTGGTTCGGCAAGTGATGTTACTACTTATACCAATGGAGCTAGCCCGTATGGGGTCTTTGACATGGCGGGTAACGTGGATGAATGGGTGGCAGACGACTTTCTTCCCTATAAAGGTAGCGATGCCCCTGCAGATGTGTTTCAGGGGAAAGTGCCGCAAATAACTGATGCGAATGATCGAGCTCTTAAGGTGGTCGATCTAGTTCCGGTGAATAAGCAGTACAAAGTGCTGCGGGGCGGGTCGTGGAAAGGCGATCCCTTCTCAACGGCGACTTATCACAGAGATTATTCTTGGCCAAATTCAGCCTCCGATTTCTATGGATTTCGTTGCGCGTCCAGTCTGGAAAAATAAACGAATTTACTGAGGGTGATGATGAAATACACGCATGCAAGATGGTTCTTGTCACTGGTCGTTTCGCTTGGGACGTTTTCACAAGCACAAGCTTCGGTAGATAGCTACCGTTTCGCACACGTCACCATTGCGACACCTTGGTATATCTTCATATTCTTATTGGTTGGAATATTTGCCCCCTTTGTCCTGATGGCTGTGTTGGCTTGGCGGAATGCTATGCGTAAATCTGCTCAGGAATCTGACGATGCCAGTCACCATCCTTCTGCGAAGTAGAGAAAAAATGCCGCAAGTCACGAAAAAGCTTTTCAAGATGTCGATTCTTCATTTTGCCGCGATTGTATTGGCTGGGCTGATGGGAATGCTGAGTGTGTTACCAGCCTATGCAGAAGACACGATTCAGCAAGGAGATAGTGCGCAGATATTGCAAGCTTTCAATCGGCAACACAGAGAAGCTGAGCATGCCAAATCCATAACCGATAAAGATAAGCAACGCATCATGTTCCTGTTGGGGGTGGTGCTGATAACCCTTGTTTTGATTACAGGGGGCTTAGGGATTGCCATGGGGCTATACGGTAAACAGGTATTTGTCGCACACATGGTCTTTGCCGCGCTAAGCGTGACTATGGCGATAGTCCATGCGATTGTTGGTGTCGTTTGGTTCTATCCGTTCTAGCGTATTAGGCAATCCTTTATTTACATTGCACTAGCGTTCGGTGTCTGTTTTATTCTGCTAAGTGTGTCTCGTTGAGTCAGTGCGCGATACTTCATTCCAAGCCGTCCAATCACCAGTCTAATTGTTCATGCCACATTCGACATCCAGCTTAAATTCCAATATTTCAAGCGGTATTTCGTGGTGGCGGTTGGTCGCCTTCCTTTATTGTTTTTCCGGTGCAACTAGCCTTGCATATGAGGTGTTGTGGGCGCGCATGTTGTCGATGCAATTTGGAGTCAGTATATTTGGCGTAGTACTCACTGTTGCGGCATTCATGTTCGGGTTGGGGCTGGGTAGTCTTGCTGGGGCGCGCTGGATTAACAGATGTAACGCACCCCTAACCCTGTTTGCAGTACTCGAAATTGCAATTGCGATGTACGCAATCATGCTGCCAAATTGGTTACGGGCAATCAGCGGTTGGATGGAAGGTGTCGCAGCTCAGTTTTCTTTAACACAATGGTATCTCTTACAAGGTGCGGAAGCGCTATGCCTGCTGTTCATACCTGCATTTGCGATGGGTGTGGGGTTCGCATTGGTACTAAAAGTCGTTGATCGCACACCTCTATCATTGGGGAAGCTCTATGGATTTAATACGCTGGGTGGCGTCGTGGGAGCATTGCTTCCGCTGTGGAGCTTGCCGGTATTGGGTTGGATAAATTCGGTAAGATTAGTCGCGCTTTTGGGGTTGGTGGTCGGTGTTGCAGCGTTGGTTCTGTCAAAATTTACACGCCCCAGTGAAGCTGCGCCCCGTTCGGTTGAAAATGAAAAACTGCCTTGCCCACCGTTGCCTGTCCTGATGATATATGCGGGTATAGGTGCGGGCAGTATCATGCTGGAAATAGGCTGGATACGTATGTACGGCATGGTAATGCTGCGGACTGAGTATGTGCTCGGCGTGATACTGGCAGTGTTCCTGCTGGGCATCGCGTTGGGCAGTATGCTACTGCCGCGCAAGCATAATAAATGGCTGCCAATGGTGCTGCCATTTCTTTCTGGCGGGGGGGTGCTGCTGAGCGTGTGGTTGCTACCAAGCATCTCCACTTGGGTCGAGCACAGTCAGTTCCAATCGTTCTTTGGCGCACTCTGGTCACAGGCAATGGTGTTGGGGATGGTCACGCTACCGGTTACCCTCGCTTTGGGAGCTTGGTTGCCATTATTGGCTGACCGCTTTGGCAGCGCGGATTCGAGTGGCGTATGGTTGTACGGCGCAAATTGCCTGGGCGGTGGCGTGGGTGCGGTGCTTGCTGGTCTGTTGTTCATGCCTTTATTGGGAAGTCCTGCCATGTTGTCACTGGCAGGCTTAACAATCGTCGGTTTGGGGTTGTTATGGGCACACTCACGTTGGGCTTGGCTGATATTGTTGGCGATGCTTCCGATTGCTTGGGCAGTTCGTGGTTTGCCACCGGTGCATGAGCTGTTGCCGAAAATCGAGGCGAATAGTAGCGATTTATATCTGTATGAAGATGCAATTTCGCTGACCCATGTTGTGCGACAACAGAATGGGCAGCGCATACTGCTGAGCGATTTACAGCGTATGGATGCATCAACCGAACCAAGTGCAGTCGAGATACAGAAAGATCAGGCACGACTCGCACTATTGCTGCATTCGGAGCCACACAGTGTGTTATTTCTTGGGCTGGGAACCGGAATTTCAGTGGCGGGATCGCTGCCATTTCCTGAATTGCAGCGCACTGCAGTGGAGTTATCACAGGGCTCAATTTTTGCAGCGATTCAGTGGTTTTCTCCTGTCAATAATAATGTGATCGATCAAGCGCAGATTGTACGAGACGATGCCCGACATTTCCTGAGCAGCACGCCGCTTCATTACGATGTGATTATTGGCGACTTATTCCATCCGGATTTAGCCGGGATGGGTTCATTATTGTCAGTGCAACAATTCCAACGTGCGAAAAATCATTTGAATGCGGACGGCATATTTGTGCAGTGGTTGGCACTCAACCAGTTTGATATTCAATCACTCAAGGTCGTTCTGC
>VFSW01006378.1_pt1 | contig 17359 bp, 15 predicted proteins | sample 5358111 | NCBI WGS metagenome assembly VFSW01 (sample SAMN11554181, study PRJNA540505) | mine drainage metagenome | isolation source: sediment from site ElyBrook_90M | place: USA: Ely Copper Mine, Vershire, VT | collected 2017
GCATGGTTCAAACACTGCCTCGAAGGTCTACAGCATTAGGGAAAACGCTCTAATGAGAGTATTGGTTTGGTCCGGCTTCGCGGAACCGGAATAAGATACGGTGTCACCGATTCAGACGGCTATAGAATTTTTGGAATTGATGTAGACCGAAAGCACACTCTCGAGTGGCTCTCAAAAAGTCTACGTGTATTCCGAAAATACTCTAGAACTATCATGTATTTGCCCGGCCTTGGTACCCAAAAAATGCTACACTCCATCGGAAAAATCTTTTTCTCCTGTACCGCTGTAAACGCTAATTAAGCTATTTAATTTCATAAACTTGCAGACACTCACCGAGGGCAAATACAGCGGCTGTATGGCTGTACGCCCGCTGCAAACCACACATTTTAAACGAACTCCTCGTAGACGCCTTCGCAGTTTTTCATTCGCCGGTGATGAAAGTTTGACCGCAATCGGAGACCGCTCAACGCGGTGAGAATCAAAGCGGAGGGGGTGTTTCTAGAGCAGCTTTCCCGCTGCCAAATCGCGGATCAGCCCGCGGTCCGCAGCCAGAAAGTCGTAGCCGGGCAGATCGTCCAACTTTACCCAGCGCACCTGGTTATAGATGCGGCTCTCGATCTCTCCGGCAAACTCTTGGACGGCAAAGAATTGCAAATCCACGGCGCCGCCATGGCGGTAGTTGTGGCGGACCCGTGTAACGAACTGGCCAATCGTGGCGCGAATACCGAGTTCCTCGTCCAGTTCGCGGGCAAGCGCCTCTTCAGCGCTTTCGCCGGCCTCAATCTTGCCGCCGGGAAACTCCCATTGAAGCGCCATCGGCTGATCCGGACGGCGTTGACCAATCAGCACTTCGCCGCCGCGAACGATCAGAGCCGCCGCCACCAGGCGTAGCGCGGGGCCTGAGGGCCTGGCATTTGAATTAGGCTGGGCATCTTCCACCCATCTAGTGTAGCCGCACCAAAAGGGTTGCAGAGTTACCTATAAGGTCCGCCTGCATTACTGCCATTCAAAAAAGCTGCCCGCTCCGGCAGAAGCATCTGTTTCCGGCCAGGGAATTATTCGCCCCCGACGGTGGCCTCGTTGCCTTCGGCAGCCTGCGGACGGAAGTAGCCCCAGCCGCGGCTGGTAGCGGCATCGAGCAGCGCTGGAGATGGGTTCACCGGATAGGCATTGCGCGCCATGTCCATCATGGCCAGGTCGTGAATCGAGTTGCCGAAGACTGCATCGGGAGTCTCCAATCCCACGCGCCGTAGCGAGGCGGCTTTGCCTGGGCCGGTCGGCACATCCACAATCTCGCTGGTGATGAGGCCGTTCACAACGCATAGTTCCACGGCCAAGACACGCACTTCCGGAATACCAAACTGGCGCACACCCTCGGCAACAACCCACCTGTTCGTGGAGCTGACTGCCCATAGCTCAACGCCCCTTTGATGCAAGCTTTCCACTAGGGCGGCCATCTCCGCAAATACACACCCTGGCAAAAAACCGCGCATGAACTCGGCGGCGGCGGTGCGCAGTTCCTGCTCGCGCAAGCCCGCGTAAATCTGCACCGTCTCACCGCAAATGGCATCTTCGCTCACATGGCCGGCCCGGTAGGCTCTGAAGCGAGTATCGATCCAGTCGGCCGTCGAGCGCGATACCAGGCCCTGCTCAATAGACCAGAGCAGGAAGCCGACACCCGAGTCGCCGCCCCATAGCGTGCCGTCGCAATCAAAGACCGCTACTTTAGGATTGTTGTCGAGAACCAGCCGCTCAAACTCCTTGGCTGTCCACTTAGGAATTTCAATCTGTGTCGGTATCAAATGCTCCTCAGTCCTGCTGGGAATATAGCAGTTCTCTAATTGGTGTATGGGGAAGGCAATATCGCCCAGTAGCTTCTTCTTAAAGAAAAAGCTACCCTGCACGCCCCTATGAACTCCGCAGAAATTGGAGAACTGCACTAGAGTCTGTTTGAAATGTCATCCAACTCTATTCTCCTCCAAACAGGCTTGTTTTGAAAGTGCTGGCGCAAGCGCCATTCCCACTCTGTCAGAGGCGCTAAATTCTAATGAAGACTTTGTGGCGAAACATCCAGTAGAGCATCAGCCAGTAGACCGCCAGCGTGAGAGAGCCAAGCACCAGCGGTTCCAGCGCCGGACCCAGAATATTCAGCGCCGCCGCGCCCAGGTTGATACGGAAGCTGCTTTGCACGAATTCCTCGCACAAGTGCGCAATCAGATAGGCCGCAATGGAATTCATACCCACCACCACCAGCGGAAACGCAATGCCGCGATGCTTGCGAACATCCACAATCCAGGAAAAAGCGGCCAGGAAGAGGTAGCAAATGCCGCCGCTGAAAAGTGTCCAGGTGGGCGTCCAGATGCGCTTGACGATGGGGCATACGCCGGTGAAGTGCAGCAGCAGGCCGGCAGCCATCAACAGGACCGCGGCCACTAAAAACTTGCGCAGCGGAATCTCTGGCTCCCTCTCCAGAAACCAGCGGCCCGCCGCCAGTCCCAGCAGCATGGTGCCCAGCGTGGGAATAAAGCTCAGTGTCAGGTAGCCACCGTCGTTAAACAAGAACCGGCTGGGGCGCGGCAGCAGGTTCAGGAACCACACGTCAAAAGCCTGGCCCAAGTTGCTGTTTTTGTTCCAGTGCGAGGCAAAGCCGGTGTAGAGATGGTGCCAGTTGGCGGGCACGCCCACGGCTGCATAGTTGAAGCTTGCCCCCGGTGCCGGATACAGCGCCCAGGCCAGCCAATAGCCAAAGAGTATCCCGCCAAAGGCGAACCACTGCCAGCGCGGGCGAACAAAGGTAAGCAAAAAAGCAAATGTATAGCCCAGGCCAATCTGGGTCAGAGTGTCCTCGAATGTGTAGTTGGTCATTGGGCTTTGCGTGGAGCGGAGGAAAATGCCCAGTGCGATAAGAATGAAGCTGCGCCATATGGTGTGCCCCAGCATCCATCGGAAGCTTTCGCCCTTCTTACGGCGACTGCGCAACGAGTAAGGCAGCGCCACGCCAACTAGAAATGTAAAGCCGGGCTGGATCGTGTCGTGCAGACTCATCCCGGCCCACTCCACATGGGACTGGTTGTAGCCCAGGATACGCCAGATGATGCTGTTCGGATACGAGCCGGATATCTTGGCAAAGCTCAGCACTTCGCCCATCATCAACAGCATCACCAGCCCGCGGTATGCGTCCACTGCAATATTGCGTTGCAGTTGCCGCTCGACATTCACGACAGCATCGCCCATTAGAAACTCCTCCGCGCAGATTATTGGTTCAATGGCGAACCAAAAAACGAATCTTTATTGTTCTCTATTCTGCGTTTGGTTTCGTTTTACGTTCCTATGAGCGTACTGTGCCATGGGCGTCGCTGTAAACATCCATTTCCGGTCGTGGAATTTCGATATTGGAGCGGGCTGGTGAGGGGAGTGCAGAGAGTTGCGGGTAACGCTGCTCCGGTGAGCTTGCAAGGCTGAGTCTCTGATTTATGCCGGTTTACAACTGCTCGAAGATTTCGCGGAAGTCGAAGGCGCCGGATTTGCCGGCCAGCCACTCGGCTCCGCTAACGGCCCCTAGCGCGAAGCCTCGGCGCGAGTAGGCGTCGTGGCGGATTTCCAGAGTATCTACACCGCTGGTTGCGGTAACAACATGTTCGCCCTTGGCGTCGCCTATGCGATGCGATGTAATTTCAACTTTTGCGCTGGGTTGAGCCGCCTCCACAATTTCGCGCAACGTAATCGCTGTGCCGGAGGGAGCGTCGAGCTTGGAGACGTGGTGCGTCTCAGAGATCGCAAACGAGTAGCCCTCAAGCTGGGCCAACTCGGCGGTTAGGCGGAAGAGCTTTTGTACACCGATGGAGAAATTGGTGCCATAAAGAAGCGCTCCGCTCTTTTGCGCTTTGGCCTTCATCTCGTCTAAATGCGCGTACCAGCCGGTGGTGCCTACCACAATGCAACCGCCCAGCTCCAGCACAGCGCTCATGTTCTCTTGGGCGGCTTCAGGGGCGGTGAAGTCGATGACCGCGTCCACACCAGCCAGGTTGCCCGCCGTCAGCGCGGTGGCATGTTGATTCTCGGTGATGTCGAGTGCGCGCACGGAGTGACCGCGTTCGCGGGCTACCTCGGCGACGAGACTACCGGTTTTTCCCTTGCCTAATACGAGAAATTGCACATTTAGCTCCTGGTTTCCAGCTCTAGTACGGTGGGCAATGGGTCATTTTCACCTTTCCACTCTTGCCGCCAACAAAACGTCAAGATTGGGGCACCCAGGTCACTGGCAGCTAAAAGCTAAGAGCTAGAAGTTAGTAGCTGCTTTTTCGCTTCCACATCGAAGATGGTGGGGTCGGGGTCTTTGAAGAAGGCGGCGTGCAGCGCCCGCACGGCTTCGTCGGCGTCGTTCTCGTCGATCATAAAGCTCATATTGATCTCGCTGGCGCCTTGCGAGATCATGCGTACGTTGATGTGGCGGATGGCGGAGAAGACCTGCGCAGCCATGCCGCTTTGCCCGCGAATATCCTCGCCTACCATGCAGACCAAGGCCTTGCGCCCCTCGTATTTCACATCGGCCAGCTTGCTCAGGTCGGCGGCAATCGAGGGCAGTTTCTCGTTCGAGTCCACAGTTAGCGAAACCGAAACTTCGCTGGTCGAAACCATATCCACCGGGCACTGGTGCTTGTCGAAGATATCGAAGATCGTCTTCAGATAACCGTGAGTCATCAACATGCGGCTGGCCACTACGTCGATGATGCTCAACTTCTTCTTTACCGCGATGGATTTGAAGGGACTCTTGCAGTGCGGGGCTAGCGACGTGATGCGCGTGCCTTCGCAGGCAGCGTTGCGGCTGTTGAGCACCAGCACTGGGATGTTCTTTTTGACCGCTGGAAGAATGGTGGCCGGATGCAGCACCTTGGCGCCGAAGTAAGCCAGTTCGGCCGCCTCCTCAAAGCTGATGACTTTGACGCGCAGGGCTTCCGGGCAGACACGCGGATCTGAGGTCATGATACCGTCCACGTCGGTCCAAATCTCGATAGTCTCGGCGGAGAGCGCGCCACCTACCAGAGCGCCGGTAAAGTCTGATCCGCCGCGGCCCAGGGTAGTAGTGATGCCTGCCTCGTTGGAGGCGATAAAGCCGCCCATCACAGGCACCATGCCCTGCTCGGTAAGTGGGCGCAGCTTTTCAGCCGCGCGTTTCTCGATAAGAGCATCCAACGGAAAAGCCTTCTGAAACTGCGAATCGGTGACAATAATCTCGCGCGCGTCCACATGGGCGGCGTCGATGCCGCGCTCGCGGAAGGCTGCGGCCACTATGCGGCTGGAGACACGCTCGCCGTAGCTGACAATCAAGTCTGAGATACGAGGGGTAAGTTCGAGAATAGCGGCCAGGCCGCGAAGAACTTCGTCCAGCGAGTCGAACTTGAGATCGATGAAATTTGTCAGCTCGGCACAGTCTGCGGGATTTGTCACCAGCTCTGCCGCAGTGTCGCGATGCCGTGCGCGCAAGCGGGAGCTGATGGCCAGGGCGCCTACGCGGTCGCCTTGCGATGCGGCGGCGGCTGCGCGCAGCAACTGGTCAGTCACTTTAGCCATGGCGCTGACTACGACAACCGGTTGCTTGCCCAGGGCCACCCGCCCGGCCACTATTGCTGCGGTACGGCCAATGGCAGCCGGATCTTCGACCGACGTGCCGCCAAACTTCATCACTACCAGGCTCATGCGAGTCTTCCCAAAAAGCTGCCAGCTGTTAGCCTCCAGCTTCGTTGAATTGGACGCTTGCGTCCAGCCATTGATTTGGTTCCTGATTCATCGATTCCCATTCCCAGCTAGAAACCAAAGGCTGGAAGCTACTACAGTTTGCCCAAACTTGCCAGCAGTTCGGCGTTCAGGATCGCCGCTCCAGCAGCTCCGCGAATCGTGTTGTGCGAGAGTACTGTAAACTTCCAGTCCAGCAAGCCGCAAGGACGCAACCGGCCCACTGTCACCGCCATGCCGCGGCCACGATTACGGTCCAGTCTGGGTTGAGGCCGGTCGTTCTGCGGTGCCCACTCGATTGGCTGCTCGGGAGCCATCGGCAGACCTTTTCCGGCCAGCGGATGGAACTCCGCCCAGGCCGCCAGGATTTCTTCGCGTGTGGCCGGCTTGCCGAGCTTGAGCGAAACGCACTCGGTATGACCGTCCTCCACCGCCACTCGGTTGCAGTGGGCGCTGATGCGCGCAGCCAGCGGCATCACCGCATGGCCTTCCAGCCGGCCCAGCAGCTTCAGGGTCTCGGCTTCCATCTTTTCCTCTTCGCTGCCGATATACGGCACCACATTGCCCAGAATGTCCATGGATGGCACACCCGGATAGCCAGCGCCGGAGATTGCCTGCATAGTGGTTACAAAAATCTGCTCGATCCCGAAGCGCTCCTCTATGGGCTTGAGCGCCATCACCAAGCCGATGGTGGAACAGTTGGGATTGGTGACCATGTAGCCGCCCGTCTGCTTGCGCGAGGGCTGCTCCTCAATCAGGTGCAGGTGCTCGGCGTTGATTTCGGGAATCACCAGCGGCACATTGGCGGCCATGCGGTAGGCGCTGGAGTTGGAGACCACGGCGCAGCCTGCGTTGGCAAACATAGGCTCCAGTTCGCGGGCGATGGCAGCATCCAGGGCGGCAAAAATGATTTTTGGAGCGCCTATCGGATCCGCCGGTGCCACGGTCATCTTGGCGATGCGCTCGGGCAGCGGTGTGTCCAGGCGCCACTTGGCTGCCTCGCCGTAAAGCTTGCCGCTGGAGCGGTCACTGGCCGCTATCCAGGCGATCTCAAACCACGGATGGTTCTCAAGCAGCTGAATAAAGCGCTGGCCGACCATACCGGTCGCGCCCAGGATGCCGATTGGGTATTTGCTTTTGATGTCCATAAACACTCCAGTGTACAGGAGAAAGCAGCCGGATTCAGCATGGTCTTTGCCGCCGAGAGCAGATTGCCGGCCCAAAACCGGATTGGAACCCGCTGGAGGAAAGGCTAAGACTCGGAAGGCCGATGTTGAGCGTCTGCCGCCCCTTCAGTACAAACTGGCACTCATCAAAAGGAGTTTTTTGCCGAAGGATAGAAAAGAGGAACATTCTCGATGAACTTGAAGCAGATTACCGCATGGGGCCAGTCCCAGTCCTCGAACCAAACGGGGCTCGCAGTGCCTAATATCGAGAGATGTCTAACGCTGCTGGCGGAGGGTGCAGCCCTCAACATGCCTGAGATCGATATGGGCAGCTACAAGGAGTTTCGCGATAACGTGGGGAGGATGACGTTGCGGCTCCCCGACCACTTGCCGGACGAAGATAAGATGGCGCTGATCAAAGCCATTCTTCATGAGTTCGAGTCTTATCGCAACGGCGCGGAGAATGCGGTACGGGCGCGGCGCTCCGGCTGGAGAGCGCTGGTGGACGATATGCTGCGCGAGCTTTTGAGAAGACTGGGCATCGACACCGCCTCTCCGGGAGCGGTGCCGTTGCTGGCCAGGATTGCTGGCCTTACCACTGCCGAGGATCTGAATTCGTATAAAGAGCAGTTGGATCTATTTCTCCACCCCATTGGCCCCGATGGCATGCCCAGAGACATCGCTTCGCCGTTGAAGGTTGCCGATCGCTCGACGGCCAACGATAACGCTGCCGGGCTGCTCGGTGGCGGCAGCGCCGTGGAACATTTGAGGAAGATCATGGATAGCGGCGGCAAAGGCTGCATCGCGCTCTTTCGGCTAGGATGCCTGGAGATGATCAACCAAAGATTCGGCGTAGAGGCAGTTCAGGACTGCGTAATGGCGGTTTCCGCCTATCTTACCCACAGCCTGCATAGCGACGACGCCATCTACCACTGGAGTGACTCCTCAGTGCTGGCGATCCTCCGGGACCGAACTTCAATACAGATTCTTACCGCGGAACTGCGGCGGATTGCCGCACAGAATCGCGACATCGCAGTGAAAATCGACGACCGCAATATCATGGTGCGAATCCCGTTGGATTTCGATCTGACCCCAATAGACAGCTTGAGCAGCCCTGAAGATCTGCTCAAGCTCTCAATCCTGCCTGCAGCAAAGTGGTGAACTACGTGAACGAAACTCTCAAGACCGGGATCTCTGAGGCGCGCGACTCCGAGTTGAAAACTATCAATGAATTGCCCCTGCCCTACATCGAGATGGACGATCACGGCATTGTGACCCGCGCTAATCGTGCCACTCTTGAGTTGCATCCGGCGGAACGCGGAGACCTGATCGGCAACATGGCATGGGATCTGATGGCGCTCGACGAAAAAGAAGCCAGCTGCGCGGCCTACATGTCTCACATGGAGACGGGAGAAGAACCACCGATCGCGCGCCGCTCGCTTTATGACGTCTCCGGCCAGTTCCGCACCTACGAATTGCACCGCAGCCTGATGCGCGATGCCGCCGGACGCCCCACAGGCATGCGCATGATCTGCGTAAATGTAACGGAAATGCAACAGGCTTTAGAAGAAGCCCTGCGCAAGCGCCATTGGCTGGAGATCGTTCTGGAATCAATGCCTCAAGGTGTGATTGTGACCGACGCTCTCGGCCTAATCCGCTATGTCAATCCTGCAATGGAGGAGCTGTTCGGCTGGAAAGCATCAGAATTGGAAGGCAAGATGGTTGACCAGGCTTTGGCCCTTGTGTCGTTTGAGGCAAAGGACGCAACATCGTTGGATTTTACCTTTACGCTGGAGAACCGCGCGAGTGGCATTGCAACAATTCTTGACCGCGAGGGCAAGCAGGTTCAAGTTGCGATCAGCACTTCGCCGATGATGAACATGGAACTCGGCCTCACGGTCGGCGTGGTCGGCATGATGCACAAAGTTTAATCCGCCAATCGCACCTATTTCATCGCTGCCAGCACGGCGTCAGCAAACTGGCTGGTTCCGGCCGTACCGCCCACGTCGCGGGTGAGGGTTTTGTGCTCGGCGTAGACCGTCTCCAGGGCTTGCTGCACTTTTTCCGCCGCCGCAGGCTCATCCAGGTGGCGCAGCATCAGCACCGCCGATTGCAACAGCGCCGTGGGATTGGCCACATCCTTGCCGGCAATGTCCGGAGCCGAGCCATGCACCGCCTCGAAGATGGCACACTCCAGGCCCAAGTTGGCTCCCGGCACCAGTCCAAGCCCTCCCACCAGTCCCGCACACAGGTCGCTCACAATGTCGCCATAGAGGTTTTCAAGAAGCAATGTGTCGTACTGATAGGGGTTCATCACAAGTTGCATGCAGGTGTTGTCGATCAGGTGTTCGCCATAGGCGATGTCCGGAAATCCCTCAGCCACCTGGCGCGCGCAACGCAAAAACAGTCCGTCAGAAAGCTTCATAATGTTGGCCTTGTGGACGGAGTGAATCTTTTTGCGGCCATGCTTGCGGGCGTACTCAAAAGCAAATTTGGCGATGCGCGTCGAGCCCTTCTCGGTAATCACCTTGATGCTTTCCACCACGCCGGGGACCACTTCGTGTTCTAGACCAACATACTCGCCTTCGGTGTTTTCGCGCACAATAATCAGGTCCACGCCGGGCCATTTAGTCGTGAGGCCGGGCAGGTTCTTGATGGGGCGGAAGTTGGCGAAGAGATCAAACTTTTTGCGCAGCGTGACGTTGATGCTCTTGAAGCCGCCGCCAATAGGTGTGGTCACAGGACCCTTCATAGCCACGCGGTTTCGCTCGATGGACTCATAAAGTGCGGCGGGAATGTATTCGCCGTAAATCTCAAAGGCTTCAGCCCCGGCTGCGAAGCGCTCCCACTCCCACTTCACACCTGTGGCCTCAAGAATACGGACTACCGCCTGCGTTACTTCCGGGCCAATTCCGTCGCCGGGAATCAGTGTTACCTTGTGCGTTTTCTGCTCTGCCATCAATACTCCTTTTCAGCTTCCAGCTTATAATCTCCAGCTTTCAGCTATTTCCCACATGGGTTGCCGTCGTTGTACTCAGTCAAATTCAAGCCTGGCACGAACGAAGATGAAGGATGGAGGCTGTTTTTGTACTGCCGTTATTCCCTCTAGGTAAGAACTCGCGTCGATTTTGTTCGATTGCGGAACGGATCAAGCCGAGTCCGTTAAAAAAACGGCTCGTTCAGAATTTTCCCGAATCGTAAATAGGCTCTAGAAACACTGGCGCGATATGCCTGCGGAAAAGGTTTTCGGTCACGTTCTTCGCAATCACTGCTTCATTGGCTTCAAGCAGGCCAAGATACCGGTCTCCCATTTTGGCCGCCACCTTGAAGCCTACATGAAGTAACTGGCGCAGGCTGCTGTTGTAATCCACCGCGCCTTTCACATGACGCAATGCCGAGGTGTACTGTTCCGAGGACCAGCCTCTTACTGCGTCCGGCAAGGGCAGCCTGGCCGGGTCGATGTCAATGACTGCCGCATAGGGAGCGCATAGCTTTTCGCGGTATGCGTAGGCCTCGGCGTACATCTCTTTGGCAAGCACCAAGCCTTCTCCCCCTGATTCGGCCAAGCCTATCAACTCTTCCAACCATGTGGTTCCGGCAGTCTTGAGATGCACTCCCGCATCGAATCGCTTGATGGTCGAGTGAATGGCGGAATAGATAGAGAACTTGTCGCTGCCGGAGTGAATGCTGAGCTTGAGATTTTCCGGCAGGCCGTATTGCCGTACGGCGCGTGCGATGGCCGCCACATCGAGCGTAAACTCGCGTTCGAAACCGGCCACGTCTCCAATGTAATCCACGCCCTTGTTAAAGCGGCCGCTGAACTTTGGGGCGATGGTCTGGACGGGAATGCCTTCATCGGCGATGGCGGCCAGAATTACGAGTAACTCAATGGGAGTTTGCGCGCTGTCTGTCTCGTCCATTGAAATTTCGGGAATGAAGTTGCCTGCGCCTCTGGCTTTCTCGATTGCGCGATAGACCTCGCCGGCCTTCTTCACAGCGGCCAGATATTTACGGGCGGTTTGCCGCAGAGTCTCGGGCGCAATCTCAAAAGCCTCGTCGGCTGCTTGCAACTCGATGCGTCCCTGCAGTTCCGGGTGCCGCTTTACAAAATTGTCGAGGTCGGCGGGCGGCACGGCTAGACCGATAAAGTCAGCCACATCGATTGTGTAGAAATCGCAGGAATCGAGGAAGCGGCCCACGGTCTGGAGCGTGATGTGGTCGGCATCGCAGAAGTAGGGCAGCTTCCAGCCCAGCGCCTGAACGGCGGCTGCCGCAGCCTGACGCGCCAAAGCGGGCTCTGAGCCGATGATTGTGTGTTCACGGTTGGATTTATTCCAAACAGGAATGACTTCGACTCCGCTCTCCAGAGCCAGAAAACAGGCCCGCAACTGTGCCTTGGCCTGATGAGCAAACCTATCCCCCGTTCCGACGGAATATTTAGCAAGTTTCAAAGCGCGACTCCCCATGCTTCTTCCATCTTAGAGCCTGCCGCGGTGTGCCCAAAGCCCCAGGCCAGGATTAGCGATGAAGAATATCTCTTCGCCTTCAACATGGTTGAAGCCGTGCTTGAGCCTGGTTGGATCGTAGCGCTTGAGCATTGCGTTCACATCGCCATAATGAAAGCCAACCCCCTCAACCTCTTCCCTACTCAGTCCCCCAGGGCACCATGTAATTTTGAAGCGCCCTTCAGATGAGCCGTGGATGAGATGGGCCGCAGCGCCCAGGCCGCCGGCCAGATCCGCGTTGGCAGCAACCGCCGCTAACGTGGCGGAAGTGCCGCGATAGCCGTACTTGCGGATCAATGTATCGATGGTCTTGTCTTCACCAAACTCCTTTACACCGGGGCCTAGAATCACCAGTTCCGCTTCGTCGGACAGAGCCATGCGGGTGCGGTAGACAGCCTTGTTGCCAATCCATGTGGAGTGGAACTCACCGGGATCGAGATAGACCACGGCCTTGCGGATGGGCTCATCGAGCATCTCGAAGTTCACCTTGAGGCTAAGTTCGGCGGCTTTGAGGAAGCATTCGAGATCGTCGCCGATGAAGAGGCCACGAACAGCCAGTCCACCATCGGAGCGGCGGCCCACAACGGTCTGCACATAGACGATTGGCAAATGGCGGAGAAAATGATCGGATGCGTAGTTGAGTACATTGCGCACCGGATTCAGGGCGCGCCCCATGATCCGCTCCATGCCGTAGACCGCGCCTAGATAGTGGCTGCGGTCGATGCCATCGCGGCCACCAGTGCCGACGAGAATGTTTTTGTTGTAGTTGGCCATACCGATGACTTCATGGGGAACCACCTGGCCAATGGAAAGAATCAGATCGAAGCCGCCCTGCGATATGAGCCTATTTACCTGCGCCGGCCAGGCATAATTCAGCTTGCCCTCAGACTGTTCGCGAATAAACGCAGCCGGTACTTCACCCAGCGTCTCCACATCGGTGCGCCAATTGTGAACGCGGAAAAGATTTTGCGGCACTTCGCCGAACATGCTCGCAATCTGATCCGGCCGCATGGCGGTGTGCGTGCCGAGCGCGGGAAGTACAGCCTTGAGCCGATCGCCGTAATATTGCCACGCATAGGCAGTGAGTTCGCCAGCGCGGGAGTGTTCGCGGCTCGCGTCAGGCGGTACGGCAAGCACCTGGTTGCGCGGACCGGGTTTGGCTAGGCTCTCCGCAAGCAAGCTTTGCAGTTCCAGAGAAGACAGTTCGGTATCGATGCTTCCAATTGCGCAGTAAAGGCTCATGCGGTCAACTCCACTCTCTTCAGCCCCGGCGCGAGCAAAACCATTATGAACAAAGCCAGAAGATATGCGCTGGCGGCAATGGCAAAGAGGCTCGCATAATTATGTGTCATTTGCAGAATGTATCCTGCAAAAGTGGCAAGCAGAAATCCGCCGGCCGAGCCCGCCATGCCGCCAATGCCGGTAACCGAGCCGACGGCGCTGCGCGGAAACATATCCGAGGCAGTGGTGAAAAGATTGGCCGACCACCCCTGGTGCGCGGCCGCGGCCAGGCTGAGCAGCGCGATTGCCGTCCACTCCGAATGCAGGTAGTTGACCATGAAAATGGGAACAACCGCGCAGGCGCACAGAAGCATGGCGGCCAAGCGCGCTTTGTTGGCTGGCAATCCCAAGCGGAGGAAGGGCGAGGGCAGCCAGCCTCCGCCAATGCTGCCGATGGCCGAAGCGTTGTAAACGATGATGAGCGGCAGCCCCAGGTGAGAGAGGTCCAGGTGGAATTTCTGGCTGAAATATGAAGGCAGCCAGAAGAGATAGAACCACCAGATGGGATCGGTGAGAAACTTTGCCGAAGTAAAGGCCCAGGTCTGGCGAAACGTGAGCAATTTGGCCCACGGCGCGGATGGAGCCATCTGTTCCGCCGCTTCCCGGTAGATGTGGCGGAGTTCAGCGCCGGTGAGGGTAGGGTGATTTGCGGGCTTGCGGTATTTGCGGAACCAGAGCAGTATCCAAAGTGCGCTAAACACGCCGGTAACCAGAAAAGCCGCATGCCATCCATAGCGAATGGTCACCCAGGGCACGATGATCGGTGCCAGAATGGCTCCCACATTCGATCCCGAATTGAAGATGCCGGTGGCCAGCGAGCGCTCGCTCTGCGGAAACCACTCCGCCACGGTTTTGATGGCCGCCGGGAAGTTGCCGGACTCACCAAGCCCCAGGCAGAAACGCGCAATACCAAACTCCATGACGCTGTTGGCAAGCGCGTGTCCCATCGCAGAGAGACTCCAGACGGCCATAATGACCATATAGCCAATGCGCGTGCCCACTTTGTCTACAAAGCGCCCGGCGGCCAGCAGACCCATGGCGTAGGCAAGCTGAAAAGCATCCACGACGTAACTGTAGTCCAGTTCCGTCATGCCGATGCTGTGCTGGAGAGTCGGCTTGAGGATCGCAATCACCTGGCGGTCCATGTAGTTGATCGAGGTGGCGACGAAGAGCATGGCGCAGATAGTCCAACGCACGCGCCCTAACCGCGTGCCTTGTTCGCCTGAATCCCAAGAGGATTGCTCGATTTGCGCTTCTTCTACCTCGGCCATGCTTGCCTCGCCAATGGCGGCGCGCTGCGATGCCGCAGTCTAACCGCTCCAGCAACATCAAGAATACTGTAATGAAATGAAAGCTGGCCCGGGGAGGTTTGAGACGACCAACACAGCGCACCTCGCAGCCGGCGGAGCGCCACGACATACTGAGATGGGCGCCCTGAAAGTTCATCGTAAATGACGTGATTCCAGAGCCAGGTAACAATCATCAAAGCAACATGGCGGCCAACATCTGCGGATGAGGAAGCAATTTTGAGCGGAACCGAAGAAAGAACACCCGTAGTCGCAACTGAAACGCGCACAGGGGGCGGCTATTCCCATGCATGGCGCGCTCTGCGGCATCGCAACTTCCGGCTCTTCTTTGGCGGGCAGAGCATCTCTCTGATCGGCACATGGATGACGCGCGTGGCCACCGCCTGGCTAGTCTACCGTCTGACCGGATCTGCGCTGCTGCTGGGCACAGTGAGCTTTGCCGGCCAGATTCCCACGTTTCTGCTCGCGCCCTTTGCGGGCGTATGGGTTGACCGGTTGGACCGGCGGCAGGTGCTGCTTTGGACGCAAGGTCTCTCCATGGCGCAATCGCTGACGCTGGCCGCGATGACCTTTTCCGGGCGCATCACGGTGCCCTGGCTGCTGGGGCTGGGCGCAGTGCAAGGCATGATCAACGCATTCGACATGCCAGGCCGGCAAGCCTTCATGGTGAAGATGGTAGACGACCGGCGCGACCTGCAAAACGCCATCGCCATCAACTCGTCGATGGTGAACATGGCTCGCCTGATTGGCCCGTCGCTGGCAGGAATTCTGATTGCGGCCACCAGCGAGGGCTGGTGCTTCCTGATCGACGGCGTCAGCTACCTGGCGGTGATTGCATCGCTGCTGGCGATGCGTCTTCACGCTCCGGTGGTAAAGCGTGAGTCCACTTCGACGCTCTCCGAGTTAAAGGCCGGGTGGACCTATGTCTCGCATTTTCTTCCCATCCGCACCATTCTGCTGCTTTTTGCGCTGGTGAGCCTGATGGGCATGCCGTTCGTGGTACTGATGCCGATTTTTGCGGCCAGAGTGCTGCATGGCGGCGCGCATACGCTGGGATTCCTAATGGGCGCCATGGGACTGGGCGCGCTTGCCTCTGCTTTGTCACTGGCGGCGCGCAAATCGGTATTGGGACTGACGAAAATGATCCCTATCTCCGCGGCTGTCTTTGGCCTGGGGCTGATCGGCTTCGGGTTGTCGCGGAACTTCTGGCTCTCGATGGCTATGGTGATGGTGGCAGGCATGGGCATGATGCAGGGCATGGCGGCCAGCAATACGATCATCCAGACCCTGGTGACTGAAGACAAGCGGGGGCGGGTGATGAGCTATTACACGATGGCGTTTGTGGGCATGGCACCCTTTGGCAGCCTGCTGGCCGGAACCATGGCCAATGCGGTGGGCGCGCCGTGGACGGTGATTATGAACGGAGCGGCGGTAGTGCTGGGCGCGGTTTGGTTTGCCACGCGATTGCGCGCGGTGCGGCATGCGATCCGTCCTATATACAGGGAGATGGGGATTTTGCCAGCGAAGGAGGTTATTCAGCAATGAGCGATATCAAGCTGAATCCGAAGCAAACAGCGATTGTGATTATCGATCTTCAAAAAGGAATCACGCAGCGGCAGGGAGCCCCGCTACCCACGGCTATGGTGATTGCCAACAGCGCACGGCTGCTCGCGGCGGCTCGCAGTGCGGGGGCGCAGCCGATTCTGGTGCATGTGGGCGGCTCGCCGGATGGAGCGGACCGGCTGCATTCAGCTGCAGACCAGCCGATGCGGGCCGGCGGACAGATGCCGGCGGACTGGAGCGACCTGATTCCTGAAATCGACCGCCAGCCCGGCGATATTGTGATTCTCAAGCGCCAGTGGGGCGCTTTTTACGGCACTGACCTGGAACTGCAACTGCGGCGGCGAGACTTGACGACGATTGTGCTGTGCGGAATCGCCACCGAATTTGGAGTTGAAAGCACGGCACGCGACGCCTATGAGCGTGGCTACGAACTATTTTTTGCGGCAGATGCCATGACGGGGGTGCATGCGGAAAGCCATGCCAACGCCATTGAGCACATCTTTCCCTACATGGGGCGTGTGCGCACGACAGATGAGATTGTTGCCGCCTTCAGGCCTTAATACCCGTTCGCATTTACGGGGGTCATGCTAAGACGGTCTGTGAGAGTAAACAGCATCACGGTGCCTGTTTCCAGCGTGGCTTGCGGATGATTGACAAGCAGATGCGCGGTAACCACACCGGCTCCGATCAGGCTGCCTGTCAAGGCGCCAATCGGCCCACCCAGAGCAGCTCCGGCAATAGCGCCGCCACCCACCGCGCCGCTGTACTCAATGCTGTCTCGTTTGACGCGGGAGCCGGGATTAATATCTCCTTCACCGCCAATCCGGGTTTTCGAACCGGGAGTCCCTGTCACCTCGGCATTGAGCCGATAGCGCGATCCGTTGGGTAAAATCACCGTCTCAGGCCGCAGATGTAAGGAACCATGGCCACCCAGATGACCGCTGGAGACCTGCACCACATGGCCGTCAATCTCAGAACCGGCAGGAATGACCACCTCGCCGCCGGAGAGCACATCGGAGGCTACACGGCTGCGGAAGGCCTCTCCTCTCTCCGCCGAGGCGCTCGATAGCCTTTCCATGAGCCGGACGCGAATAACGGTTCCATCCGCCAGTTCGCCACGACGCAGCGGTCGCGGATGCACGATGTCGCCGTCCGGATCAGACGCATAGGCGCGAGTCGTCAAAGCCGGGCGCGCAGACGATGCATCTTGACTGTTCGCCTTCGCGTTGGGATGAACGATGCCGTCAGCGGAGCTGGGATCGTAATAGTTCCAGGCGGGATCGATTGAAGTAGGCTGTGGAACCGCCTGTGCATGAACCGAAGCCGGAGCGGCTGATTGAACAGATGCGTGCTGCCCAGCCGGTGGCTTGGCTTGCACCGAGACGGTGGTGGTGATGGTGTCGTCCACCGGAGGGGTCGATGTGCCCTCGTACGGGCTGGATTGGCTCACCGCCTGCGCTCCCAGGGCGGCAGTAGCTGCAGCGAACAACGCGCAGATAAGAATCGGCCGATTCATGCATGTCTCCTTTTCGCAGGCAGTACAATCCCTGGAGATTGAAACCCCGCCCGCGCTGGCAAGTTGCGCACATTCGTAGCCAGCAAGCGGCCCGAGAGTCAACTCACCCAACATAAGGCTAGCGCGCAACCGCTGGGAGTGGAATGGCGGGTAATAATACAGGTGCCTTCGGCGCTACGAATCAACAAAGACACCCCCGTGAACCCGGTTGCAGTGGTCTGGGCCGGTGTGATCACAGGGCCGACGCATATCAAACCCCCAGCAATTTCAGCAGGTACGAGCAGTTCC
>VFSW01006379.1_pt1 | contig 17359 bp, 13 predicted proteins | sample 5358111 | NCBI WGS metagenome assembly VFSW01 (sample SAMN11554181, study PRJNA540505) | mine drainage metagenome | isolation source: sediment from site ElyBrook_90M | place: USA: Ely Copper Mine, Vershire, VT | collected 2017
AATAAAACAATCAGTCTCATGGGATTCCCTTACAGGTTCGCAAATTGTAACACTTTTTATAATGTTATAATTTATCTGGTGAATCCACAATGAAATCATTTCTATTCGTCTTCATCGCACTGACAATGGCGGCTTTGATCCTGATGGGGCCGGCGTTCCCGGCCGCAGCCACTGTCCAATCTCAAGCCGTCTACTACACCCCCACTCCTCTTCCGGATGGGCGGATTCTTTACACCGTTAAGGAAAACGATACCTGTCTCAGCATTTCCCTGCTAAATCAAATTCCACTTGACACCCTGCGCAGTTTGAACAACCTCACGGGCAGCGGATGTACGATCATTACAGGCCAAAAGTTATTATTAGGCATGGCCGGACCGGCCCCAACGGCTACTCCCGGACCTTCGCCTACCCAGACTGCCGTCCTGCCCACCCCCACTCCCTTTGCGGGCAATGGCGCGGTGTGCGTGGAGCTTTTTGAGGATATCAACGGCAATGGGGTGGCTGAAGACACCGAGTCGATGATGGGTGGAGGCCAGGTGAGCCTGACCAACCCCAGCGGCTCGTTCTCACGTACCGGTGCCACCAAGACCATCCTCGATCCAACAGTGGACACCCCGCTGTGTTTCAACGACGTGCCTGAAGGCAAATACAGCGTGAGCATCGCGGTGCCCGAAGGCTACAACCCCACCACCGATACCACCTTTACCCTCGACGTGAAGGCCGGGCAGACCACCACCATTGATTTCGGAGCGCAGGTCTCACTGCGCAACGCGCCGGTCGTGCCGGTCGAGCAGCCGCGCAGCCCGCTGCTGGGCATCCTGGGGGGTGCGTTAATCCTGGCCGGCGGCGGACTGGGCCTCTTTTTCTTGCGCCGCTCTCACAAATGACATGAAATTGATCATCCAGATCCCGTGCTACAACGAATCCGAGATGCTGGCGCATACCCTCGGCCTGCTGCCGCGGCACCTGGAAGGTATTGACTCCGTTGAGGTTTTGGTAATCGACGATTGCAGTGATGATGACACTGCTTCGGTTGCAGCCGCTTCCGGCGCCGACCACGTCATCCGCCTGCCGCACCACGCCGGGCTGGCCATGGCCTACACCGCCGGGCTGGATGAAGCCCTGCAGCGCGGGGCCGACATCATCCTCAACACCGATGCTGACAACCAGTACCATGCCGGGGATATCCCGCTGCTGCTGGCGCCCATCCTAGCCGGCCAGGCCGAGATGGTCATTGGCGATAGGGGTGTTGCATCTATGCAGAGCTTTTCGCCGCTCAAGCGTCGTTTGCAAACCCTGGGCAGCCAGGTGGTGAGCCGGGCAGCCGGGCTGGATATCCCTGACGCCACCAGCGGGTTCCGCGCCATCACCCGCAACGCGGCCCTGCGCACGATGGTGCTCAGCCGCTATTCCTACACCCTCGAAACCCTGATCCAGGCCGGCGACCAGCGCACGCGCGTGACCAGTGTGCCGGTACACACCAATCCGCCCACCCGCCCTTCGCGCCTGATGCGCGGCATCCGGGATTACCTGAGTAATTCGGGGGTCACCATCCTGCGCTCGTACACCCTCTACCGCCCGCTGCGGGTTTTCCTGTACCTGGGCTCGGTCCTGCTGCTGCTTGGGCTGGCGCTCATCCTGCGTTACGTTTATTTTCAGGCGATTGGCCAGGGCGCCGGTCACGTGCAATCCTTCATAGTGGCCGCAGTTCTGCTGATTGTGGGCTTTCAGACCTGGCTGATCGGGCTGATCGCCGACCTGATTTCCTTCAACCGCAAGATCCTCGAAGAACTGCTCTACCGCACACGTAAAGCCGACGCCGACAAAGGGAGCGAAAAAGAGTAACGCGGCTGTTCTCTTGTACACCCTACCGAAATGTGTTAGAATGCGGTGCGCGGCAGGGTTTTCTGGAGGGATGGCCGAGCGGCTTAAGGCGCATGTCTTGAAAACATGTGTGGGGAAACCCACCGGGGGTTCGAATCCCTCTCCCTCCGCCAGCAACTTGTGTCCAGCTTGAGTTGAAGAGAAGAACGAGCAAGGCAAGAAAAGCGCATTAACAATTGAGTTTTACCTGGGGAGGTGCCAGAGTGGTCGATCGGGCTCGCCTGCTAAGTGAGTGCTTGGGTTTAACTCAGCCGTGGGTTCGAATCCCACCCTCCCCGCTGCGAAATGTTTCACTAATAACCTATTGAGGCCAACCTGTTTATAGGTTGGCCTCAATAGGTTATTATATATAATAGTGCTTCGTATGGTAAAAATTCAATGACCTCCTCCGACATTTAAATCTTCATCATCGGGAAAATGCCGGAGAAAAACTTCATGGGCCACGCGCTCAAGAACATCTGCAGGCTTCGCGAACAAACCAGGCGCCTGCTGCAAGTGAAACCGTATTCACCACCCAGGTTTAGAACAGACATCCAGATCTCCCAATATTGATCCATTCCATTTTGGTATGCTAAAATGAAATAACCTTCACCATTTCTACCAGTCGAGAAACTTCCATGCATGCCAACAAGTCCCCAACTATCTACGATGTTGCCAAAATGGCCGGAGTGAGCCCCACAACTGTCTCTCGCATGCTCAATGCTCCAAACAAAGTTAATTCTGAAACACGAGAGAAGGTGATGGCTGCGATCGATGCATTAGGTTTTGTGCCAAAAGCAGAAGCTCGAGCCCTGGCCATGCAACAGACTGGACGCATTGGGGTGATCTCACCTTTCTTCACTGCGCCGTCCTTTATACAACGCCTGCGCGGTATTGCCGAAACTTTATCACCCAAGAATTATGAGTTAGTCATTTACACAGTTGATTCAATCAATCATCTGCAAGGCTACCTGTCCTCCTTGCCATTGACCAAAAACCTGGACGGGCTCATCATTCTTTCATTGCGGGTTGGTGATGATGAAGTGCGTCGCCTGATAGATCATGGGCTGCCGACTGTGCTGGTTGAATATCCACACCCCAGGTTGAACAGTGTAGAGATTGACGATGTGCAAGGCGGACGCATGGCGACCACCTATTTACTGAAGAAAGGCCATCGACGCATCGCTTTTTTAGGAGATACCGACTTACCGGAATATTCCATTCATCCCGTCAGTTTGCGCTTGAGTGGTTTCCGGCAGGTCTTAGAGGAAGCCGGGGTTGAATTACCGGAAAAATTCGTTCGTCTTGCGCCTTATTCTCAGGCACAAACTCGCCAGGTCGCCAGAGAATTACTCAATCTCCCCAAGCCGCCAACTGCCATTTTCTCTGCAACCGATTTCCAGGCACTGGGAGTGCTAAAGGCTGCTGCCCAATTAAACGTCAAAGTTCCGGAACAATTGGCAGTTATTGGTTTCGATGATCTCGATATGGCCGAATATGCTGACTTGACAACTATTTGCCAGCAATTGGATGAGTCAGGCAGGTTAGCAGTGGAAATATTGTTTGCACAACTGGAATCACCCTCAAGGCCGCCCAGGCACGTCAAGATTCCCCTCACCTTGATTGAACGGAAAACCGCTTAAAGATTAAAAGATCGGTTATTGACTCTAATTTACCAACGTTGTATACTCTTATGAAACTGCTTTCAAGTTATTACTACCATACCAATATGCACAATATCTATCTTTAATTTCAGGAGGTCTGCCTCAGGCTCAAATCAAAAATAATCTGGCCCTCATATCGACCCATATTCAAGATTAGAAGGAGAGAGAGATATGAAAAGGAAATCTGTAATTTGGTCTCTGGTAAGCCTGTTAATTTTGGCTTCCATGCTGCTTTCCGCCTGCAGCACTCCTGCAGCTACCCAGGCGCCTGCTACTCAGGCACCAGCTACTGCTGCTCCTGCCACCCAACCACCAGCTACCCAGCCGCCTGCTACCTCAGTTCCGGCGACGACTGCCCCCACTACCGCCTCGCCCACGCAAAGTCCGACAGCCACCGCTGCCGCTGCTACTGGCCCCAATTGTGGGACGGCCCCGGTTGTGCTTAGCGCCTACTTCGAGACAGGATTTGACCTCCCATTCAAGCTCGCTGACGAGTTTACCAAACAGTTCCCGAATGTAACCTGGGATATCAAGCAAGACCAGTTCGCCAATCTCATTAACGCAGCCCCACGCCTCCTCTCGGGAGATAACCCTCCCGACCTGCTGCGGCTGCCAACGTTGGTTTCTTTCGCAAAAGATGGCCTCCTGCTGAACCTGGACAATTACGCCAAGGCCTTCGGCTGGGACAAGTGGCCAGTGCCACAGCTCGACCAGAACCGGGTTGCGGCAGACGGTACCCGTGGCACCGGAATCCTCTATGGCATGGGTCTTAACTACAGTCTGACGGGCATCTTCTATAACAAGAAGCTGGCCACCCAGATCGGTATGACCCAGCCACCAGCGACGCTCGCCGATTTTGAGGCTCTGCTTGCCAAGGCCAAGGCCGCCGGACTCCTCCCGATCATGCAATGGGGTAGCGCAAAGAGCGGCATGGGGCTCGCCTTCCCGCTGCAGGCGCTCATGGCGTCCGTCGGGCCGACAGGTCCGATTAACGATTGGATCTTCCAGAAGCCAGGCGCGACCATCGACACACCGTCGAACCTCATCGCTGCCCAGCACCTTGAACAGTGGATCAAGAATGGCTACTTCCCGCCCGACATCAACGCCATCGAGTATACTGACTCCAACGCTCGCTTCGTAAAGGGCGAGGGCGTCTTCACGTTCAATGGCGACTGGGAGAATGCCGACTACGACAAGAACTTGGCTGGAAATGTCGGGTTCTTCCTGATGCCACCCGCCGATTCCAGTGGAAGCCCGGCGGCCATGTCTGCCCCATTAACCTACGGCATTGCTGCCAAGGCCAAGCACGCAGACTGCGCTGCATTCTTCTTCAACTGGGTCGCTTCGAACCCGGCTGCCCGCCAGATCGACGTCACCGTCGGTGGCTCGAACCCCGGTGGTCCAGCGGATGCTACAATGCCTGCGGTTGCTGCCGGCTCGATCACAAACGTGACGCTTGCTGCTGGACCAGTCATCGGCAAGGCAGGCACGTCGATGGACTTCATTGCCAATTCGACGAGCTCGATCTTCGCCCAGGGCTGGACGCCTGAGCTTCAGAAGATGGTCGGTGGCAAGCAGGACGCTGCTGGCCTCCTCAAGGCTGTCCAGGCAGAATATGTGAGGGAACTCACTCCGTAATGGTAAAGAGGGCTGCAGGACGACGCCTGCGCCTGCCAGATCGAAGGTAATATCGATGGTGACGTTAGACAATCGTCCCGAGCCTCTCGCAATTTCCCGGTGGACCCGCTTCAGCAAACGGGTCCGCCGGGAGACCATTGTTGGCTGGCTTTTCGTCCTGCCGGCGCTGCTCATGTATGCGGCTTTTGTGCTCGTGCCGCTCCTGATGACCATCCTGTACTCGTTCTATAAATGGAATGGCGTCGGCCCTGCAACCTGGGTGGGATTGAAAAACTACGGGACTATCTTCCAGGTTCCCGACCTGATCGGGACAATCATCAATGCATTCTGGCTGGTCGTGTGGTTCAGCTTCATCCCGGTGGGCCTCGGTCTGGTCGTCGCCAGTGTGATTCACCGCGTAGCCACCGGCCGGCTCGGAGCGGTAGCCCGGACCGTTCTATTCCTGCCCCAGGTCATACCGCTCGTTGCTGCTGGCATCATCTGGGGCTGGCTGCTGGCCCTCCCTGGCCTGATCAACCAGATCCTCAAGGCTGTAGGGCTCGGCGCAATCACCCGCGCCTGGCTCGGCGACTTCGATTGGGCACTCCCTTCCGTTGGCCTCATCGGAATCTGGGTGCTTCTGGGATTCTGCACCGTCCTGCTTTTGACCGGTATGACAAAGATTGATCCGGCCCTCTATGAGTCAGCGAGGATCGATGGTGCCGGGTGGTTGAAGGAGTTCCTCTCCATCACTGTCCCGCTTCTAAAAAACGAGATCGGCGTATGCCTGACCGTCACTGTGATCGCTGCCCTCGCTGCGTTTGACATCGTCTACGTCTCGACGGCCGGTGGCCCCGGCAATTCGACTGCGGTCCCCGGCATCCAGATTTACATCCTTGCCTTCACCCAGCGAGATATCGGCCTGGCGTCTGCACTGGCGGTCTTGCTCATGGCCCTCGTCGTTGTGGTTATCCTCCCCATCCAATGGCTGAGCCGGGAGAACAAGCAATGAGAGTTGCTCGCAGCGAACTCTGGGCAGGCCGGGCCTTCCTACTGGCGTTGATGGCAATCACGATCCTGCCCTTCATCAGCATCTTCACAACCGCTCTGCACCCATCGGGAACTGTGCCGAGCGGGCTCGATTGGCCTGCGGACCCCCAATGGGGTAACTTCGTAGAGGCGTTCAAAGTTGCGGACATGCCCGCGCTCCTCATGTCGAGCACATTTATTGTCCTCGCCGTCGTTCCAGTGTCGCTTATTATTTCGACAATGGCCGGGTTCGCCATCGGCCTCCTCCGTATCCCTGGCGCTTCGGTGCTCCTCTTCCTGTTTGTATTCGGGCTGACGCTCCCTTTCCCGGGGATCATCATCCCTATCTACCTGTTGGAAAGGACATTGGGGATCTACAATACCCGGCTTGCGATTGTGCTGCCGCTGATTGGCCTGTACATGCCCTTTGCCGTCTACTGGATGCGCGCCCACTTCGTCAACATGCCGGCTGAGTTATCGGAAGCAGCCCGCGTTGATGGAGCGACCACCTGGGACCTGTTCTGGCACATTCACGTCCCGCTGGCGCGGGCGCCGGTTGCATCACTCGGCATCCTCATGTCCATCTGGACGTGGAACCAGTTTCTCCTTGCACTGGTACTTGTCGAGGACCCATCACAGCGAACGATGGCCGGCGCGCTGGGGGCGTTCCAGGGGCACTACGCGACAGATGTGCCCTTACTGTGCGCCGGAACGATTTTGATCCTGATACCCACGCTGGTTATATTCGTGCTGTTCCAACGCCAGATCATTACGGCTTTGCTCCAAGGCTCGATCAAGGGGTAAGCAGCGGGGAATGGATCAGGGATATCTCAATTTGAGCTTTGATGATTCCACTGATAAAAATCTATCAGAAGGGCATTAACGTTGAAAAACCAAGTGCAACTCATCACCTACGCAGATCGGCTGGGTGGAGGCAATATAAGTGCATTACACAGCCTGCTTAATGGGCCATTGGCCGGGCTGTTTGGCGGTGTGCATATCCTTCCATTTTATTATCCCAGGAATGGGATTGATGCCGGCTTTGATCCAATCGACCATACGATGGTTGACCCATGTTTGGGCAATTGGGCCGATGTCAAAGCCCTGAGCGGCGATGTGGATTTGATTGCTGACCTGATCGTAAATCATGTTTCGGCCCAATCCCCACAATTCCTCGATTTTTCCGAAAAAGGCGAAGCCTCGGCTTATAACGGCCTGTTCCTGACCATGGGCAGCGTCTTTCCCCATGGCGCCACCGAAGCTGACCTGCTTAGCATCTACCGTCCCCGTCCTGGCTTGCCATTCACCAGCGTTAAGCTAAAAAATGGACAGGAACACCTGCTGTGGACAACCTTTACAAACCAGCAGCTTGACATTGATGTGACCCACCCACAAGGCCAGGCTTATCTGCAGACAGTGATGAAAATGTTGAGCGAGAATGGCGTTCACACAATGCGATTGGATGCGGTTGGTTATGCAATCAAGAAAGCAGGCACCAGTTGTTTCATGATCCCCGAAACCTTTGCTTTCATCAATGCTCTAACAGAGCAAGGTAAAAACCTGGGGATTGAAGTGTTGGTCGAAATCCACTCCTACTATCGCAAGCAGATCGAAATTGCTCGCCAGGTAGACCGTGTTTACGATTTCGCGTTGCCGCCTTTGATACTGCACGCTATCTTCAATCACAGCGCCAAACACCTGAAGCAGTGGCTGGCGATCAGCCCTCGCAATGCCATCACCGTGCTGGATACTCATGACGGTATTGGCATAATTGACGTTGGCGCTGACAATGCCAACCCGCAGGCCAACCCCGGATTGCTCCCTCCGGCAGAGCTGGATGCCCTGGTTGAACAAATCCACACCAATAGTAATGGTCAAAGCCGTCAGGCCACCGGCCTGGCTGCCTCCAATCTCGATCTTTATCAGGTCAACTGTACGTTTTTTGATGCCCTGGGGCGCAATGAACGCGACTATTTACTGGCACGCGCCATCCAGTTCTTTGCCCCCGGTGTGCCACAGGTTTATTACGTAGGTCTGCTGGCAGGCGAGAACGATATGGCTTTATTGGCTAAGAGCGGTATCGGGCGCGACATCAACCGTCATCGCTATACCCCCGAAGAGGTTGAGCAGGCCCTTCAGCGGCCTGTGGTTCAATCACAACTCAAATTGATCCAATTCCGAAATCAACATCCTGCTTTTAATGGCACGTTCAGCTTGCCCGAAGCTGAAGACTCCAAAATTGCTTTGCGCTGGGAGAATGGTGATGACTGGGCATTGTTGGAAGCGGATCTGGCTTCGGGATGGTATCAAATTTCTAACAGCACCTATTAAACCGAGCAACTCCAGCTCGCTTTGTTCCATCCAATACAGTGGGCATTTACTCCCAGTTTTCATCTGTCAGACTTCGGACGAGGAGCATTGCCAGTACTGCCGCGTACAGCCAGTTCAAAAGGAAAGAGGATTTGCCGCTCTCCTGCTAAGTTTCCTTCCAATTGCTCAATCAATAGCTTTGCGGCCTCGTGGCCCGTTGCTTCGGACTGGACATTTATCGTAGTCAAGGGTGGGGTTGCCAATTCGGCCATTTGCTCAATGGTTGTCGCCACTATGGAAATATCCTCTGGTATCCGTAAATCACGGTTCTGAACGGCTTTGATAATCCCAGTAACAACCATGTCCTGGCTTGTGACAATAGCGGTGAGTTGGGGATTTTCATCTAATAAACGAAGGACCCCATTTTCAACACTTTCCATCGTGATTTGAATCCGCTCACAAATCTCTGGCAGCCCATACTGCTTGCAGGCATCCTTGTATCCTTTTACGGCCCAGTGGGTATGCCCATACTCATAGGCAGATTCTGGCTCAGTCGTTGAATATGGCTCGGCTGACACAAATCCAATCTGGCGATGCCCTAATCCCACAAGATGTTCCAACGCCAATTTGATCCCCATTTCGACATCCAGGTCAACATAACTCAATCCGGTGTTATTCTCACAGTGACCGAGCATTATAAAAGGGAAATTATTCTGGCGCAGAAGCTCAACCCGCCAATCCCGAATTAAAATTTCCATCAGAATCATTCCGTCTGTCTGACCACTTCGAAAAAATGACAGAAGGCTGGTTTCATCCAAAGGGCTGACAACGATATTAAGTGAATAATTTGCCTCCTCGCAGGCAGCCGCAGCCCCAATAACAAATGCGTTCAACATATGGTGTTTTGCAGGGTTTTGAGGATAATGCAAGGTAATAATGTGGCTTTTCCCTGATGCAAGCTGCTGCCAGGAAACATAGGGTGAGAAACGATGTTCCTTAATGACAGCCAGAACTCGCTCCCTGGTTTCTTCCGAAACATCCGGTTTATTATTGATAATTCTCGAAACAGTCGAGACAGATACACCGCTGGCTTTGGCGATGTCAATAATTGTGGTCTTGGCTATCTTCTTTGATTTTCTCATTTTGTGAAACTTCCCAAGAAATTAGCGTGAATGATTTGATTCTATCAGTTTACTTTTCTTTTTTTTGAAACAATAACTTTTTTTTGTAATTGCTCAGCCAGGATGAAATGGAGGCGGGTTTTTGTTATTATTGACCGGCACAATCATTATATGTAAGGTTACAGCCGCATCAGCTTGCTGAAAAGATAAAACCAGGATCCAACCGAGATCAATCCACCGGCTGCGGTTTGACAGTAACTCCTTTAGTGTCGAGTGCAAGGGTTTTTCCATATACCTTGACCTTCACCGACGAACCGCTGACCAACCGGAATTCAACCTCCTCGCGGTCCATCCGTACTTCGATTATTGCGCCCTGGTAGCGCACGTGGAAGCGATACCCTTTCCATGCCTCCGGAAGCGTGGGATTGAAGATCAGGATATCTCCGTCGGTGCGCATGCCGCCAAAACCAAATATCATGCTGGCCCAAACCCCAGCCGCGGATGTCACATGCAATCCTTGATCGGTATTGCGATTGTAGTTGTCCAGATCCATCCGAGCTCCGTATGCAAAGAAGGTGTAGGCCTCATCCAGTTTTCCCAACTCTGCTGCCAGAATCGCATGCAGCGAAGGCGATAAAGACGATTCGTGAATTGTACGCGCCTCATAAAACTCGTAATTCGCGCGTTTCTCTTCAAGGGTGTAATCCTGGCTAAAGAAATACATCAGGTTCAATACATCCGGCTGCTTGACGATATTGTGCCGGAAAATCTTGATGTAGGCCCAATTCTTGTATACCGGAATCTGCTCAGCAGGAAAGTGCTGGAGGTCCACATGGGGCAGGTCGAAATAGCCGGCATGTTGCTCGTAGACGCCGGTGCGCTCATCCTTAGGAATCCGCATCTTTTCAGCCATTTTCTTCCACTGCTCTGGTTCGTCAGGTTTAAGACCCGTTTTGGTGACAGCCTGCCGGTATTGTTCAGGCGCCTCCCGCTGCATCTCGGCCAAAACGCTGAGCGTGAATTCAAACGCTTTCTTCCCCATCACGTTGGTGTAGCAATTGTGATTAACCATCATGTGGAATTCGTCCGGCCCCATCACGCCATAGAATCCGAAATCACCATAAACTGGGCTCCATCCGCCGGCGCTGGCCAGGAAACGACAAATCTGCAATAGCATCTCAATGCCTTCGTGGTACAAGAACTCCTTGTCCCGGAAAATTTTGTCATGATGCCAAATTGCATACGCCACGGCCATGTCTGCGTGTATTTCAATATCCACATGTTGCCATGTACCACTGTCTTCCGTACCGGTGATGGTGGCAAATGGAAACCGCGCACCCTCGCAATCCAGTTGTTTGGCCCGCTCCATAGCCTGCGGCAGATGATGATAGCGGTAAAGTAACAGATTCTTGGCTGCCGGCGGATCAATAAACATCATCAGGCGATGGGTGTAAATTTCACTGTCCCAGAACACCCAGCCAAAATACACCTCGCCCGTCATCCCCTTGCAAAGGGCGTTAAGATCGGCATTTTCGCCATGATATGATTGATAGGTTTGGAAATCGGAGAAGCGCAAGCCCTGCAGCACATCTGGATCACCGTCGATTTCAATATCGAATATGCCCCACACTTTTTTCCAAAAGGCCGTATGTTCAGCCAGGGCGCTGTCAAACGTGGTACCCGCGTACCGTCGAGTCAACTCCAGACCGCCAGCCCATACAGAGTCCACCTCCGGCGTTTTGTGCCAATCGTTTACCACCACTTTATCTACATACGCGGCAGCACCTTGTTGAACCGCCAGGACAAAATCCACACCAATGAACTTCTCCTCTTGTACGAGGGATGGGCTCAAAGCCTGTCCCGAATGCAGCCGAAAGCTAGAGAACAATTGATGCCCGCTGCGCGCGGTCTGCGCCTGGATGGCCCACCCATCGTCGACCACACCTTTTCGCTCGCATTTCCAAAAGTTAATAATCTGCCCGCTCTGCTGAAACCCGCCATTCCCAGTTTGATCCCAGCCGGCGCCGATTTCATAATGCGTATTGAAATCCAGGCCAATGCGGAATTGGACTGTGCCGGAGAAATTCAGCGGCTTCAAGATGATACGCTGGCAGCCGAGGTGGGTAGACTGCATATCGGTGAAGCGCAAGAAGGTTACACTGAGTTGCTTGCCGCTGGCCGTCTCCCACACAAATTCGCGGCTGAGAACGCCCTGACGCATGTCGAGCTGGCGGGTAAAGCGGGAGAGTTTCGATTTGGCCAGATCGAGTTGTTCGCCATCCACCCACAGGCGCGTGTACAGCCAATCCACCGCGTTAATCATGGCCGCACCCTGCGTGATAAAGCCTTTGAATACCTGGTCGTGATGGATATCCATCATCTCATATAGATGGTTAAAATAACTACCCAGCAGGTGGTCCCCGCTGTAACCTTCTTCAAAATAACCGCGCACACCCATAAACTCGTTGGCCAGGGAAAAGACAGATTCAGAGACTCGCTGATAATCGGGATCGAAGCCGGCTTCAACTATCGTCCAGGGATCGCCTTGAAAATACTGGATGGGGGACTTGGACAAGTGCAAGGGTTAGCTCCTAGTAGAGATGGAGATGAAGTAGAAAATCAAAATGAGCTGGCGCCATCTTTAGCCAGCATGCCTGGCCTGCATCCGCGTCAACACATCGGCCAGGGTTCCGCCAAAAGGGCCAGGGGTCTCCATTTTGATTGACACCAATGCCGCAGCAAACTTCAAGGATTCAGAGATATCGTGATCCAGGCGGTGAGCTAAATAGGCTGCAAAGAAGGTGTCACCGCGCCCGGTCCGTCCAACCACACTCTGGTTGGAGAACTTCTCATAGTAAGTTTTTCCATTCACACGAGCTAAAACTCCCTCAGCCCTGGTAATCAGGATTTCGGGGCAGCCCCAACCTTCAAACATCAAGGCTGCCTGTTCCAGATCGTCGGTACCGGTCAGCACTTTGGCTTCCACGATATCCAACTTGACCATATCCATTAAGCCAACGATTTCCCTTTTGTCGGATACGTCATTGAAGGAAATACCGTGCGTTACTGGATCCACCTGGCGCACAAAACTCTGCATATCTGCTGACAAACGATAGCCGTTTTCTACCAGTCCACGGATAAAGCCCAGATCGAATTCCTGATCTGTGATGCCAGCCAAATGCACCTGACGCGCGGCCAGCGGCGGGCAATCTGCCAGCGAGAATAAGCCGGCATTGGCCAATTGAACCATTTGGCGGTCATCTACATCTGAGGAAGCATGCACTACCTTCATATAAGTCGTTTCCGTGGCGGGGATAATGTAGAGCTCAATCCCATTTTGCCGCATTGGCTCAAGGATGTTTTCATCTTTTAGAGCCATTCTGGTGACTACTGCCACTTTCTTGCCTACGCGCGCTGCCGCCAGCGCGCCGCACATCACCGCACTGCCCGGCGCTGTGCGTGGTATGTCATGGTAGGAAACCACTTCATCGAAACACACATGTCCAATAAAAACGATATCGAAAAGGTCAGGCACCTGGGTCACGAAAAGTCACCTCAAATTTTGGGAATGAATAAAAATAACTTTTCCTCGGATGTCCAATGAAAATGATTGTCCTGGATCAACCGGTTCAAAATAGGAGCGGGCATAATTAATTTGGGGTCTCTGCGTCCGCGTTACCCTTTAACAGAACCGGTAAATGCACCGCCAACGACATAACGTTGCGCGGCCAGAAATACAATTGCCACGGGCACCACCATAATTAGCCCGAGCAAGGCCGCTTCAGCCTGCTGATAGCCGACCATGACACCAGGGCTGGGGTTAAATCCGGGACGGACGGCGCTCGTGGCCATGATAAACTGCTGGATCCCGACCGGCAGGTTAAAAAGCTTATCGTCATTCAACAAGACATAGGGACCAAAGAAGTTGTTCCAATTCGTGTTGAAATTGATAAAAGCCAGCAAGCCCAGCAGCGGCTTGGCAAGCGGCAAGGCAACATGCCAGAACAACTGCAACTCAGAACAACCATCTACCCGGGCCGCGTCGAGCAGTTCCGGCGGCAGGCTTGATGAATAGTAGATGTATGTCAGATAGGTGCCAAAGGGGAAGAAGGCCGCCGGCAAAATAACCGCCCATTGCGTATTGACCAAATGCACCAGGTTCAGCTCCATAAACAACGGCAGTATCAGCGCTGAAGGTGGCAGCAGCATGGTAATCAATGTTAGCCAAAGGAGCGGGCGACGACCCGGGAATCGGGCGATGGCTAAAATGTAGCCCGCAGGAATGGAAGTAGCCAGGGCCAGGATCAGAGAAAATAAAACATATTGAATCGAATTGCCCAACCACAGGAAAACTTCGCCATTTTGAAACGCAACGATCCTGTTCCACGCGTCCGCAATCCGTTGGAACGAGCCAAAAGAAAGAGGATTTAGTGAAATCAGGTCCGGTGCGTTCTTAGAAGTCGCCAGGATGAGCCAGAGTATAGGTATAAAGAAATATAGAGCAAACGCCAACAGCACTACCCAGCGCAGGCCAGATCCCAGAAATCCAATTTCACCGCCGGAGATTACTCTCCACAGATGTTTCCATCTCTGCGAAGCTTCCGGGCGAGAGTCAGAGCGCGTTCGATCGATTCCCGACATATGGCATCACTCCCATTATTTCTCAATGTTGAAAAAGCCGGTCCACCGGATGATAAAGTAGGCAGCTCCCAATCCAACCGCCAGCATCATCAGCGAAAGCGCAGAAGCGGCGCCAAAGTTCCCCATCTCAAAGGCGAAGTTGTAGGCCAACTGGTTCGGAGACCAGACCGGTGGCAAATTGGCGCCAACGCCCAGGCCATTGGCGTTGCCCCCCAGGATCTGGGGCTCCACGAACAATTGCACATTTAAGGCAAAAACCAGAATGAATTGATAAATGATGTAAGGTCGGATGAGAGGCAGCTTGATATGCAGAGCCTGCTGCCACGCATTGGCACCGTCCATGGTAGCTGCCTCCATCAATTCTGCTGGAATGGATTCCAACGCACCATATTGAATGGCAATCCACATTCCCGCGCCAGAGAAGAAACCCATGAGGGTGAAAATCACAGGCGCGGTACCAGGAGAGATCACATCAATAAGGTGGGTGAAACCCATGCCTTGTAATAGAGGCTTCAAGGGGCTTATGCTCGGATCAAACATGAAGATGGCAAGCAGCACCAGTACTGGCCCTGTCACTGCGCCAGGCACAAAATACATTGTGCGAAGGATCGTGGACGACGTCCCGCGGCGCATGTGCAGCAACAATGCCAGCACAACAACCATGGCAATCCCGAGCGGCACCGAGACCACCAGGAAATTCGCGATGTTGGTCGTCGTAAAGCTAAAGCGAAAATCCTTGAAAGTAAGCAGGTAGTTCTTGAAACCTGCGGCAAAATAGTCCGGAACGCCCTTGCTGAAATCGGCGAAACTGATGAGCAGGGCATACAAACCTGGACCAAGGCCGAAAGCCAACATGACCAGGATATAAGGCAACGCGAACAGATAGGCAATCAGATTCCGCCGTAAACGAAAAAAAACTCGAGAACGCGGCTTATTAAGGGTAAGGGGGGCTGCTTGATCAGTCAAGGAAGACTCCTTTTGGCCGGGTTCATCCGGAAATAAAGTGAAGGGCGGGGCGCATTTCTATGAGCTGTAGCCTTCCGAGATACGCCCCACCTTCACCTGTACGTAGAGATTACCTCAAACGAACCATTTTGCTGTCGCTACTTCTTTACGTCGACCTGGTACCCCTGTGAATTAGCCTGGTTGGCCAGTGAGTCTGCCACTTGCGGCAAAATCGATTCGATTGTCACCTTACCCGAAATTGCCGATTGGACAATTGTGGTCAACGGGGCGATGAGGTCGAACCGCGGCCACTTGTCCAGTGGCGAAATGATGGTGGCAGCCTGCTGGTAAACCGGGAAGGGATCACTGGCAAACAGTGGATTGCTCGAGACTGCCTGCTGCCACAGATTCTGGATAGGTTTGTATGCCGGGAAATTGGTTGTCCCCTTCCAGAAATCCGAGTTGGTGGTGACCCATTGAACAAAATCTACAGCCAGCTTGGGATTCTTAGTATGGGCGGAGACGGTCCAGGCTGCACCACCCATGGCCGGAGTCTGGCCCGCAGCATCATCTTTCCACTTAAGCGGCGCAGAGACCGCCAGTTGATGATCGGCCGTCTTGTACCAGGAGCTGTCCTTGTTGCCGCCGAAGACGCCAAACATCCAGGCCGGACCTGGCATCGCCAACAGTTTGTTATCAGAGACGACCTTCGCGAATTCAGCGCTAAAGTAATCTGTGGTGAACAGCGTTTTGTTGGCAAGCATGTGGTCAACCAGCTTTGCAGCGCGGATGCAGGCCGGGTCTGTCACATCGACCTTGAGCTCATTATCATTCACCAACAGGTGCGAGGGGCAGCCGCTGGCGTCAAAATAGCTGATGAAAGTCCAGCCGTCACCGAAAGTCCCTAAATAGTAGCCAGGATGCTCCTTGCTAAGCTTGTCGCTGAGGTCCTGATACTCCTCAAATGTGGTGGGCACGGTGTAGCCGAACTTATCCATGAGCGGTTTATTATAGTAAAACACAAACATGGCAAGGTCATTACGCAGGCAGTAGACTTTGTCGCCAAAGGTGCAACCATCCATTCCAGCAAAGCCTTTGATCACATCCGGCGCAACCCATGGCGTCAGGTCGAGCGGGAAGTGGTGCGCGTCGTCAGCCACCCGGCCTACGAGCCGGGGTTCCGCAAAAACTACATCTGGCCAGCCCTGGGCAGTATTGTTAAACAGCAGAACTTTCGCAGGGAACTGCTCACGGTCAACAGTCACCGCCTTAAGGAGATTGGCTTTATCTGGATGCGCCTTGACATAAGCGTCAAAAGCGGGCTGGCGGTCTGCATCGATCCAGACAGTGATGGGGGCATTATCATCATAAGGGTTAGCCGTTGGCGCGGGTGTGGCAGTAACCACAACTTTTTCAGTCACCGGAGTCCCGGCAACAATCTTGGTGACCTCAACTATTTGAGGGGCGGCCGTAGGTTGAGGGGCAGAAGTAGCCGGAGCCGGAGTGCTGCATGCCACCAACATACTGGCAATTATGGAAACCACGAAAAGGCTCGTAACGAACTTTTTGATAGACATGGTTTTCTTCCTTCTGAGAATGAATGAAAAGAAAGTTGGGAATGACACAATCGGTTCACTTGGGATTTATTGGCAGCTCATATACTTAACTTTACACCTCCGTATATAGAGATCGATAATTTAAGTAATGGGGTTTTTTATAAATGCTTTCGGTAACATTACCGGTAATGTTACCGAAAATTATATAACGAAATTTAATAAAATACAATAGGGTTCAGTAATTGGTATATTTCCTGGCGACCCGCTTCAATTGCTTCCCTTGAAGAATGGCCGTGAGGTCCAGGCACTCTCTTTGGCCATTTGCCGGATGAGTTTGATTGTTTCGACTGAAATAATAGAAGGACATAATCCTCATGCTGTTCCAATCTACTCATATGAAGAAAGTGGAACCACACGATAATCCATTAAAAGTGGCGGCTTCAATTTTTATGTCATGAATCCATGCAGATGGCCCGAAGTAGCCGGACAGGGATACCAACCACAAATTGAGGGGTGCACTGCCAAAAGTAAAGCGATATTATTACATCCTTCCTATGTTCACGGTTACATTCTTCCTCTCCCGATTAAAACAGTTGTAATTTTTATATATATC